>ERZ773073.991-NODE-991-length-13844-cov-13.680252_pt1 | contig 13844 bp, 8 predicted proteins | sample MGYA00580616_ERZ773073 | MGnify/ENA primary metagenome ERZ773073 (study PRJEB29015, sample SAMEA2737960) | human oral metagenome | biome: human oral; feature: human-associated habitat; material: dental | place: China | collected 2131 ...
TGCGTTCCATCTTGTCCCGCGCGCCGTCGCCTTCCGCCTATGTGTCATCGCATTCTGCGCGTCGTCACACGCCAATTAGGGCAAGCGGCACGACGCCGATGCCGTCGCGGCGGCGGTAGGCGGCGGTCCCGGTATTGACGATGATCGAGTCGATCAATCGCTGGCCCATTCGCTTGCGCAACCATTGAAGGTGCTTGGTGTCGCCGTCGTCGACGGCGCCGGCAGCCTTGACCTCGATCGCCAGGACGGCGCCGTCTTCACGAGTGACGACCAGATCGACCTCGTGGTCGCCGTCGCGTGTGCGGAGGTGCCCGACGTCGGCTTCAGCAGCTTGCGCCGCAACGCGGATGCACAGTGTCGCCAGCGACTCGAACATGCTTCCGAGCACGGTCTTCCCTTCGGACCCGACAGGACCGCCTCCGGTTCCCAGGAGCTTCGCTTCGTTCAGGCCGAGGAGACGAGCGGCGAGCGCGGGATCGGCGAGATGATGCTTCGGGGAGCGGCCGAGTCGCGTGAACTGGCTCCCGCCGAGCTCCCAAGCGGGCACCGGATCGAGAAGCCATAAAGATTCCAGCACTCGCCGGTACCCGTCCGCCGTAGAACGAGCCGGTTTGTCGCCCTGCCCCGGGGTGGCAGCGTCAAGAATCTGTGAATACCCAGCCGTGCTGGAGGTGGCTGCCGCGTAAGCCCGCAGCCATGCCATCAGCGCATCCGGTCTGCGGACAGCGAGCCCTTGCTCGGGCACGTCACGGTCAACCGCGTTGCGAAGGTAAGAGTCAAGCTGAAAACGCCGAGCACGGCCACTGAGAGAACGGAGAGCGGGAAAGCCGGACGCCAGAATCTCCTCGACATACCTCGACAGCCCCACATCGGTTTGCCCGTGAAGCTGCTCGCGACCGCCCTCTAAAAGGCGCGTCAGGCTCACGGCCGGCTTCCCAACCCCTCTTTCCTCAAGAGTCATAGGGCGCATGCGAAGCCTGCCGATTCGGCCTGCGCCCGAGTGAGCGGTTGCACCGGCCCGGGGCGTCGCACTTCCCGCCAAAAGGAACTGGCTTCCTGAAGGATCCCGATCGGCTGCATGGCGGACGACGTCCCACACCTCTGGCACGTTCTGCCACTCGTCAATAAGCAGAGGACGCGGACGAGATAGGAGCAGCTCAGGATCGGCCTCAAGGGGCACACGCTCTGCCGTCCTGTCCAGATTCATGATGTCCGCAGCCCGTTGAGCGGCCGTCGTCGTCTTGCCGACGGCTTTGGGGCCGTCAAGCGCTATTGCGGCGACGTGAGGAAACAGGTCATCGAGTTCCAGATCAACGGTCCGACGCACGTAAACCATGGTTCAATCATACAGATCGCGGGATCTGAATCAGGCAAATCGCGGGATCTGAATCAGGCAAATCGCTGGAGAGAAGTCGGGCTGATAGCCAGATGTGGGCTGCTGTCTTCCGCGGGCACGAAGGTAGGTGCAGTTCCCGATCCGCTGCCCTTGTCCCACTCCCACGCTAAGCATACAGGCGGGTGGCCGAAAGCCGCCTTTTAGTCTACACCGTCCTTTTGCCAGCGGGCTCTAGACGAAGAACACCATTGAAGTAGAGACCATGCGACTCACCCGCCGGAAGAAACAAGTGGATTGTCGGATGTAGAAGCCACGTGATCGGACGAGAGTCCACGCATCGTTCACGAGCCTATAAAGACCACCGACTCCAGCAACTGGACACAAAGCAGCCACAAACTTTTGTTGAACCACTCCTGGGGAACCCAAACTGTTAGACTCGTACTGCCCTCCTCCTATCAAGCTCCATTTCCTCCCTAGCCATACTGCGTTATCTTACCCCAAGATGACCTCTGGTCCTTCGTGGACTACACCGCTAGGGCACCTTCATGCAGTTCAAAGCTACAAACAATTTGAGATTTAATTAAAATGAATGAAATCATGTTACTCTCGCGGATAATGCTAAATTAGACCTTTATTAACCAAAGACCAATAGTACTTGCCAAGAACAGTTAGCTCACAAGATTTCGACTGCATGGCCGCATGCCACATATGCAAGACACCTACCGGCCTAACAAGATTTACCGCCGCCATGGCCTGCAGCACGGCGAAGTCTCTGTTCTTGCGAGGATCTGGGGCTGGAACAGAAGTAAGTTCGCAGCTTGAACGTTCAGGTTCATAGGACGGATCCAATGGAAGTTGAGTTTCAGGATCCTGAAACAATTCGTTAATCCTCCGTAAATCTTCAAGCCGAATCGGGGCGGCTACGGTGCGCAATGAAATAAACTTCTTGACATTGGTCTTAAAGACAGGTCGTTGCTCCCACGGGCCTAACGATTGATCAATGTGCGCGTAAATGCTACCAGGCGTGATATCCCCGGTGAGATTTGAAGCGGCACCGTTCAATGCATCCACCAAAAGACTTGTGAAAAGGCCCGCCCCATCTTTTTCCATTGCGTACTGGTCCGCTGTAGACGCCGTGAGCACCGTAACACCCTCCTTTATCTCCGCAACGCGTGAATCAAAAGAGTTGCTTGCAACACTTCCACTGTGGCAGCTGTCGATTAAAATAACTTTATTTTTCGCTGGCGAATTATTTGCAAAATCCATTATATCCCTTAAGGGCAAGCCGCCAACCCCTTCACTATAGTCGCTAGCACACAGATAACCACCCGTAACGTCAATATAGCCATGTCCGGAAAAGTAAAACAAAGCAATTTCAACGTCTTCGGCAAACAATGATTGAGCGGCATGTCGGAGTTGCGACTTGGAAACGCGGTCATCTCGATGACAAGCAACCATAAGTCTTGGTTGGGTAAAATTTACCCTTCCGTCAGCGTTCCGCTCTAGCAACTTTTTGACCCGCAGAGCATCTCTAACTGCCCCGCTAAGGCTAGCAATTTCATCGTAATAGTCGATACCGACAATAAGCGCTTTACGCATCGTACTGCCCTAGTTAGATCGAATCGATAAAGCTAGAAATGTTGTCGTCTGACCAACCCACAACGTCAACACCTTGAACTTGCACATGGTCATAGGAATATGCATAAACACCTAGTAAAGGCTTAGACTCCTCCTTCGCACATTGAATTTCCCATTTCTGACCTTCTGACTTTAAAGAGTTAGAACTTACCAAAGCGATCACGCCATCGGATCTCCGAATACGTTCACGGACTCTATTTTTCCAATCCACTTTATAAGGTTCTTTCACGGACATGTCAATAAAGTCATATGGAGCCCTTGGGCAAAATGACTGACCTTTGAAAAGATTCCGTTGGCTTTCGTCTTCAATCGCAAAAGCAATGAAAAGAGTCTTTCTATTCCTCACTTGAATCTCCTTAGAGAAGTTGGAGCCTCGGTCGCTAAAGAACAAAGCTTTCAATTACGCTATTTTAACATCAAATATTCGTAGGTTCAATATTTCGGCAAGATCAGAGGAGGTCTGTGAGTGGCATGTCGGATCCATTAGATTTCATCGCGTTTGGTCATGCTGAATTGCCTCCAGAAAGTTTTCGCGAAGGTTTTGTGTACGGCGTGCCTTTCGCTTGGTTGTTTAGCCTGCTCGTATTTCCTTAGCCAAGTTACAGGACCATCTGACCAGAGACAAGCTCTCAGAGCAGCTCAGTCGCTGAAAGCAGCCCCGTCTCAAATCCCCCTCTAGCAAGCGTCAATCGACTCGATCGCATTAGTCGGGCGTACAACAACAAGGCTGGTCTCGACGTTGCACACGAGTAGCAGCCGATTGCATTAACGAGGACGTCTACAGCTACACGATCACGCGAAACGTTGCCCGTTACCTTGGTAGTGTCTCCCCGATAAGAGAGGCGTCAGGGGCCTAGTCAATGGAGTGAGCAAAGCACCCTAGCCTGCCACGATATAATCCAACAGTCGTATGCGTTCACTACTGCTACTAAGCGGAAAGGCCCGCTTCGCGCAAGGCCTAGCAGAAGCGCGAGTGGCAGGAAGCAGTCGTTCACTGGATAGTTCCACACCGTTCGACAAAAAAAGTCACAGCAGTATATCATTAGAAGCTCATCCTAATTAGAGGAAAAGCAAATACATCATTTAGGGGTGCGACATTAACTTGAGACAGACAAGCGGCAACACAGCACAAGTCACCGCACTCCGTTTCCATGTGCCGAAGGCGTTTGAACGCAGCAGACAACCCACATTTGTCCTGTGACGCTTGAGCTTCGGCAGACCGCAGGAAACGAGTCACCTTCTCTCAGCCACACTTACGGGTTCGAGCAGGAGATTCCGAGATCAAGGATAGTCTGCAGAAAGATTTTAGACTCAATCCACGCAAAAACATTCCGCTTCAACTGCTTAGAAACTCATCGCAAAACTAGCGAGTGTTTTTCCGGCGCGAAAAACACATACAACTGAAACCAATTAAACTCATATCAAACTAAAACATAATTATTAAACGGTCTACAAGTCAAAAAATATCAAAATCTTGTCTAGATTCCAAGTTAAGCGCATATACATTGATATTAATATGTTTGATATCAAGCACCCTTAAAATAAAATATTTTATAAAGCTATTAACTAATCAAATAATTTTCAAATATAAATAGAATATATTCCATGATACTGCATGAAATTATCTATTACGTAAATAAGAGTAAGTAATAAGTTATATCTAATTAAAATATTCTTACTAAAAAAATTCTTTACAAAAGTCGTTAAGTGTCTGAGCAAACTCACTTAAACGCAAGGAAATATCGATTTTTCCAGAACTTTGTGCGTTTTTGGACATCGACATCAACATACTTGTTGCCTCGCGGGCCATTCCAATTTGCGAAAGTGTGGAAGCTGCTTTCACGAATAAATCTACAGCCCCACTGTTCTCCGCGTCGTACTCCAGCAATGCTAAAAGCCATGTCGCATAACCTTTCCATTCTGTATTCCCAGAATTATTTGCGTAGTACAAGGCTTTTAGAACTAGTTTTCTAGCCTCTTCTGGTTTTGAACACCTCAGTAAGTAAGCCAAATCAAGTTCCGTTTGTAAAATACCTTCTAAGTCGCCCAAAGACTCAGAAATTTCTATCATTTTATACATAATGTCAGTCGCACGATCTGAACCTCCATTTTGATAATAGAAGGATGCTATAGCATTTAATAAAAGTAGCCGCGCCTGTTCGCTGCGAATCGACGAGAACGTATCGGTCCAAACCCATTTAGTGCTTTCCATAAGTTTCTCGGCCCTTTCAAATAAGCCAATAATCTTAAGGTGGACACAGTTTCCTTTGACGGCAACTTCATACACTCGAAAGAAAAAATATAGAAGCGCGTCAAGATCACTCCAGATTTTTTTATGGCTTTTCATAATATGCCCATACTCTACAAGCGCCTTTTGATACTCACCTTTCCGGCATAGGTTTTCAGCCGATTTACACAACACTATAACTTTTCGAACATCTCTGGGTGCCATAAAGGACTTCCGCGGATAAGATCTACTCAAATCAATGTCATCTAGCTCTTTAGCCTCCATCATGTATTGATTAGAAGTTGTGCGTATCTGTGACGTTCCAAGAGCTCCAGCAAAAAAATAAGACGAATAACTTTTAACTCTTGAAGTAAAACAAAAAACCGTATCATTCTCACGCATCTGGAAAGCAACTATAGAACGAATACCTATTGAGCACATTTTCTGAAGCTCACCGTCTTGTGCACCAAGTGCACTTAGTAGCGCATGTATCCGTCTGACAGCGTTTTTTGATGAGCAAGGGGGAATGAAAAACAAACACTTAGATAGTACTCCCCAAACACGAAGCTGTGCGATTTCCCAAGATAAAGCTCCAGTCTCACCTGCTACTACAATAACACACCCAGCACGCTGCGCGGCTACTTGAACCGCGGTCTTCCAGTTGTCGGCACGGTAATACGCTCTGTACGCCCCAGGTTTGGGCAATCGTTCTGTGGGACGCCCCATAGTAATCAGATACCCCTGATTAACTAAGCAATGCGTTAGGTACTCCTCATAATCGATCCTCGAACAAAGAAGCGAGCTTAGTGACGATCGATTTCCAAATGCTTGTAGAGATATTTTATCGTCCTTAAATGAACGTAAATATAGTATTGAATCACTATTAACCTCATTTGGTTCCCAAGCGCGCTGTATTTTTTTTAGAGATAGTTTTCTAATGGTTCTCTGAATAAATAAAGCCATAAATAGACTTAATAGAAGAAACAAAATATTACTTATTAGAACAATATCAAAACTTTTTTCTTTTCCATTTAGGTGGTTTAAAACATTTTCACGATGGTATACAATACCAAATGCAACATAAAGCAATCCAAAGACTAGACAATTTCCTAGTTTCAGGGTTTCTTTTTGGGCTTTGACATAGTCACGACGCTTTTCCGTGCCTTTATAGACCATCGAGGCATACTGCGCGTCTGGAATCGGCTGAAAAGACAAAAAGTAAGATGGAAAGCAGGCGGCAATCCAAGAAGGGCAGCTAGTTACTTGCATTATTACATAACCAAAATAAATAGAACTTAAGGGAAGAACAAATGAAAACAGAAAAGAGTGAACTTGAAAACGTCTTAAAGCCAAATTAAACTTAAAGAGATCTAAAAAGTGGAAACTTTCATTTTTTGCCTTTTTTAGTTTAAGTAGATACTTTTTTCTTGAGTTAGTAAGCAAATGGAAAGTTTCATGCGAAAATAGAATTAAAATTAATTTTATGACGATAAGCAAAAGGATAGTTGAAAGAACTGCCATTATAGTGATCCTTCTGTTTAGCTAGCTTTTCAGCAGTTATGTTTAACATTTGTAGAGTATACACGATCGACCCAAATCAGATGCCATGGCTAATAGGAGCTTTTTAGCAACGTAGGCTTTACATATTGAACCGGAACTCCACGACGTCGCCGTCGGCCATGACGTAGTCCTTGCCCTCCATGCGGACGCGGCCGTGGGCGCGCGCCTCGGCGAGGCTGCCGTACTCGACCAGGTCGTCGTAGCTGACGATCTCGGCCTTGATGAAGCCGCGCTCAAAGTCGGTGTGGATGACGCCGGCGGCCTGAGGCGCGGTCCAGCCCTTGTGGATCGTCCAGGCGCGCGACTCCTTCTCCCCCGCCGTCAGATAGGTCTGCAGGCCGAGGGTGTCAAAGCCGACCCGCGCCAGCTTGTCGAGCCCGGCCTCGTCCTGCCCGGAGGCCTCGAGCATTTCGCGTGCCTCCTCGGGTTCCAGCTCCACGAGCTCGGCCTCGAACTTCGCGTCGAGGAAGATCGCTTCGGCCGGCGCCACGAAATTGCGCAGCTCGGCCTGCATGGCCTCGTCAGCCAGGCCGGCGTCGTCGGTGTTGAAGACGTAGATGAACTTCTTCGTGGTCATCAAGCCGAAACCGCGAAGAATGGCGGGGTCGAGGTCCGCGCCGTGCGCCGAAAGCACCTTGCCCTGCTCGAGCAGCACGAGGGCAGCCTTGGCCGTCTCCAGCACCTCCTTGGGCGTCTTCTTGCCGGTGACTTCCTTGGTCAGCCGCGGGATCTGCTTCTCGAGCGTCTGCACGTCGGCCAAAACGAGTTCCGTGGTGACGGTTTCGATGTCGTCCTTCGGGTCGACGCGGCCTTCGACGTGAACGACGTCGGGGTCGGCGAACGCGCGCGTGACCAGGCAAATCGCGTCGGCCTCGCGGATATTGGCCAGGAACTGGTTGCCCAGGCCCTCGCCCTGAGAGGCGCCGCGCACGATCCCCGCGATGTCGACGAAGCTGACCGTGGCGGGCACAACCTTCGCCGAGTGAAACAGCTCGGCCAGCTTGTCCAGCCGCGCGTCCGGCAGCGGCACGACGCCGACGTTCGGCTCGATCGTGGCGAACGGGTAGTTTGCAGCCAGAGCCGTGGCGCGGGTGAGGGCGTTGAACAGGGTCGACTTGCCCACGTTGGGCAGCCCGGCGATTCCGATAGTCAATGACACGGATCGATTCTACCGGCATGCGAAGCGGCTTGCGCGGGCAAGCGGCACGAACGGCGATTGCCCTGCCCGGGGTGCCCGCCGCCGCCTCGCCTACATGTCCGCGATGGCCTCCGGAGACTCGGGCAGGATTTGGCCGCCGTCCACGACGATCGCCTGGCCCGTGATGTAGCGGGCGCCGTCGGAGGCGAGAAAGGCCACCGCCTCGCCGACGTCGCGCGGCTCGCCAAGGCATCCAAGCGGAACCGCGGCGGCCATCCGCCGCATGTACTCCTCGCCCAGCGCGACCAGGCCCGGCGTGACGACGTTGCCCGGCATGACCGCGTTGATCGTGATGCCGTCCTTCGCCAGCTCCATCGCCGCCGAGCGAACGAAGCCCATCTGCGCGGCCTTCGTCGCCCCGTAGTGCGACCAGCCCGGATATCCCGTGACGTTGCCTGTGATCGACGAGGTCACCACCACGCGTCCGCGCCCAGATTCTCTCAGCGCCGCCGCAGCCGCCTGGACCATGTGGATCGTGCCAGTGACGTTGACGCCGAAGATCGCAGAAATGTCCTCGTCGGCCATGTCCGCAATGCGGACCTGCGGGTACACTCCCGCATTGGAGGCGAGCACGGACAGCCCGCCGAGGTCGCTCGCCGCGCGGGCCACCGCCTCGTCGCACGCTTGACGATCCCGCGCGTCCAGCGGGTATGCGGGAAAGCCGGCCGCGCGGGCCTCCTCGCATTCGGCGTCGGTCAAGCCGGTGACGGCGACCGCCGCGCCGCGTTCGCGCAAAACCTCGGCGATCCCGCGACCGATTCCGCTCGTCCCGCCCGTCACCAAGGCCGTGCGCCCTTCGAGCAAGCGGCCGCCCGACAACCGCCCGTCCATTGATTCGCTCATCGCGCCCTCCTTTGTTGCGCTTCGAGGATTGCCGCCCCGCGAAGCTTGGCACCCCTCAAAGCTTGGTGCCCTTTGGAGCTTGCCGCCCTGCGAAGCTTGCCGCCCTTGAAGCTCGCTTTCCTTCGAGGACAGTCGCCCTTCGAAGATTGTCTCACTTCCAGGCTACTTCTTATCCCGACTGAGGCGCGGGAAGGATCCGGGAGTGCGGGGCGAACGATTCAGTCGATCGTCGAGGTTCGCCTGTCGGCCCTCAATGCGCGTCAGCGCCCTGCTCAATGCATGTCGCGGAAGTCTATTAGGCGCGAAAAGGCTCTGACAAAGACGCGATCCGACGGGAACGCGATGAGTCTGCGAGAAATCACATTCGGACGGCTTCGCAAGATAGCTTTGCCCATCTGTGCAAAATAGCTTTATGAGACACTCGAAGATTGCCATCCCTTTCCCAAGCGGAGTTTACGTACCCCTCCTCTTGAATCGTTGATTTTTCCTTGCTTTTGAGCTTCTAAGCCAGTTGGCTCACCCAGCTGGCCGCGAAACGTGCGCACACGGCGACAGCAGCGACTAGAAAGAACTTTGCGCCGCACATCGCCACATTTTTCCCGAACGGCACGCCACCCGCAGGCCGGCGGGCAACCTCCGTCGGCAACATCGCCCAACCTCCGACGTCGGACGCCGTTACGTTTCCTACATCTTTCAATCGATCCTAAGCGCCTACAATTCCTTGAAAACAAAGGGGAAAGTCGAGCACATGGGTAGTAAAACACCCCCTGCACGGTTGCGTCGCGATAACATTCTTATAACAATGGTTTCAAAATAGCACGTGATTGAGTTGCAACCAAACTCATTCGAACTGCACCACCACGCAATGAGGGAGAACAATGAAACGAATCCACATCACGCTGCCGCGTCAGGTAACGGTTTCAGTCACTGCGGGTCTTCTTTGCATCAGCGCCCTCGCCGGGTGTCGGACGTCGGCGGACGAGCCGGGAGCATCGGCTTCGGGATCCACTGCGACGTCGGAGACGACGAGCACCCAGGCTCCGCAGGCAGACGGGGCGGGAGGCAAGAACGCAACGTCGGCGTCTGCCGATTCAAAGGCCGCCGGAGGGGGCTCCTCGCAGGGGGCCGCAGGCGGCGACAGCGCGACGTCGGGAGGCTCCGCCGGCAACGTCAATCAGGCAAACGCCGATCTTCAGGCGCCTTCAACCGGGAACAAGCGGATCGGCAACTACGACGTCCCCAAGACGAACGTCGCCTGGGTGGCAACCGACGGCAAGGACTCCAACGACGGAACCGAGTCCAAGCCGTTCGCCACCTTCCAGAAGGCGCTCAACACGGTGAAGGACGGCGGAACCGTCGTCGCGAAGGCCGGCACATATCGGCCGGACCCGATCGACGTCACCAAGAAGAACATCACGATCCAGTCGGCGCCGGGGGCGACCGTTTGGATCAAAGGAAGCGAGGTCGTCGACAAAGCCAAGTGGAAGAAGCAGGGCTCGGCTTGGGCTGCCACGGGCGACTTCCACAACTTCTGCACCGTCTGCACGGTCAACCAGGACCCCAAGCAGGAAGGCATGGCGGCCTACCCCGAGCAGGCTTTCATCAACGGCAAGGCGCTCCGCCAGGTCGCTTCCAAGGCCGAGGTGAAAGAGGGCACCTTCTACGTCGAAGACAAGACGCCTACGACCCTCAAGGACCCCAAGAACAACGGCAAGGGCTTCAACGTCGGCAAGCAGGACGCGATCACCTACTACGTCGGTTCGGATCCCACAAACGCGACTGCCGAAGTCTCGAGGAACGCCAGGGCCATCACGGTCAGCGCCGAGGGCTTCAACCTCAAGGGAATCAACGTCGCCCAGTACTCGCCCGTCCAGTCGTGGAAGCTCCAGAATGACCCCGTGTTCAAGGACAAGGCGGGCGCCGTCGCGGTCTTCATCGCCGGATCGAAGTCGACCGTCGTCGATTCGACCTTCACGCAGGTCTCGTCCGGCGGCGCATTGGGCTTCAGCGACTCGCACGGTTCGCGCGCGGCCAACAACCGCTTCGTCGACAACGGCGGCGGAGCCGCGGGCGCCAACCGTTCGGACGACGTCGTCTACGAAGGCAACTACTTCTCCAACAACAACACGGCGAAGTTCCGCATCCACGATTGCTTCGCCTACTGCACGATCGCGGACATCAAGGTGACGCACACCAACAGAACCGTTTTCCGAGGCAACGTCGTGGACTACTCGGCGGCTCCGCGCGAGGCTTCCAAGGCGTCCGAACGAACGACGACCTTCCCGGCCTTCTGGTGCGACGAAGGATGCATCGATGCCAAAACGGTCAACAACTTCTTCACGAACGTGGGAACAGCCGTCTTCTACGAGGTTTCCAGCGGAGGGGTGATCGCCTCGAATGTCGTCGAAGGGTCGAACACCGGCGTCTCCGTTGGCGGAACTGACAAGGTGAAGGTGTACAACAACACGATATCGCGCACCTACCGTCCGATCTACGTCTACGAGGACGCGCGGTATGACGGCTGCAATTCCCGCGAGAAGAACAGCGAGAAGTGCGTGTTCCCCGAGGAATGGTCGACAAAGCACCGTCTGAGCTGGAACACAACCGGTGTTGAGGTCTACAACAACATCCTCTCGTCCCGGGCTTCCAACGGCCCCAAGGACGCCACGAACGTTCCGCTGGCCATGCCTGTCTACCTTGACGGCGCCAAGAACACGAACGGCAAGGAAATCTACTCGAATCAGATGTTTGCCGGGTTCGACTACAACGTCTACTACAGGAGCAACCAGTCCAACGAGCCGATCGTCATGAACTGGGACCTTCCGTCAAAGGATCCCCATGAGGGGCCCATGGACGTCAAGTTCGCGAAGGCCGCCGACATCTCGAAGGATTCCAACGCGGGCAATGCCGTCAAGGGGATCGAGACGCACGCGCTCGACACATTCGGCTCCCGGGCGCAGAATCCCTACTTCGTCAAGGAGGCCGACTCCAACAGCGCCTACAACCAGAGCAACTACAGCCTCAAGGAAGGAAGCAAGGCCCGCGGCAGCGGCAAGCCCCTTCCCGAGGACGTCGCCAAGGCCATCGACCCGTCGGGCAAGACGGTTGCCGCCGGAAAGGCCGTGGACCGCGGCGCTCTGGTCAACGTCAAGATGAACGCGGCAAAGAAGTGACGACGCGTCGTCGGCAGATTGACGAGTCACTGCGGATCGAAACGCGGGGCGATTCGACGAACGGCCTATTCGAACGGCTGCTCGTTTGCCGCCGGAAGCACATTGACGCCGAGTGACCGGATCTGACAGAACACGCGGGCGCCGCACACCGTGAAGGTGTGCGGCGCCCGTTTTTTGACGTCTTTCTCTGCGCCGCATCTTCGGCCGAGGTTTTCTTCCATCGGCGCCTTCCTCGGGTTTGCGGTCCGAGGGCCTTTTCTCGCGCTTGCGCTGTCCGCCGGATTCTTTATCTGACGCCCGCCTATCGGTCCGTTTCGAGGGTCTTCGCAACGGCGACGTCGGGCGCGTCGCCGTAGTCGAGGCGATTCATATAGACGTGCGCGACAGCGCCGAGAACCAAAGGCAAGAGAATGCCGAAGCGCAAGCTCCACCCGTCTGCGATCGCGCCGATGAGCGGGCTCGTCGCCAAGTTTGCCGCCCGCATAAGCCAGCCGACGAAGGTCAGCGCGCTTCCCTCGCGGAAGCCGGACGCGGCGTCGGCCGCCGCGTAGACGGCGGGGACAATCGTGGCGCTTCCAAATCCCGCCAAGGCGAAAGCCGGAAGCGAGACCGCCGCGACGGGCGCAGCGGCGGCAGCCGCAAATCCGAAGGCCGACAGGAGAAAACCGGCTCGGGCCACCGGGACCCGACCCCACCGGTCGACCATCGGATCGCCCAGAATTCTCCCAACGAACTGCGTGGCGACCATGACGACGTAAGCGATTCCGGCGTCGGCGGCACTCCAGCCCACTGGGCCGGCGAAGAAGTTGGCGCTCCAGTCGTTGCCGACGATCTCGATCTGATTTCCGGCGATTCCTATGAGGGCGAGGGGCACCAAGGTGAGAAAACGAGCACCGAGAGCGCCGCCGCGTGCGTGTTCCGCGCGGGCCCGCTGGGGAGCGGCCTCGTCGGGAAGCTCCGACAGACGGACGGCCGCAACGGCAATGCACAAAAGCGCAAGAGAGGCGCCTAGCGTGTGAATCCACAGGGGCACTCCCAAGGCCGCCAATCCCGTGCCGAGAAGGCCGCCTACGATGCACCCCGCGCTCCACAGGGCGTGGAGCGAGTTGATGACGGTTCTTCCGTACGCCGCCTGAACCCTCATGGCATGGCGATTTTGAGCCATATCGACGATGGCGTCCGAGGCTCCCGCGGTGAAAAGGCAAGCCCCGAAGAACACGGGGCTTTTCAATTCCACGGACACGCCGGCAAGGCCGATCGCCGCGACGAGCGCGACCGTCCACCACAGCGACGCCGACAGCGCCCCCATCTTGCGGATGAAGTAGGCGGGAAGGTTCGCCGAGCACATCGACCCCACAGCCGAGACGACTGCCAGCACGCCAAACTCGGCGTTGCTCAAGCCCAAGGAGCTCTTCACCTCGGGAAACCGCGGCAGTATTCCCGCGAAGATCGCACCGTTGGTGAAGAAGAAAAGTGAGATGCCGGCCCGCGCGCGTCTCTTGGCGGCGAACTGGCTTTCTTCAGCCAATCCGCGCTTGCGGCCCGGTTCGGATGTCCGGCTCGTTTTCGTCGTCGGGTTCGCTTCCGACACTCGACTTGGTTCGGACGCGGGATTCAGTTCCGGCGTCGTCCCTTGCCACGGCGCCCGGCGATCGTGGTTGCCTTTCTTCACGCGCCGATTGTATCGAGGGCATGCGTCGCGCAAGCGCCGTTCGTCTAGCCGGGCGGCAGGCTGCCTCTGGGCTGAGCGCGGCCGTGCCGCCGAGCGGTTCTCGGACGACGGCGAGCGGGCGTCTGCGCGGAGGCGGAGACGCCCGGCCGAAAAGCGTCGGAGACTCGTGCGATGATCGATTCATGCAGATTCCAGCA
>ERZ773073.995-NODE-995-length-13803-cov-63.401658_pt1 | contig 13803 bp, 11 predicted proteins | sample MGYA00580616_ERZ773073 | MGnify/ENA primary metagenome ERZ773073 (study PRJEB29015, sample SAMEA2737960) | human oral metagenome | biome: human oral; feature: human-associated habitat; material: dental | place: China | collected 2131 ...
GCCCTGCCCAAGGAGGACATCGACCGCATGGTCAAGGAGGCCGAGGCCCACGCCGAGGAGGACAAGAAGCGCCGCGAGGACGCCGAGACCCGCAACTCCGCCGAGCAGCAGGCCTACTCCATCGAGAAGCTCCTCAAGGACAACAAGGACAAGCTGCCCGAGGACGTCCACTCCGAGGTCTCCGAGGCCGTCAACGACCTCAAGAAGGCCCTCGAGGGCGACGACATCGAGCCGGTCAAGACCGCTCAGGAGAAGCTGAACTCGGTGGCCCAGAAGGTTGGCGAGGCCATCTACCAGGCCGACGCCGCCTCCCAGGGCGCGGCCGACTCCGCCTCCTCCGCCGGCGGCACCACGTCCTCCGACGACGAGGACATCGTGGACGCCGAGATCGTCGACGACGAGGACTCCAAGTGACCCCGGCCGGCCCCACCCCCGAGAATGAGGGTATCGACCCCGAGCTCCAGGCGGCCGTCGAGTCGGCCTTCGAGGAGGTGCCCGACGACGTCCGTGAAGGACTCGCCCAGGGCTCGCCCGAGGGCGCGGCCGGCCAGTCCGACGCCTCCTCCTCAGACGAGGGGGAGGCGGGGGACGACCCCCTGGCCCAGGCTCAGGCCCAGGCCGCTCAGGCGGCTGACGACCTGGCCCGGGCCCGGGCGGACCTCTACAACCTCCAGCAGGAGTACCAGGGGTTCGTGCGTCGGTCCCGCGAGGGCGCGGCCTCCCACCGCCAGGCCGGTGCCGCCGACGTCGTCGAGGCCCTCATCCCGGTCCTCGACGAGATCGAGCTGGCCCGCCAGCACGGCGACCTGACCGGCACCTTCGAGACCACGGCCGGCAAGCTCGAGTCGATCCTGGCCGAGAAGTACTCCCTGGAGCGCTTCGGCGCCGTGGGTGAGGTCTTCGACCCCACGCTGCACGAGGCCCTCATGGCCACCGAGTCCAGCGAGGTCACCGAGCCCACCATCGCCACGGTCCTCCAGCCCGGATACCGCCTGGGCGAGCGCGTCGTGCGCGCCGCCCGCGTCCAGGTCGCCAACCCGGCCTGAGCGGCATCCAATGCGGATCCACCGCGGATCCATCCCACATCAACCGCACCACTCACCCCGGTTCGACGGCGGGCCCGACCCCACCGGGAACGCCGGCTCGGGCCCGCCGTCGGCCGGGAGGTGCACCAAGACGTTCATCAATTTTGTTAGTAAGGAAAACCCACGATCACCCGGATAAGGAGGCGGTGACACGAACATGGCCAGTCAGGACTGGATGACGAAGGACTTCTACGCGGTCCTCGGCGTGAGTAAGGACGCCGACGCCGCCGCCATCAAGAAGGCCTACCGTACGCTCGCGAAGAAGTACCACCCCGACCGCAACCCCGACGACACTGCGGCGGCGGAGCGGTTCAAGGAGATCGGGGAGGCGTACGCGGTTCTGTCCGACGAGGCCGAGCGCAAGCAGTACGACGCGATCCGCTCCATGGCCGGAGGCGGTGCGCGCTTCCAGGCCGGGGGGCCAGGTAGTGCCGGTACCAGCGCCGGATTCGAGGACATCTTCTCCTCCATGTTCGGCGGTCAGGGCGGCAATGTCCGTTTTCAGACCGGCGGAGCCGGCGACGAGCCCGACCTCGACGACCTGCTGCGCATGTTCGGCGGCACCCCCAGCCCGACCCGCTCCGGTGGCCGCCCCGGCCCCTTCGGGTTCGGCGGCTTCACCCCCCAGCCCCGCCCGCAGAAGGGCGCCGACGTCCTGACCTCGGCGACGCTGGACCTGCGCGACGCCGTCGCCGGCACTACCGTGGAGCTCACCGCGGACGGGCGCACCATGAAGGTCCGCATTCCGGCGGGTGTGCGCGACGGCCAGAAGATCCGCCTGCGCGGCAAGGGGCGAGCCGGCCTCAACGGCGGCGAGAACGGCGACATGGTCGTGTCCATCAGTGTCAACAAGCACCCGGTGTACTCCATCGATCCGGTCGACGGTGCCAACCTGCGCATGGATCTGCCGGTCACCCTGCGCGAGGCCGCCCTGGGCGCCACGGTCGAGGTCCCGCTGCTCGACGGCGGCACCTCCAAGATCAAGATCAAGCCCGGCACCCCCTCGGGCACCGTCATGCGTCTGCGCGGAAAGGGCGCCACCACCCGCAAGAAGACCGGCGATCTGCTGGTGACCATCCAGGTGGCCGTTCCCAAGAAGCTCTCCAAGGCCGCCAAGGAGGCGCTCAACGCCTTCGACGAGGCCATGGGTGACACCGACCCGCGGGCGACCCTCTTGGAGGAGGCGGCGAAGTGAGCCGGCGTCGGGCCGGGCAGGGGCTCGGTCACCTCGCAGACGACGCGGCCGAGCGAGCGGTCTACGTGGTCTCCGTGGCGGCCGAGCTCGCCGGGATGCACCCCCAGACCCTGCGCCAGTACGACCGGCTCGGACTGGTCAGCCCCGCCCGGACCCGCGGGCGGGGCCGGCGCTACTCCCACCGCGACGTCGAGCGTCTGCGCCGCATCCAGTCCCTGTCCCAGGAGGGCATCAACCTCGAGGGCATCCGCCGCATCCTCGACCTGGAGACCCGTGTCGAGGAATTAGAGGCCGACAACGCCCGTATGCGCAGCCGGGAGGCGGTCGTCCAGCGGATCTTCGCAGCGGCTGCCGACGGCGAGGTCCAGGTCGTCGCGCCCGGGCGGCAGGGGCGTGGGCCTAAGCGCCGCCCCGAGCCGCGCGGCGGGCGCACCGCCAGCACGGCGCGCACGGGGAGTACCGTGAGCACGGCGCTCGTGCCGACGAGGGCATCACGCCCCTGAACGCTGTTGTGGGCCGGGACTGTGCGATCCCGTCAGGAGCTCCTGTATCCCTAGTGGGGATGACAAGACGCGGTCCTTAGTTCTTCGGGGGGATGTCGGCACCTTTGGCTCATGTCTCTGCGGGGGATGTATGCCGATATTGCCGACAATACTGTCGGTGTCATGCATATGACGACTTCTTTCACCAGCACTCGGGATCTTCGCTACCCGGCCCCGGATATAGCCCGGGGACTGATGCTCCTACTCATCGCGATGGCGAATGTCCCCGTGTGGGTGGCGAAGAACCTACCGACGGGTACCGGTGCTCGTTTCCACCCGTCGATGGCCGATAGTGCTTGGCTGTTCATCCGGATGCTCTTCGTTGATCACCGGGTCTACCCGTTGTTCGCGATGCTGTTCGGTTTCGGGCTCATGACCATGATCAACCGGCGTATCGCAGGAGGGACCCAGACCTTCCTGGCATCCTTACCGGGTATCGAGTCAGGACGTGAGCCCACACCGCAGGAGGAGGCCTGGGCGCGCGAGCGTGCGACCGTCGATGCGCGCCGCCTGGTGCGGCGTCGGGGCTGGTGGATGCTTCTGTTCGGGTTCGTCCATGGCATTGTCTTCCCCGGCGACATCATCGGCACCTACGGACTGGTTGCGGTACTTCTTGCGGGATGGCTCGCACGCAAGCAGTTTCGGCAGCTGGTGGTGGCGGGTACTATCGCCACTCTTACCGAGATAGCGCTTTTGTTGATGATTGGGTTCCTTTCTCAAGGTGAGTCCGCGACCGGCGCGGGAGGGGCGACGACCTCTGAGCAGGTGCTTCTGCCATGGTTCATCACCAATCCGGGCAGCTGGGCGGTGCAGACACTCATGGGCGCCGTCGGCCTTATCCTCCTGGCGGTTGTCATCGGGGCTCGCCTGGCCGACACTGATCTCATCGTCCACCCCGAACGGCATCGGAGTCTGCTGGTGGTGGTTGCGGTTGGTGGTTTACTTCTGGGAGCACTCGGCGCATTGCCGATGACCCTAGCCCAGATGGGGATGATGTCGATGCCGCTTTGGAGTACCGCTGCCCAGAACGTCTTCGGGCTGGCCGGCGGATGCGGTTGGCTGGCGCTGCTGGTGCTGTACGCCGGCGGCCCGAGGCTGGACGGCCGGCTCACCGGGCTGCGGTGGCTCGCCTCGGCCGTCGGGCGTCGGTCGATGACCGTCTACTTGAGTCAGACGATGCTGTTCGGGACGATTTTTGTCATCCTCCCCGCCCTCATCGGGCAGCGCTTGTGGCTGGGACCGATCGCGGCCGCTGGGGTGGCGGTGCTGGCCTGGCTGCTGGCTGTTGGGCTGTGCGTCATCTTGGAGCGTGGCGGTCACGCCGGTCCTTTCGAGACCCTGTTGCGCACCGCCGTGGCCCGCAGCGAGCGCAAGCCGCCTCGCCCGGCGCCACGGGCGGCGGCCGGTACCACAGTCGTCTCCGCCGGAGTTTCTGAGTGAAAGCAGCGGGGCCACCTGGGGAGCGAGATCTGGCGGTGTGTTGCGTCGTATTGTCAACGGTATGCATCTCATCACCTCTTTCACTGGTTCCAGGGGCGTGCGCTACCCGGCCCCCGATGTGGCCCGTGGCTTCATGCTCCTGTTCGTGGCAGTGGCCAACGTCCCGACATGGAACAAAGTGCCGGCTAACATGCTCGTCGGTACTTTCCCGGTCCCGGCGGCCGATGCCTGGTGGGTGTTCGTCCGGACGCTGTTCGTCGACCATCGGGCCTACCCGTTGTTCGCGATGCTGTTCGGCTTCGGGCTGATGACGATGATCAATCGGCGTATCGCCTCCGGGACGCAGAGCTATCTTCAGTCCCTGCCCGGGGCGGATGCGGGGCGTGAGCCGACGCCGCAGGAGGAGTCCTGGGCGCGTCAGCGGGCCGCGGTCGATGCCCGTCGCCTGGTGCGGCGCCGGGGTGCGTGGATGATCCTGTTCGGGTTCGTCCACGGCATCTTCTTCTCTGGCGACATCATCGGCGCCTACGGTCTGGCCGCTGTCATCTTGGCCGGATGGTTCGCCCTCAAGAGGTACGTCCGCCTGTACGTCGTTGGCGCCATCATTGCGCTGACCGCGTTCTCGCTCTTCTTGGTCGTGAGTTTCGTTTCTCCTGAGACCGCCGCCGTGTGGTCAGGTCAGCAGGAGAACCCGACTGTAACGGTGCTGCCCTGGTTCGTCGTCAATATCGCGAACTGGTTCTTCTTTCTGTTCGTGCAGGTCCTCGTCACACTGATCGTCCCCGCCGCGGCGATCGGCGCACGTCTGGCCGATACCGGCATCATCATCCAGCCGGATCGGCACCGCCGCCTGCTCATCTCGACAGGGATCGGTGGCCTGGCCCTGGGAGCCCTCGCGGCGCTCCATAGCGCTTTGACCAACGTGTTACCCGTCTCGCAGTGGCCGTGGGACTTCGCCGTGAAGGAGCTCTTCGGCCTGGTCGGGGCCTGCGGTTGGTTGGCGCTGTTGGCCCTGTACGCCGGTGGGCCCAGGGAGGACGGCAGGTTGACGGGGCTACGTCGGCTGGCCTCCGCCGTCGGGCGCAGGTCGATGACGGCCTACCTGAGTCAGACGATCCTGTTCGGGACCATCTTCGTCATCGTTCCTGTCCTGGCCGTGGGGCAGCGCTTGTGGGTGGGGCAGGCCGGAGCCGCGCTTATCGCCCTGGCGGTGTGGCTGGTGACGGTCGGCCTGTGTACGGTCCTGGAGCACGGTGGGCATGCCGGTCCCTTCGAGGCCCTGCTGCGCACCGCCGTGGCCCGCAGCGAGCGCAAGCGGTCGATGGCTCCGCCGGCTGCCGATTCAGGTGCCTGAACCAGAGAGAGACCTTCCTCGGGCTGTCCTCCGGAAGAATGGCCGGGGCGGAGGATCCACCTTTCGGTGGAGGTGAACTCGGCGCTTAAGGCGGACGCCGCGTGATGACGGGTCTTTATACGGTCGAGCCATGAACACGACGACTTCATTCAACGGCTCCCGCGGCCTGCGGTACCCCGCCCCCGACGTCGCCCGCGGCTTCATGCTGCTGCTCATCGCCCTGGCCAATGTGGGCTTCTGGAGCTACGGCACCGGTCGATTCACGCCGTCGACCGCCGACAGGATCTGGGCCTTTATCAATGCCCTGCTCATTCACGAGCGCGCCTATCCGCTGTTCGCGATGCTGTTCGGCTTCGGGCTGGCCACGATGGTCAACCGGCGCATTGCATCGGGCGCCGTCGCCTACTGCCAGGATCTGACCGGCGGACTCCGAGCGCCGTCGGCTGCTGAGGTCAGCCAGGCCCGCGAGCAGGCCACCGTCGACGCCCGTCGCCTCGTGCGGCGTCGCGGCCTGTGGATGGTCCTGTTCGGGCTGGTCCACGGTGTCTTCTTCCCCTCAGAGATCATCGGCACCTACGGCATCGTCGCCGTCGTCTTCGCCGGCTGGTTCGCCCGCAAGCACCACAAGCGCCAGCTGGCGGTGTGCGCCCTCATCCTCCTGCTCCAGGTCGTGCCGGTGCTCCTGTCGATGTTCTCGGGGCCCGACGGTGGAACGGCCGCTTCCACCGCGGCGAGTACCGCCCCGACGGCTGCGGCACCTACCGACTCGGCCGGGTCAGTGCTGTCCACGCTGCCCTGGTTCGTGACCAACGTGGGTGAGTGGTTCTCGCTCGCTGTCGGGGTGGCCTTCACCACGATGGTTCTTCCGGCCGCCTTCCTTGGGGCCCGCCTGGCCGACACCGACCTCATCGCCCACCCCGAGCGCCACCGCGGCCTGCTGGCGGCCGTTGGGCTCGGCGGCCTGGCTCTGGGCGCGCTCGGAGCGCTCCACGATATTCTCGTCCCGCTCACAAGTGCCCAGTCCTGGGAGATCGACTCCACGCTGATCATGGTCCTCGGCCTGGCCGGAGGCTGCGGCTGGCTCGCCGTGCTGGCCCTCTACGCCGGTGGACCGACGGCGGACGGCCGCCTGACCGGCCTCAAGTGGCTGCTCGCCGCCGTGGGGCGCCGCTCCATGACCGCCTACCTCTCTCAGACGGTCATGTTTGGCACCATGTTCGCCGTCATGCCGAGGCTGACCGGGAACCCCCTGGAGCTGGGGGCGGCGGCATCCGCCGCAGTCGCGGTGATGGTCTGGTTGGTGACCGTGGGCGTGTGCGCGGGGCTTGAGCAACTCGGCGAGCCCGGCCCCTTCGAGGCCCTCCTGCGCACCGCCGTCGTCAGCGGTGAGCGCAGCCGCGTGATGCCGGCGACGCTCTCTCCCAGCCCTCGGCACTCGGCTCGGTCCCTCGCGCAGCCGGAGCGCGTGCAGGCGCCGATCGCCCTGGCTGACAACAAGGCTGCCGGACGCCACCTGCTCGCCGGGGTCTGACCCGCAGCCGACTGGCTGCTCGAAGTCATCGTCAGGATGAGGGGCCCTGGTCCTCCGGGAGGAGGCGCTGGGGCTCCTCTCGTGCCCACGGGTGAGGCGCAGGCTCGGAAGACGGCCCCGACGGAGGAGGCGTGGATCACAGGGACTTCCTACCGTGGGGGCATGAAACTCGCGACATCGTTCACCGGCACCAGGGGGGTGCGTTATCCCTCCCCGGATGTGGCCCGTGGCTTCATGCTCCTGCTCATCTCTCTGGCCAATATCACCTTCTGGACCGGCGTGGCGCGGGTCTCGGCCCCCAACGATGCCGCAGACACGGCCTGGTTGTGGGTGCGCACTCTTCTGATCGACGCCCGGTCCTATCCGCTGTTCGCGATGCTGTTCGGTTTCGGGCTGGTGACCATGGTCAATCGGCGTATCGCCTCCGGGACGCAGAGCTATCTTCAGTCCCTGCCCGGTGTGGAGGCCGGGCGTGAGCCGACGGAGCAGGAGGAGGTCTGGGCGCGTGAGCAGGCCACTGTTGGCGCGCGTCGCCTGGTGCGGCGTCGGGGCCTGTGGATGGTCCTCTTCGGCGCGGCCCATGCCGCGCTCTTCTCTGGTGACATCATCGGCACCTACGGCCTAGCCGCCGTCGTCTTCGCCGGATGGCTGACCCGCAAGCACCGCAAGCGGGCCATGGCCGTCAGCGTCGTCATCACTGTCGCCACCATCACGACGATGTACACCATGGGCAGCCATATGGCGGCCCAGGGCATGACCGCTGCGGCGGTCATGAAGCAGGGGGCCGGTGAATCGGCTACGACTCTCTTGTCCTACGTCTCTGGCTCCGTCACCTCCTGGGCCGGGAACTCGGTCACAACGGTGCTCTTCTCGATGGTGGTTCCGGCGATGTTCCTCGGTGCCCGCCTGGCCGACACAGACTTCCTCGCCCACCCTGAGCGGCACCGCCGCCTGCTGACCGGCGTCGGTCTGGGCAGCCTGGGGATCGGGGCTGCGGGTGGCATCGGGTACGGCATCTGGGCCACGGGCGGGACCCTGGCCGGCTGGACTGCTCCGCTTCACGAGGTGACCGGATTGGCCGGGGCCTGCGGTTGGCTCGCTCTGCTGGCCCTCTACGCCGGTGGGCCGAGACCGGATGGTCGGCTGACGGGGCTGCGCAAGCTGGCCTCCAATGTGGGGCGTCGCTCCATGACTGCCTACCTCTCCCAGACCTTCCTGTTCGCGACCATCTTCCTGGCCCTGCCCGCTCTGACTGGCATGGAGCTCCACCTGGGTGAGGCGTGGGCCGCTGGGATCGCTGCGGCGGTCTGGCTGGCGACGGTCGGCCTGTGCGCGGTGCTCGAGCGCGGTGGTCACGCCGGTCCCTTCGAGACCCTGCTACGCACCGCCGTCGCCCGCAGCGAGCGCAAGCGGGCGACGGCGGCACCGCCGACCGCCCGACCCGATGACGCCTGATCGGGCGCAGTGCTGAGCGGACGATGAGCCCACGGCGGCTGCTCGCCGGCGCACGATCAGGCGGCCGTCAGGATGAGGAGCCCTGGTCCTCCGGGAGGAGGAACAGGGCCTTCCTCACCCCCTCGGGTGGGAGAGGAACAAAGCCGGAGAACAGCCCTGGCGGGGGAGGTGTGCAACACCGCGGCTTCCTACCGTGGAAGACATGAAACTCGCGACCTCCTTCACCGGCTCCCGGGGCCAGCGTTTCCCAGCCCCGGATGTGGCCCGTGGATTCATGCTCCTGTTCATCGCTCTGGCCAACATCCCCTTCTGGGTGGCGACGACGCGCTCCTCGGCTCCCAGTGACGCCGTCGACACGGTCTGGCTATGGGCGCGTACCCTCCTGGTCGACCACCGGGCCTATCCGCTGTTCGCGATGCTGTTCGGCTTCGGGCTGGCCACCATGGTCAACCGGCGCATCACCTCTGGTGCCAGGTCCTATCTCGAGTCCCTCCCCGGCGTGGAGGCCGGGCGTGAGCCGACGGAGCAGGAGGAGGCCTGGGCCCGTGAGCAGGCCACCGTCGACGCCCGCCGCCTGGTGCGGCGCCGGGGCCTGTGGATGATCCTCTTCGGCGCTGTTCACGCCGTGCTCTTCTCCGGCGACATCATCGGTACCTACGGGCTGGCCGCCGTCATCTTCGCCGGATGGCTGACCCGCAAGCACCGCAAGCGGGCCATGGCCGTCAGCGCCGTCGTCACTCTCGCCACCATCTCGACGATGCACACCATGAGCACTCATGTTGCGGCCCAGGGTCTGAGCGCTGCGGCGGTCATGAAGCAGGGGGCCGGCGAATCGGCTACGACCCTCTTGTCCTATGTCTCCCACGGTGTCACCTCTTGGGCCGGGAACTCGGTCGCAACGGTGCTCTTCTCCATGGTGGTCCCGGCGATGTTCCTCGGTGCTCGCTTGGCCGACACAGACTTCCTCGCCCATCCTGAGCGGTACCGCCGCCTGCTGACGGGCGTCGGTCTGGGCGGCCTGGGGATCGGGGCCGCGGGTGGCATCGGGTACGGCATCTGGGCCACGGGCGGGACCCTGGCCGGCTGGACTGCTCCGCTTCACGAGGTGACCGGATTGGCCGGGGCCTGCGGTTGGCTCGCTCTGCTGGCCCTCTACGCCGGTGGGCCGAGACCGGATGGTCGGCTGACGGGGCTGCGCAAGCTGGCCTCCAATGTGGGGCGTCGCTCCATGACTGCCTACCTCTCCCAGACCTTCCTGTTCGCGACCATCTTCCTGGCCCTGCCCGCTCTGACTGGCATGGAGCTCCACCTGGGTGAGGCGTGGGCCGCTGGGATCGCTGCGGCGGTCTGGCTGGCGACGGTCGGCCTGTGCGCGGTGCTCGAGCGCGGTGGTCACGCCGGTCCCTTCGAGACCCTGCTACGCACCGCCGTCGCCCGCAGCGAGCGCAAGCGGGCGACGGCGGCACCGCCGACCGCCCGACCCGATGACGCCTGATCGGGCGCAGTGCTGAGCGGACGATGAGCCCACGGCGGCTGCTCGCCGGCGCACGATCAGGCGGCCGTCAGGATGAGGAGCCCTGGTCCTCCGGGAGGAGGAACAGGGCCTTCCTCACCCCCTCGGGTGGGAGAGGAACAAAGCCGGAGAACAGCCCTGGCGGGGGAGGTGTGCAACACCGCGGCTTCCTACCGTGGAAGACATGAAACTCGCGACCTCCTTCACCGGCTCCCGGGGCCAGCGTTTCCCAGCCCCGGATGTGGCCCGTGGATTCATGCTCCTGTTCATCGCTCTGGCCAACATCCCCTTCTGGGTGGCGACGACGCGCTCCTCGGCTCCCAGTGACGCCGTCGACACGGTCTGGCTATGGGCGCGTACCCTCCTGGTCGACCACCGGGCCTATCCGCTGTTCGCGATGCTGTTCGGCTTCGGGCTGGCCACCATGGTCAACCGGCGTATCGCCTCCGGGACGCAGAGCTATCTTCAGTCCCTCCCCGGTGTGGAGGCCGGGCGTGAGCCGACGGCGCAGGAGGAGGCCTGGGCCCGTGAGCAGGCCACCGTGGACGCTCGTCGCCTGGTGCGGCGCCGTGGCCTGTGGATGGTCCTCTTCGGCGCGGCCCACGCCGTGCTCTTCTCCGGTGACGTCATCGCTGCCTACGGGCTGGTCGCCGTCATCTTCGCCGGGTGGCTCGCCCGCAAGCACTGGAAGCGGGCAGCGGTCCTCTGCGCCGTTGTTGTCGTTGCCTGCGTCGTCATCACCTTCGTCATCGAGAGTTTCATGACCTCCCAGGGTGCGGCCTCGGCGACGGATATGCACGCGGGGGCCGGCGAATCGGCTACGACCCTCTTGTCCTACGTCTCCCACGGTGTCACCTCCTGGGCCGTCAACCTGAGTACGACGCCGATATCGTTGGTGGTTCCGGCGATGTTCCTCGGTGCCCGCCTGGCCGACACCGACCTCATCGCCCATCCTGAGCGGCACCGCCGGCTCCTGACCGGCGTCGGTCTGGGCGGCCTGGGGATCGGGGCCGTGGGCGGTATTGGGGTCGCTCAGTGGGCCACGGGAGGTTCCTTGAACCTCTGGGCCGTTCCTCTGCACCAGGTGGCGGGGCTGGCCGGGGCCTGCGGCTGGCTTGCTCTGCTGGCCCTCTACGCCGGTGGGCCGAGAACGGATGGTCGGCTGACGGGGCTGCGTCGGCTGGCCTCCAATGTTGGCCGTCGCTCCATGACGGCCTACCTCTCTCAGAGCTTCCTGTTCGCCATCATCTTCCTGGCCCTTCCCGCCTTGACCGGCATCGAGTTCCACCTGGGCGAGGCTCGGGCCGCCGGGATCGCGGCGGCGGTCTGGCTGGCGACGGTCGGCCTGTGTACGGTGCTGGAGCGCGGTGGTCACGCCGGTCCCTTCGAGACCCTGCTGCGCACCGCCGTCGCCCGCAGCGAGCGCCGACGCCGCCTCCCAGCGCCTCCCGCCCCTGTCCTCCCGACGGAGACGGCTGCCTCCTCCGACGCCTACGGTCTGGTTCACTGAAAAAAGGAACGCACCGGCTCAAGGAGCGATGGTGAGCACTTTCGCCCGCGGCAACGGTGGGTGCCCGTCTCCTGGGGCGCTCACGTGGCGGAACGGTGAATAATCGCTGTCACAGCGTGTTGTCTCGCTACGTCCCGGAGGCTGTGAGTCGCCTCGCACAATGTGAGGGTTGACCTGTTCGTTTCACAGGGCAGAGTAGACACGGTAGCCTGCCTGCGTCCCCAACACTGAAGGAAGCGAACAGTCTCATGACTCAGCCCCCCAACCCCGGTCAGCCCTTCTACCAGCAGCAGCCCTCCGCCCCCTCTGCTCCGGCCACGGGTCAGCCCTACCCGCCCCAGCAGCAGTTCCAGGGCGCCCCCGGTGCTCCTGGTGCCCCCGGCGTACCGGGGCAGCCCTTAGCTCAGACGCCCTCGGGTGAGTCCCTATTCGGCAGCCTCTTTGACACCTCCAAGGAGTTCGTGACGAAGTACAGCCGGATCGTGTTCATCGTTGCCGCGATCGCCGTTGGCTTGGGCTGGCTCGGTGTCGGTTACATGGGAGGCAAGATGGGTGCTGTAGCCACTGCGCTTTCCGACCCCCGCAACTACGACGGCTCCACCTTCGACGGTCTGTCCTTCGTCCTGAGCCTTCTGTTCTCCGCTCCGGCGTACCTCACGGTTCTCTTCGTGATCCGCCTCTTCATCGAGCTGGTGTCCAACTCCGCCAAGACGAACCAGCAGATCTGACGCGACGCTCCGCTCCATCGAGCGGCCTTCGTGCCTGAAGCCGGCCTCCTGACGGCCGCCAACCGACGTGGTTGGCGGCCGTCAGTCGTTGGTGACCGGTGCGCGCGGGTCGGGTTCGACCTCGCCTCCGGGAATCTCGAGGACGGCGGTCAGCCCGCCGTCGGGGTTGGCGCTCAGCTCGAGGGCTCCGCCGTGGGCGGTGGCCACAGCCGTCACGATCGCCAGCCCCAGTCCGTGCCCGGATCCCCGGGTCCGCCCCCGCCCCTCGCCGCGGACGAAGGGCTCACGCAGGGACTCCACGCTATCGGCCGCCACCAGGGGGCCGTCGTTGCGGATCGTCAGCCGGACGCCGTCGTCCAGGTGCGCCATGCCGACCGTGATCCGCCCGCCGTCGACGTTGTAGCGGGCCGCATTGCGCAGCAGGTTGGAGACGCTCTGGCGCAGCAGCACCGGATCGCCCGGGACCCGGGCGGGCAGCAGGTGGGTGGAGACCTGCAGGTCGCGCTCGGCCACCTCGGGGGCGATGACGCTCAGGGCATCGCGGACCGTGGCCTCCATGTCCACGTCCTCTCGGGCCAGCTTCCCGGACTGGGCGTCGGCCAGGTCCAGCAGAGCGTCGATCGTCTCCCGATTGGCTCGGTTGGTCTCCAGCACCCGGGTCAGAACCCGCCGCAGGTCCTCGGCGGAGGCCTGCGGGTCCGACAGGGCGACGTCGATCATCGTCTGCGTCGTGGCCAGGGGCGTCCGCAGCTCGTGGGAGGCGTTGGCCGCGAAGCGGCGGTGCACGGAGAAGGAGCGCTCCAGTGAGGCCAGCATGTTGTCGAAGGTGTCCGCCAGGTCGTGGATCTCATCGCGCGGCCCGGACAGGGCCAGGCGTTGGCTGAGGTCGCCCGAGGCGGCGCGCTTGGCCGCCGCATTCATCGAGGACAGCGGACGCAGCATCCGTCCGGCCAGCACCCAGCCGACCGTCCCGGAGACCACTGCCAGTATCATCAGCATCCCGACCGCGGAGCGCAGGATGGCGCTCAGCAGCTCGAACAGGTTCGTGTCCACCTTGGCGGCCTGCGGAGTCGTCGCGTCGATGAGAGGAATCTGCTGAGGCGGGTCGAAGGCGATGGAGAGCGTGACGTAGCGCGTGTAGAAGTAGACCAGGGCGATGAGGACCGCGCCGGCGGCCGTCACCAGCCCGGCGTAGGTCAGGGTCAGGCGCGCTCGGATACTCAGGCGCCGAGGACGACGCAACCGCTCCTCGCCTCCTGGCCGGGTGCTGCCGTGCTGCACCGCGTCGTCGGCCGGAGCCTTCTGAGCTCCCTGCCCGCTCATGCGCTGAACCTGTAGCCCGCACCGGGAACCGTCTGAATGACCCAGGGCTCGCCGAGCTTGCGGCGCAGGTGCGAGATCGTCACCCGCGTGGAGTTGGTGAAGGGGTCGGCGTTGGCGTCCCAGGCCT
>ERZ773073.1001-NODE-1001-length-13769-cov-4.438457_pt1 | contig 13769 bp, 23 predicted proteins | sample MGYA00580616_ERZ773073 | MGnify/ENA primary metagenome ERZ773073 (study PRJEB29015, sample SAMEA2737960) | human oral metagenome | biome: human oral; feature: human-associated habitat; material: dental | place: China | collected 2131 ...
CGCAATCACTGCCCGGACGCCTTACGGAAACTCTGCTGACTCCATTTCCGGAATGACTGCCGGAACGCCTTACGAGGATATCTCTGGAGCTACTGCCAGAACCGCTTCCGGAAACCCCTCCAGAAACACCACTGAAGATACCGCCGCTCCCCTGCCCGAAGTCGATTTCATGACTGCCGAGGGGGTGGTGCGTGGTGATTCGCGTCAGCAGGTAAGCGTTCAGGGCTCAGCGCCGGGAATGAGCCATGTCCTTGGCAATCTGGCTGAACACGGTATCCGCGCCGGGGCGAGTGAAGCGTTGACGCCCACGCGCAGTTACCGTGGGGAAGAGGCCTTCGCCGCCCTCTTCGCTTCCGGGCAGATGCACGGCGGGGTGAACGCAGATGCGGCAGGTAACTTTCTCTGCGCGCAGATACAGAAACTCTTGGCCGACATTTTGACCTATCGGTAAATGCAAGCCGTTTACGATATCTGAGGGTAAACTACGCTCTTTGTTTAATAGTAAGAATGTTGTTTCAACTCCTGTCACTTGTGTTGTTCAAAGCGAGAATGAGCTTGCATATATTCGAGAGGTAAATGTTGGCAAAAATATTGGTTTGGATAAATCTGGAGGAAATCAACCAACCTCAACATTGACTATCTTGACTGATAAATACGGCAATTTAATCACCACATTTCCAGGAAGGTTGCAATAATGTTAAAGGGAAAAATAACAGATCAAGATTTGGAAAAAAATTTACTCGACACTCAGAAGGATCTGTATGATGGAAAACTCGGCACAGAACTACTTAGAGTACTGAGAGATAACTTTCCTACGGCTGACTCCGCATATATTCTGCAATGGATTCCAGAACAAGGTGAAGATATTTTTTGTATATTAATCAAACCTTCTATTGTTAGTATTATAGAAGTTCCTAGGTCTAGCAATCACCTTATGTCAAAAAGTACGTTTAGAGTGATGACTACTGATGACTATCTTAAAAGAAGGCTTACTCCAAAAACAAAGCGTAAAGTAAATCTCGCAGTCAAATTGCAGGTTCGGCAAACTATAGATTAATGGATTTAATTGCAAAAACCATCGTAAAGCCGCACTTTGTGCTGCTTTGTCTTGCATCCCTACGCTGAAGTTATAAAAATTTGGGCGGCTATCCGATTCTCCACCCCATGACCAGTAGCTTGTTTTCCTGCCAGCCTTTTGGCTGATCTTCAGCCAGAGCGGGTGGGTCAGCGCAGCCACGCCCCCACCCCGGGAAATCGACTTCTCTTCCTCGTTCCGTCCGCGCCGAAATACGTCTCACCCAGCCTCGGCGAGTCTCCGGCCTCACCACAGGGAACTAACGCCCCGGCTCTGACTTGGCAGATTGGGTTATCTAGCGACGACCACTTTCGGAACTATGTCTGCTGATGCGCTTTATACCGGCAGTAAGCAGTTGTTCAGCGGTCGCTCACAAGCCACGATCTTTAATCAGGCTTTGCAGGAGTTGGGCTTGAGTCCCCAGGCCGCCAGTTATGCGGAACTGGCCTTCGGCCTGGGCTCTTCCGTAACCGCCTGGCGGATAGCGATGAAGGCATGGACGCCGGTGAGTGATTTGAGAAGCGCTAAAACGATAGGCATTAGTTTTGTAGATCAAGCTACTACAGGTATACAATGGGGGAAAGGTATTCAGGGTCAAGGGATACCTTTTGAAAATTACGTTGCATCAACGCTACCTCCCGCAACGCGCTTGCCACAAAATTTTAAGACCTTTGATTTTTTTAATATTGAAACTGGTGTAGCTACAAGCGTTAAAACTTTGGATACTTCAACTACAGCGAAAATTTCTAATCCCCGTCAAGTTTACTCTTCACTTAAAGGCAATATCAATGCGGTAGCTAATTTTAACAAACGATATACTTTGAATGGAAAAACTTTAAAACCAGCAGATATTTTTAAGCGTGAATTAATAGTTGCTGTTCCTGAAAGTACGACACCGGCACAATGGGAACAAATTAACAATGCTATTCAATATGGAAAAACTCAAAACGTAACCGTTAAAATCACAGTGGTGAAACCATGACAAATATTGTTAGAGGATTTTGGGCTAGCGCCTATTGCAATGATGATTTTTTATATATAGAAACTGTATCTGGATATAGAGGCGGAACCGATGCAGACCCAAAAGGGAAGCAATATTTCTTGAAGCCAGATGAGTCAGAAGAAAAAATAGGCGCTGCGATTATTGATTCACTTGAAAAAAGTCGATGGGTTTTAGCTGTACCCCGTGAAGGAATTGAATATCCCGAAACTGTCGAATTTGATCCGGATCTTTATGATTACGAGAAGTCTATGGAGCGCTATAATCTTTGGGTAAAAGATATTCTTATAAAATATAACTATAAAAATAAACGGGCTTTATTTAAAAAAATGAAGAACTGTTTTATTGAAAGAAAAGATGGGCTAATAACTATTAACCCAAGTCATCACGTGAAATTAGAAGCATGGGAAGGGGTTCGCATGGATGACCATAGATTGGTCAAAATTCCGGATAACAGTTCCAATGCAGAGGTTGGCAAAGCCCTAAAGGTGGCGTTTAGTCATTGCACATGACTACTACGATCACGCGGCGGTAGGGGCCAATGCAGCCACCATCGGGCTAGGCAGTACGATGGTCGGGCAGCTCTCTGCCGGCGCGTCCTTTGACGAAGCGTTCCAGGCCGGGATGAAGGCCGGCGTAGTCTCCGCCGTGGCGGCCGCTCAGGCGCTTGCCGGTATTTTTCCGGCACCTTGGCGGGTATTCTTTGGGTATCGCCAAAACGACCGGAAAGACCGTCGATACCGCCAGATGAGGCGCTTTGAGTGCAAGGGATACGCTGGTGAGTGCAGGAAATAGCAGCAAGGTCGCTGATGAAATTGTCGCTCTAGATCGTATTGAGAAAAATGCTAATGGCCCTAACTTGGTTGGAAAAGCAGAAAATTCTATCTTGTATGAACAAGCCGAAAATTATCTACAGCAAAACCATGGCAAAGCACAGCTCCTCGTGATCTAAGCGAACAGACTCTGTGGAATAGAGTGATTGAAAATCCAAAAGGCGGAGATCCTTTGCCTCTTGGATCAGATCCCCTCTTCCCTAGAGATACTGGGTTCCAGAAAATGCAAACGAACCATCAGCTACCCGATGGAAGCAATATAACAATTCACTATCAATACAACTCAAATACTGGCAAGGCATACGACATCAAAATTGTTACGCTTCAGCAAACACCTCCTGTACTTCAACCTGGGCCAAGCATCAAGGAATAACATGGAAATCATCAGAAAAAACTCGCAAGAGATTTTATATGTTTATGGTATTTATAGCATGTCAAATAATATCTATTATTTAGTAAAGCCAAACAATTATCCTGGCCTTTTGTCAGTAAGGGCTTCTGATGCAAATATACTGAATAACAACATTCCCGATGGATTTGTTTTTAATTTAAAAGGTAATGGATTTACATTATTATTGAAACCATTGGAAAATGAATTATTCCTAGAAAAGCTGCTTGAGTGCGATCCAGAGGCAATGCGTCGCTTTACAGAAATTCAGGATACTTTTTTAAACAATAAATAGATAGAATTAAAAAGCGGTAAATGGCCTCCCAAAGAGACTATAACTTCTCGGAGATAGTAAATTTACGTAGGACGCAGAAGAATATTGAGTCAAAAAGGGACGGCAGTGACGCTCAATGCCGGCGTGATCGGGCTAGGCAGTACGATGGTCGGGCAGCTCTCCGCCGGGGCGTCCTTTGACGAAGCGTTCCAGGCCGGGATGAAGGCGGGCGTAGTCTCCGCCGTGGCGGCCGGGGCCGCTTATGGGGTGAATGATTATCTGGGGCTTAACCCAACCGGGGTGGATGCGACCGGTAAGCTCACGTACTCGGAAGCGGCGATGCGTTATCACCGTCTTTCTGCCGTGGAGAAGCTGGGTACGGGGACGTTCTGGGCGCAGGCCTCAAGTAATGCCGTGACCCGGGGTGTGTTGGCACAGGCGCAGGGCGGTAAGTTCGCTACCGGGATGGTTGGGGGGCTGGCCGGCAGTCTGGGGGGGTTGATGAATTCGGCGGTTGGTGACTGGGCCAGACAGAATGGTATCGCCGACGGCGCTTTGCCGAAGGCGTTCATGCATGCGGGCATCGGCGCCATTCAGGCCAAGGCGTCGGGGAATGATCTGCTGGCCGGGGCGATCGGTGGGGCGAGCGCCGAGTTTCTCTCGCCGCTTGTCTCGGAAATGGACAAGGTTTCCGGCAGTCAGTTGGGCGGTCAGTTACTGGTTACCGGTACTTCACTTGCCGCCAATGCCCTGCTCAACAAAAAGAATCCTTTCGATCTTACCGCCGCTTATCAGGGCTTGCAGACCGATGGCTTTAACCGGCAGTTACACGTTAAAGAGAAACAATGGATTCAGGAGCAGGCTGATGGCGACCCCGAGAAGGAGGCCAGATTTACCGCTGCAGCGTGCTATTTGGTCAAATGTTATGCCGAGTATGAGATTGATAGCCTCGCTTATCGCGAACTGAAGAACCTGGCGGATATCGGCGCAAGCGATGCTCTTGCCGCGGAACGCTGGCAGTTACAGCAATCGGGCTTGTTCACTTATACGACAGCAGGCTTGGTGCATGTGAATGATAAGCTGAAAGATTCTTATAGGCGGTTCAATAACACTTACCATATCACGACGCGCATATTGGGCACCGTCGAGGCTCTCGGCGGGGGCGCGGGGATGGTCGCTTCGGTTGCGGCGGCGCCTGCGGCCTGTTCAACGGGATTAGGGTGTCTGGCGACGACCACTTTCGGAACTATGTCTGCCGATGCGCTTTATACTGGCAGTAAGCAGTTGGTCAGCGGTCGCTCACAAGCCACGATCTTTAATCAGGCTTTGCAGGAGTTGGGCTTGAGTCCCCAGGCCGCCAGTTATGCGGAACTCGCCTTCGGCCTGGGCTCTTCCGTAACCGCCGGGCGGATAGCGACGAAGGCATGGACGCAGGTGAGTGCAGGAAATAGCAGCAAGGTCGCTGATGAACTTGCCGCTTTAGGGCGTATCAGGGAAAACCCAAATGGCCTCAATTTGGCTGGGAAAACAGAGCACTCTGTTTTAAACCAGCAAATGGTAAAAGACTTACGTGCTGGAAAAATCCCAGGGAAACCAATCAGCACTAAACCCAATTCTTCACGCGAAGTTGCTCCTAGCCTAAATCCCAATGCAACAGCAGAAGATTTTGCACAGGCTGTTCTTGGTCGTTCTCCTACAGCAGAGGAATTCGCCAAAGGTGCTAAAATGAACAGAGGTAATTGTCCTGGTTGCTGGATAGCTCAAGCCAGTGATAAAACATCGGTTGTTTATAGGCCTGCTGGCAATGCAAGTTCAGCGACACTTCGAACAACAGCAACCGTTGAGATAAGCAATCGGACATTAAAGATAAAGCTCAAATTTCCACTAAAAGGTAAAACAGGAGCCGCGTCATGAAAATGAGTAAAGAACATGCTGAATGGTTACAATACTGGTTGGCTGATTATTTACCAGTAGATAGTCCAAGTCCACATTATTTTGTAATAGGCGAAGAAGATCGTGCACAATGGCAGTTTGTAGTTGATATGCTTTACATTTTATTAAAATCCGGAATATTAGAAGTTTGGCCTTCCGATTATTTAATTAAAGGTCATGAATGGTCTTGTGATGGACTTGAAGATTTTTGTTTTGAACTTGCACGTCAGAACCCGTATAAACTAGAAGAGTTGGATCGCTCTCCAGCAGCCTGGTTATCACCATCAATTTCTATTACAAAAAAAGGGCTTGAAATAGTGCACCATTATTTTGATTCAAAATACTTCGAAAGTGAAGAATCACCATTGAATGAAAAGTTCATAGAACATTTAGAAGCTATTTTTGAAAGTAATGGATTTTTACCAAATCAAGGTCCGTTATTTCCAATTGCATCATAAATAGATGTGCCATTCGGGCATCACTATCCCCGGTGCCGTCTAGCTAATCTCGATCCGACGGCTAGGATCACATTCAATCTGGTGCAGTATGGGATGCTATAAGGGCGGGTTTATCACAATTTGTCCACGCTCGAGAAGCTGGGTCTGGGGGTATTTTGAATGCTGGCCTCGGCCAATGCTGTAACCGAAGCCCTCGCCCGCCGAGAAGGCAAGATTATGGCAGTAGCTAGTGTCACCGCCGGGATGGGGGACACCGCGGTGCTTCGCTACAATCATCTGCCCGCCGGTACCGGCACACCAGTCTTGTCTACTACCAAGGCTGTCACCAATGAAATGCGGCTAGGGAGCAATATAGTCACTTCCGAAGGAACTACCAATATAGCTACAGCACAATAACGAGCAGATTCCTTAGCGACAAAGATGGCAAAACCTGTTGTACAGGATACTCGGCTTTCTAGTTTAATGGATGATCTTTACCGTGAAGAAGCAAAAATAGGCTCAGGAAGTACAGCGGGCGCTGTTAGGTATGAGTTGTCAACTGGGCAACCTGTCAGTGGTGTATGGCACACTCAAAAGGCACAGGATTATTCAATCGCCTTAACTAAATGGCTAAGAGACAACCCAAATGCACCATTTAGTGATCGCTCTGCTGCAACAAATGTTTTACGAGATATTCAAAATGCACTGAAAGGAAAATAATGGAAAATTACAACGACTTTTTTCATACTTTTGACGATATTGAAGAAATAAAAAAAGTTAAACACAATTTAATTGATTCCTGGGGGGACAATTATCCTATAACTTTATTATTTTCTGCACTTGGAAAATCTATGGTTAAAAATTTTGATTTTTATACAAACAATCAAAAAGAAAAAGTTTTTTCTTTAGTCGAAGAAGTGATGAGCAATGGTAATGATATTATGAAATCTTATGTGGCAACAGGATTTCTTGAAGCGCTAACATCAGAAGCAAAGAGAAATGGAATATGGGACAAGCTTTTAGGCTTGCTTGGAGAAAAAAGTAAACAATATATTGATGCATGGAGCAAATTCTGAAATAAATTCGATGATGTTTAAAGGATTTTCTAGCTCCGAGTAATATTGTCCTACCAGCCCCGTATTCTGCTGCAATACGATCGGGGTCGAGTTTGCCGCACTGCCCGCCGGGCAGGCTGCTTACAATCAGGTGGTGAATAATTTCCCCGATCGAGGCCGAACGGCTGGCAGCGGCGCAACGCCGGCTCTATACCTGTGGGGAAGATGTAGTTTACAGGGCGCTGGCAAGCAGCTCGACAGTCAGGGACGCCATGATGAGGCGCCCTAGGTGCGCAGAAACTGGTCACCAGCGAAGTGCTCTCCGTAACCGAGTTGGGTGCCTTGGCGGTCAGGGGGTGCAGACGACCGTTAGGTGGACATGAAGCCATCTGGATGACTTGGCTGTCAAGCTGCTGTGCGGAAGTAGGAAGCAATTTTATAAATCCATCGCATATATTGACAAACCCATTTTTAATCTCAAAATAGCCTAGGAGTAACTTAACAATAGTCTATCAAGGCGAAGATTAAACATGTAGAATTACCAACAAAGGAAAATATTAGATGCATACCGCCAGAAGGATATTATTCAACATTTACCATTGCTACGTAGCCTAAACAATAGATATATTGATAAATTTGGTAATGAACAGACTAAAGAAACTTCTAAAATACCAGACCAACATGAAAAACAATAGACTAGATTATTATTCTGAAATAATTATTAGTAATGATTATCCTGGAAACAAAAAAGGCAGGAAAGGTGTAATACTTGGAATTAGTGAAGAAAATAATATAATTTATGGCTACTCTGTTTTATTGCATGGTGAAAAATTAAATTTCTTCTTGGAAGAAAAATATGCAATTCCTACAGGAAAGAAATACTCTAGAAATAACTTTTACTAAAGTAATGCCTGTTGATAAGCGCCATCGCCTCCGTCTCCAGTGCGGTCATCGGCATGGGGCGGCGCTTAGCTACGAGCATTTGCTCGCCGGTCAGGCCGCGCTTACAAGGAGGTGACAAATAATTATCTCAACCATCGTCGCCCACAGATGCTAGTGTTGTCCGAGACAGAGCGTTATGAGAATGTGGTTCAGGGTTGCGTAGGCGCTGATCAGGCAGCTTTTGGGGTGCGCAACGAGGTGGCCGCAGTATCTAGGGCAGACGATGCCAGTCTATCGGGCGATGGACAGGACGGGCTGGCGCTCACGTTGATGAGCTGGCGGGCGAGGCAATGCGCGGGAGTAGCGCTAAAAATAGTCTAGGAGTAAGAAACGGCGGAACGGTTGAATTATTCACTGATGCGGGAGGCACACAAATTCCAGGTGCTGTTGGTGTAGGTCCCAAGGATGCGACGGCAGTTGCGGCTGACGCACGCAGCATGCCCAACATACCAAGCAATAGCCAAGCTACAGTCGTTGCCAATAATCCACTGATTCCTAAAGAGGCTGGTGGCACAGGGTCTATAAGGGATTTTTTGCCTGAAGCTCAACGAATTACTCAGCCGGGCGGTAAAGTGGTCCTGAATATGAATGAAGCCAATCCGAACTTTAGAAGCCTGCCTTCAGAGGCTGATCTGAAACAAATGGGTTTTAGAGTTGAATACAAAGGCAATTTATTACCCGAATATCAAGGACTTACTTTTAAGCGTCTTGACGGTTCTGACATTGCAAAAGAAACCATGAGAACAATCGTTTTAGTAAAGGACTAAGTAGCATGGAAATTATTCGTGATTGCTGGCCATCTATCGAAACCTACAACTGCCAATATGGCGCACATCTTTTTGATGGCTCAACAGCAAAAATCTATGTCAACCATTGGCTAGATGTTAATAATAGTTTACGAAATAAATTTGTTCGTAGGAACGAAGATGGCTTTGTTGGTCATTGTCTACTGGTTTTTAAGGGCGTAAAAAAGTTTCAGTTTGATGTTACGACATATCGCAAAGTAAATAATGAAACCATCTGGAATAAACCTGTATCGTTTCACTACGTCGGTTCATCTTCTGGAACAATCAATAAATATGATTTTGAAGGCAGTTTGCATGGTTTTCCTAGCTCAGTAAGCATTCATATTGAGGCTGAAAAATTTGAGTTGCACATTTTGGGGAAAGACGAACTAGCCAAAGAAAGCTAGCGTAAACCTAGTCACTAACAGCGATGCAACTACCTTGAAGATCATCAAGTAAGCTGGAACTTACGTTATACTGACTGATTACGTAATGGCTAATAGCACTTTATGGTAGATTAAAAATCATTGGAGTAAGACAGCTAGACGCCTTAGGTTTGACTCTAGACATTAATATTCTGTGTTTTCCGCGAGACTTGAAAGTACACCAGAAATGAGCCATAAAATTAAAGATAAATATTTTGGTGTTCCTTTATCCGAATGGATAAAAAATATACCAAATGAGTTAGAAGTAGATGCGGTTGGGCTTTGGCAGATTGTTGCGAGTGGTAAAGATGGCTTTGGCCTTAAAGGAAAGAATCTTACAAACTTTTTGGCTCAAGCAATTTTAGGTTTACTCGAAAAAGGTGCCAAACCTGTACGATCAATTAATGGTAATTGGGTTATACAAAATCAATATGGAAATCAAAATCATTTGATTATTTCACGTATATTAAATGAATTAGAGCAAGGTGCTGAACCTGATGAAGATGGTATTTGGTTTTCGATTTACATAAATTAACTTAAACGATACAGAGAACTTGTTAATTAATATGAAACAGCTCACTTATCTTGTGATGTAAGTAATCTAGTACTTTTTCGGATTAGTGAGGAAAAAGATTCTCTAAGTTATATGGATAAAAATAAGGCTTCTATAATTTTTATGTATTTTAATAACTAAATTGTATATATTTCGACAAGTAGAAGCTGCTGGTTATGATCATCTTACTATTCAAAATATTTATTACTTTGCACGTTGCTTATTTAGCATAATATATTTTACCAATCCTTACGATGAATTTATAATAGCTGATAGAGTATAGTTTGATTATATCGTTTATAAGTTACCAGATAGCGTATTAAATATTGGATATATGACTCTTCCAAGGTGAACATTTATGCGATTAATGAATAAATCAGAACTTAAATTTTTAGTAAAGTTGCTAAAAAATAATACATCTTTTAAAGTAAATTTATATCAGTTATCTCAATTATAAGTAGAAGAGGCAGATGATGGAGGCATGGGAGGGCTAATTTTTTTATCTAAGAACCAAGGTAGACGTTTAGGAAAAGATATTGCAAGCTATGAATTTAAGGATCAAGACGGGGTTACAGTAATTACTACTCTAAGCCTAGATAATTTTGGAGATTTATATGAACTTGATGTATGGAAAACCAATTTCTCAAAGCTCATAAATTTTCCAACATAAAACATAATTTATAAATGTTATTTATAGCATATACACAAAAAACTTAATTTTAGTATATTAGAAATAGGACTATTTCTTTACAACCACTATCAGCAGATAAGTAAGCACCCTTACCTTATTATTTACTAGCCAAATGAAGACTAAATGAGGAAACTATGTCTAACTGGGCAGAACTAGAGGAAAATCTAATAAAATTTAGAGATATTTCTGAATTAATTAGAATCTACTTATATTCTTATGTAAAAACAATTAACAAGCTAATTAAAGAAATATCTGAGCTAGAATATCCTAACACCTCCGAGAAATTTGATATTTTATATACTATCCATAGTCAAATTGCTACTGCATTATATAAGTATAATTTTAACTTACCGAAAGTATTAAATAATTTTGTTGAAAACTTTGACAGAGACGATGAATATGCACGAAAATACTGGTATGATAAATTTAAAGCCGGCTATATATTAACTAATTAAATATAATAAATATTATATTTATTAGAATTAATACTACTAAAGAAATAACTACCATTCATACAGAGAATGTCAATAATTCTTGGAAATTACTTAACAAATTTTTACTGAGAAAATTATTAGGCCTACACCATGACTTATCAAGCTAAAATTTTAAGGCTAGATGACAACATTGAGGAAGAAATTGATCTTCAAATTAAAGACGTTAAGATTACTTGTTTTATAGCCACTTGTCCTTATTCAATTAAAGTTGGACTATATTATCCAGTTCAATTATCAATATGGTCGCTTGATGGATATAATTTAATAGAAATTAAAAACAATACAGGGCAATCAATTAATAGACTAGGAAATACTTTTGCCTATTCCATTACAGGCAAATTATGTAATGGGAATTTAGTATCAAAAGGTCTAGTTTTTGAAGATAAGATACTAAAGAAAGAATTTACTTACCTTGAAGGGAAAATGATTTCTATAAAAGTAGACCGTATAAATGTAGAATTTGAACATTAGTTCTATACTATAACAAGAAAATACAGACATGCATTAAGCCGATGACTTTTTCAGTCAACCAAAGCTTAAAATTGGACGATTGATGGGGTGTGGGACGGGATTGGGCAGTGATCTGGCTAGCGCTTAGTACAATTAACAGCTAACGCTGCCATTATCCAGTACACTGGCCGCCGGTACTATCCTGGCCGCTGCCCATCAGGAGTATTTTTCCGCCATGCAGGCGGCGCATAATAAGACGGTGAATAACCATCTAGCGCAGGAGAATATCAAGGTCAAACATACACGCCTGGCTCGGGCCAAGACGGCCGAGGAGCGGTGGCGCACTAAGTGGGGCATTGTTGAGAGGTTTGTTCGCTAATTTTTTCTGGAACTAAAATTGGCATATTCGGGAGATACCTGATGATAACCAGAGTGCTTGAGTACACTGCCCGTATCCCTGCGCTGCTTTCCCGGCGGCACTCGCCAGGTTGCTGACGGCTTTTACGGTAAGTACTTAGTCAGCGTTCACCAGCAAGCTACGATCTTTCATCAGGCCTCGCTAAATTAAAAGGAGATGATTATATGAACTACTTGCCATCCCTCAAAATTATTGATGAAAAAATTCAGATGTTAATAAACGGAACAGAATCACGCGAATCTATCTCTGCATGGGCCGTTTCAATCATTGATAATGACTCTATTAAGATATCGAATAAGACAGCTTGGAAAATTATTCAAAATTTAGGCTCAGCCGATCTAATGACAGGAGATGATAGTTATTTATACACTGTCGAAGATTTCAAAGCATGGCAAAAAGAACTTCTTGAAACCCAGCCAGCCCAGTAGATTAAGGCGGTTTTGCGCCACATTTATCCACAGGACTCCTGGTATTCAAACTATATCTAAATAGCCTTTGAGGTCACTTACCATGAAGGCTATAGATTCCGATACAGTCATGTATTTATGATGGTAAACTCACCAGCATGGACAACACCCGTATTGCAGCTGCGCGAGAAGCAGGAATTAAAGTGCAAGCCAGAATTCGGGACTACAATGAACCGCTTACGATTAAAATGCGGAAAGATCGTGGTTGGCAAGACTACCGCACCTGGGGGGAAGCTATAACTGCACGCATTCACCGTCAAGGAGCTGCGTTTAGGTCTGATAATCCGTCTGGAGCAACGCAATCTCCACGTATAACAGGAAAACCATGATGGAACCTTTTTTCTTTAGAGGATCAATTCTACCTGCAGGATTTTCGCTGCCAACTACGTACGAGCAAATGATGGTTAGCGGAGAGATGCCTTCTATAGCGCCTTGGCAATTCCTTTGTATGGATATGGCGAGGTCTTTATCTTATTACGGAGCTATGCTTTTAAAGTTTCCTAATTCCCCTTTGGTTCCTTTCTCAATGATTTTGGATCAAAGTGGTTTTTGGAATGACGGTTACATTGTTCTGGCGTGTTTTGATGGCTCTGATCTATCAGGCGACCCTAAAGTTAGAATTTATGACTATGGGCGACCCCAAATATCTCCATGGGAGGGTATAAGTTACCCCAACTTCTTGGCGTGGTTGGAGGATGCAAAGAAATCCTCGCAAATAAATGAGCTTGAGGAAATTAGTTAGTTTCTTTTAAGAACATCGCGGGCACCTGCGTGGTAAGCCAAACGCCATTGTCCGCCTGGAAGAACTTGAAGCCCTGCTGGTACATCCGCAGAGCTTCGATTTTAAGTACGACAGGTTTGCCATGACGCTGACCAACAGTTTTGGCTGTTGTCATATCCCCGGATAAATGGACATGTTGGCGAGATCCAGGCTTTAGCCCCTCGCGCAGAATCGAATCCAGAAATCGCGTGGCTGTGCCGTGATATAGAGTCTCCGGCGGTACCTTCGCTGTGTATGCGATCGCGACCGTATTGGTTGAATGTCCTTGTACCGCACGAATGCGTAGTCCATCCTCAGAAATGGCGAAACGTTTTTTGTCGCTGCTTGCCACCACTTCACGAATCAGGGCGTCGCTTAAATCACGGTTTGTTTGCTTGGCGCAAGCAAGCAATTCGTTGATGCTAACCCACCCTTCACGGTCAAGGCGCAAACCGATGGCTTGTGGTTCATGACGCAGTACATAACTGAGGAATTTGCTTGTTTCCGTAATCTTTTTATTCACTGGTCAAAACGCTCTCTCTTTTGAAATAATAGGGCACGATAAAAAATACGGTTCATCTCTTAGGCCCGATTGTAACCGCAGAGACTCATGTTTTGCTTTACTGCCCGCCCCCCATCGCCCTTACCTCCGGCGGCGACCTGACCACCAGCCGCGCGTAAAGGGAGCATCGCCGGCTGAGTCACCACCGCCGCAGAGGATGAACAGTTTCCTAAAGCGTCACCACGAACCGCAACTCAGTCACGCTGTAGCCGTAGCTGCGGCCGTAGC
>ERZ773073.1006-NODE-1006-length-13726-cov-29.106795_pt1 | contig 13726 bp, 7 predicted proteins | sample MGYA00580616_ERZ773073 | MGnify/ENA primary metagenome ERZ773073 (study PRJEB29015, sample SAMEA2737960) | human oral metagenome | biome: human oral; feature: human-associated habitat; material: dental | place: China | collected 2131 ...
GGTACAGGTTGATAAAGGCCGACTTGAGACCAGAAAAAGAAAATTCCAGATTGTCTTCCTTGATCATAGCACGCGGAAAATCATAGATATCCTGTCCCTCATGAGCCAGCTGATCAATCTCCCGTCCTGCTGGATAGGTCAGTCCCATAACGCGACCGACTTTGTCATAGGCTTCACCGACCGCATCATCGCGGGTCTCCCCCACAATTTTATAATCGCCAGCCTGACTGACATAGACCAGCTCAGTATGGCCGCCACTGACCAAGAGAGCCAGCAAGGGAAATTCCAAGGGCTCCACGCTCTGGGCTGCCATCAGGTGTCCAGCCATATGATTGACCGGAATCAAGGGAATATCATGAGCCCAAGCAAAGGACTTGGCCGCTGCCAAGCCGACCAGAAGCGCCCCAACCAGACCCGGACCATAGGTAACCGCCACTGCTGTGACTTGCTCCTCACTAATCCCTGCTTCTGCCAAGGCCTCCTCAATGCAAACCGTAATGACCTCCACATGGTGGCGGCTGGCCACTTCCGGTACCACTCCGCCAAAACGCTTGTGACTCTCAATCTGGCTGGCAATGACATTGCTCAAAAGCTCGGTCTCATTCTTCAGAACCGCCACACTGGTCTCATCACAAGACGTCTCAAAAGCTAAAATATATCTATCTTTCATGGATCTCTCTTTTCATAACAATCGCATCTTCCACCGGCGCATGGTAATAAGCCTTCCGCCGTGCGATTTCTTCAAATTTTTCTTTTTTATAAAATAGCAGAGCTGGCTTGTTGGACTCCCTCACTTCGAGGAAAATTTCTTTGTCAGCTGGCAAAAAGTCAAACAAGGCTGTTGCAATTTTCTGCCCCTGATAACGAGGATGAACCGCAATCTGCAGGACTTCTGCTTCAAAGTCTGTCTCCTGCCAGACTAAAAAACCAACAAGCTGACTCCCATCCTCGGCTAGCGCGCAGCTGTTCACATCCGAGCGCAGAACCTCTTCCACTTGGCCTGCGGTCCAAGGACTGACCTCATAGACTACAAGTAAGAGCTGTTCCAGCTCTTTTGCGAGAGGTACCGCGTCCGCATCCGAGCTGGCGCTCCATTTTCTCATCTCAATCATAGGCGCTGAATGTAAGAATCACTGGATTCCTGATGGGTCTTGAGCCAACTTTCCTCAGCTTCTACCCGCTTGAGATAGTTAGGGACAAAGTCATGAATAGACTGGGCTGGCAGGTCTAAACCGAGACGACCAACAACTGCTGCATCTGGCAAGGTCGGCTGAATGGCAGCCTGAGGAAGAGCAGCTTTGATCTGCTCCGCAAAAGCTGCCGTTTCTCCGACAAAAGTGACTGGCCGGTTAGCAGCGCCAGCTATTTCCAAAACCTCTATCAAAGGCAGATGAGCCTCCGGTTGCACAGCTTGACCAGATTGGTAAAAGCCAGCATAGACATTATTGCGGCGGGCATCCATGATAGGAATGACCAAGCCTTCTACCTGCTCTGGGACTAAAGCCAGCAGACTAGACACACCGACCAGCTCGATCTTGAGGGTATGAGCCAGAGTCTTGGCTGTCGCCACCGCAATTCTCAGACCTGTGTAGCTACCCGGCCCCTGCGCCACCGCGATCCGATCCAAATCCGTCGGTTTCATATCCAGACTATTCATCAGAAAATCGATAGCCGGCATAAGGGTAATACTATGATTTTTCTTGATATTGAGCGTCACCTGCCCCAAGGTCTCCTTATTCTCTAAAATCGCTAGAGACAGAGCCTTATTTGACGTATCCATCGCTAAAATTTTCATCATTCTCTTCCTTACTCGAGTGTTTGCTTCTTATTATACTATAAAAGTGACCACAAGGGTAGAGAAGCAGTCATTTGATTATCCAGATTACCTCTTAAAAGCTTTTCTGAAAATCTCCACAATATTTTCTCGGCTATGTCTTTTACTAAAAGCTGGTTTTATGATATAATTGGTTAGAATTATATCGAATCAAGGTCAATCTACTACTCATAAAACTGAATAAAAGAAAACAGCTGATTAGCTGTCGTTTTCTGTAGCTTGATCATGAAAAATGGAAGGAAATAAAATGATTTACAAAGTTTTTTATCAAGAAACAAAAGAACGCAGCCCACGCCGTGAAAAAACACGTGCCCTTTACTTAGAAGTAGAAGCTGCCAATGAATTAGAAGGCCGCATCAAAGCCCGCAAATTGGTCGAAGAAAAGACTCCATACAATATCGAATTTATCGAACTCTTGTCTGACAAACACCTTGAATACGAAAAAGAGTCAGGCGCCTTCGAATTGACGGAGTTATAACTATGGCATATAACTTAAAGAAAGAAGAAGTTGGTGTTTTCGCCATCGGCGGTCTGGGCGAAATCGGTAAAAATACCTACGGAATTGAGTATCAAGATGAGATTATCATCGTCGATGCTGGGATTAAATTTCCCGAAGACGACCTCTTGGGTATCGACTATGTTATTCCCGACTACTCTTATATCGTAGAAAATATTGATCGCGTGAAAGCCGTCCTCATCACCCACGGGCACGAGGACCATATCGGCGGCATTCCTTTCCTGCTCAAGCAAGCCAATGTACCTATCTATGCCGGCCCTTTGGCGCTAGCCCTCATTCGGGGCAAGCTAGAAGAGCATGGACTTTTACGGGATGCCAAGCTCTATGAAATCAATCAAAATACAGAGTTGACCTTTAAAAATCTGAAGGCGACTTTCTTCAGGACAACCCACTCTATTCCAGAGCCCTTGGGGATTGTCATTCATACGCCGCAAGGTAAGATTGTCTGTACCGGTGACTTCAAGTTTGACTTTACACCAGTCGGTGAGCCAGCAGACTTACACCGTATGGCCGCTCTGGGCGAGGAAGGCGTCCTCTGCCTCCTGTCCGACTCGACCAATGCTGAAGTTCCGACCTTTACCAATTCCGAAAAAGTAGTTGGACAGTCTATCATGAAGATTATCGAAGGCATTCACGGACGGATTATTTTCGCTTCCTTTGCCTCCAATATCTTCCGCCTCCAGCAGGCTGCAGAAGCTGCTGTCAAGACTGGACGCAAGATTGCCGTCTTTGGCCGCTCTATGGAAAAGGCCATTGTCAACGGGATTGAGCTGGGCTACATCAAGGTTCCCAAAGATACCTTCATCGAGCCAAATGAACTCAAGGACTATCCAGCTGGTGAAGTGCTGATTATGTGTACTGGAAGTCAGGGTGAGCCCATGGCAGCCCTGTCCCGGATTGCCAATGGCACCCACCGTCAGGTTCAGCTGCAACCTGGAGATACGGTCATCTTCTCCTCTAGCCCTATCCCTGGCAATACGACCAGCGTGAACAAGCTGATTAATATCATTTCCGAAGCTGGTGTAGAAGTCATTCACGGTAAGATTAACAACATCCACACCTCTGGACACGGTGGCCAGCAAGAGCAGAAACTCATGCTTCGCTTGATTAAACCTAAATACTTCATGCCAGTCCATGGGGAATACCGCATGCAGAAAATCCATGCAGGTCTAGCCGTTGATACTGGAGTACCAAAAGACAATATCTTCATCATGAGCAATGGTGACGTGTTGGCTCTGACAGCTAACTCAGCTCGTATTGCCGGCAGCTTCAACGCTCAGGATATTTATGTTGATGGGAACCGCATTGGTGAAATCGGTGCTGCTGTCCTACGCGACCGGAAAGACCTGTCTGAGGACGGTGTTGTACTAGCTGTCGCAACCGTTGACTTCGAGTCCCAGATGATTTTGGCCGGTCCAGATATTCTCAGCCGCGGCTTTATCTACATGCGCGAATCAGGCGACCTCATCCGCCAAAGCCAGCGTATCCTCTTCAATGCCATTCGCATTGCCCTCAAGAATAAAGATGCCAGCGTCCAATCTGTCAGCGGCGCTATCGTCAACGCCTTGCGTCCTTTCCTCTACGAAAGTACCGAGCGCGAACCTATTATTATTCCGATGGTGCTTACACCAGATGAAGACAACTAAAAAACAAGCTTTGCTAGTCTAGCAAAGCTTGTTTTTTGTAAACTTTAATGGTGATTGCCAATTGACTTCTATCTATTTGAGAATAGCTCACTTTAACCACTTGATGAAATGATATTTGGTCGCACCTTTTTGAGGCACATCTTCCAGACTGGCATAGATTTCATAGCCTTGTTTGATGTAAAAATCCTTAGCCTGATAAGATTTAGTGGACAAGGTGATGCTAGTTACTCCTGCTTCAGCAGCCTTTTCTTCTAATTCTGCCAGTAGACTAGCTCCCAAACCTTTTTTCTGATGTTCTTTATCCACCACCAAAGCCTTGATATGGATGTTTTCCAACACCTGCTGGGCATGGAGCAAGGCAATCAAGCGGCCTTCCTCCTCCCGTGTCAGATAATCATCCTGAGGCTCAAGTTTTTCAAGCCTAGCTGGCCCAAAAGAAGCCTCATATTGCTCCTTGAAAACTTGCTTGATAAAGTCATGAAATTCTGTCATTTCTTGCTCCTTTCAGAATCCTTATCGTATTTTCATAGACTGATATAGGAAAATCCTGCTTGCTAAACCAAGTACAATCGGGCTCAGCTATTTAACACGCTAAGCCCGAATGGTAGATCAATGTGCTGGATCTACTTTCTCTAAAGGAGGTAGATCATAGATAATCCCTCATAAAGTTTATTCTTCCTTTTTCTTGCTTCCAGCTAAGCCAAGGAAGGCCAAGACAGCGCCTAGTAAAGTCATCGCCCAAGCTGATGATGTTCCAGTTTGAGGAAGTTTAGCGACTTTAGAAACAGCTGCCTCTGAAGATTTAGCAACCTTTGTCTCAGCTACTTTCTGCTCTGCTGAAGGCGCTGAATCAGTTGGAGTTGCTGGGGTTACTGGGCGCTCAGCTGGCTTATCTTTGATAAGAGGAGTCACTGATGGAGCAGGCTGAACGATCGGCACTTCTATTTGACCAAGACTAGGTTTCGTTTCTTTAGTGCCTACTTCTACTAGCTCATCCACTGGTGCTTTAGAAACGGAAGACTCAACAACCTTTCGACTGCCATCTAGCGCAGATACTTCCACTAGATTCATTTTTTCGCCCTTGCCTCCTGTTTGAACAACTTTTCGTTGACCTTTCTCAAGCTCTGGATTCAATATTTCTTTTATCTCAAAATCAAGCTCTTCTGTTTGGATATCCAGATATGGCTTATCTTCAACTAAAGCAGCTTTCTCATCCTGAGCAGTGCTACCATTATGGCTAAGCGGCTTCAGATTTTCACGCGCAGCTTGAAGTTTAGCGACCAGCTTATCTACCTCAGCCTGTTTATTCCGATTCAATTCCCAGTCGATATCATCTTGGGCAGCCTTCAGACTAGCGACAGACTCTGGCGTGTAGATGCTCAAATCGCTAGGAACCTTGGCTAATTCGTCTCGGACAGACTCGTAGTTGGCCTTGAAGTAATCTTTATTGTGATCAGCAAATGCTGTCATCAATTTGAAAATTTCTTCTTCCTTGTACTCAGCCTGTGGTCTATCTGCCCAGATAGCAAGCATGCTACCGACTGTTGGAAGAGATACTTCTGGATACTTGGTAGAGGCTAGTTGGTTAAATGGTGTCTTTTCAGTATTTTCAAGTGCTTTCTGTAAGAAACCACCACCATCTTCCGGTTTTTGTCCTAAGATATAGTACCAATCCCCATTGGTATTGAGGAATTTATAGCCCTTGCTTGCTAGATACTGAGGTGAGGCAAGGTTGTAACCCCACCATCCCTTAGACCAGTAAGAGATCAAGACATCCTTGTCAAACTCAACATCATCCTTGTCTTCATAGTAGAAGCCATCGTTGAAGGCCATTGGCTGAAGGCCTCGCTCTTTAGCCATAGCAGCAAGCGTGTTGGCATATTCTGCAAACTTACCATAAAGGTTGTAGTATTTCAGATAATACCAACCCTGAGCATTGGTCGCATCGTTGGCATACTCATCTGTACCATAGTTGAAAATCTTTGATTTTCCTGCAAAGTAGTCCATGTACTTGCCAATCAAGGCCTTGGTGAAGGCTTTTGCTTCTTCATTTTCCAAGTCCATAGTGGTCTTAGAAAGATTGTCAAAATAAGCTTGCGGATTCTGAATGCCTAATTTTTCCATAGCCACCAGAAGAGCGTCCATGTGACCAGGACTATTGAGCGCTGGAATCACCCCGATACCCTTTTGTTTGGCATAGCTGATCAACTCATCCATTTCTTTCTGGCTCAGAGCATTTCCATTTGGATCATCGTAGTAGGATTTAGTACCTTCAGTGATAGCTTCTTTGACTTGGTCACTCTGGTAAGTCTTCCCGTTGGCCTCAATGGTCATATCGTCCAGCATGAAGCGCATTCCGTCATTTCCGACTAGTAAGTGCAAATCAGAGTAGCCTAACTCACTAGCTTTGTCGACAATTCTCTTGAGCTGATCTAGTGAGAAGTATTTACGGCCTGCATCAATGGAAATAACCTTGTTCTTAGCTACTTTTTCACGTTCTGCTTGCTTGTCCAAAATCTTTTGATAAGCTTCTGTTGGTTTTAGATTTTCACGGGCTGCTTTTAGCTCGGCAACAAGCTGATTGATGGTACCTTGTTGCGCGCGACTCAGGTTTTCATCCAAGGCTCTGACCGCTTTTTCAGCTTCCTTGAGTCGAGCAATACTTTCCTCTGTATATTTAGCTGCTAAGTCACTTGGAATAGCTTCTAATTCTGCAGCTGCATCTTGGTAATTGGCCGCAAAATATTCTGCATTGCGATCCGCAAAGCGACGCATCAATTTATAGAGTCGAGATGCAGAAAAACGAGCAGAAGGCTCATCAGCCCAAGCAGCTACCATGCCTCCCATAATCGGAATATCTGCCCCTTCTGATTTAGGAACGCTGGTAATTGGAGTTGAGGCAATTCCTTTCAAGCCTTGATCCAAATTGTACCAGCCTTGGCCATCCGCATTGCGTCCCAAGACATAATACCAAGCATCATTGGTATTCAAAATTTGGTGCCCCTTTTCAGACAAGAGCTTAGAAGAAGCTACATCATAGCCACCCCAGCCACCAGTCCAGTAAGAAACAATAATATCCTTGTCAAACTCGCCGAAAGTTTGGTCAGAATTATAGTAAATACCATCATTAAAGGCCATTGGCTTCAAGCCATGACTCTTAACAATTTTAGCTAGGTCATTGGCATAAGCGATGAATTTTTCGTAGCCCTTTTCTGGATAACCTTCTCCTGGATAGTACTTGTCTGCCTGCAGAACCTGCCAACCTTTAGCATTGGTTGCATCATTGGCATACTCATCCAAACCAATATTGAAAATGTCCGTCTTCCCTGCAAAATAGCCTGCATATTTGTCAATCAAAGCCTTGGTGAAATCAATAGCTGTCTGATTATTCAAGTCAACTGTCCGTGCAGATTCCTTGCCAAAGTAGTTAAAGTTTGGATTTTTAATGCCCAACTCCTTCATAGCATGCAAGATAGCATCCATGTGGCCAGGGCTATTGATGGTCGGAACGAGACCGATACCTTGCTTTTTAGCATAGTCAATCAAGTCCGTCATTTGAGCCTGCGTCAAGTGATTGCCATTTGGATCATTGTAATAAGCATTGGTTCCTTTTTCAATAGCTTTCTTGACATCCTCGCTGGCATAAGTCTTATCACCAACAGTCAAGGACATATCATCCAATTGGAAGCGTAGACCATCATTCCCCACCAGCAAATGCATGTCCGTGAAGCCAAAGCGTTTCGCCTTGTCTACGATTTCCTTCAGTTGCTCAGGGCTAAAATACTTCCGGCCTGCATCAATCGAAACCATTTTCCGCATAGCCAGCTTTTCATCTATCTGACTAGCTTTCTCCGTTTTAGGAGTTTCACTAGGCAGGGTTGCCTTAGACTCATCAGAATTTGTAGAAGAACTTTCTGTTGCAGTCACTGATTTTTCAGCGACTGTATCTAGTTTTGGCTCCTCTGTTACTGGTTTTTCTGCTGAAGACTCTGCTGCCACAGCTTGAGGCTTGACTTCCTCACTATTTTTAACAACTGCTTCTGGCAAGGCCTCGCTGCTAGCCTGGGCTTCCACAGGAGCAACTTCCTGCACCCCTTCTCCTACACTGGCTACAGCCGGTTCTGTCGTAGCTACAATACTTGTAGGCGCTGCTTGTACCTCGTCAGCTGAAACGACTTGTCCTGCCAAACAAAAACCGACTAGGACAGATGCTGCCCCGATTGAAAGTTTCCGAATAGAAAAACGTTGCTTTCTATTAAAGATCATCATAAAATCTCCTTTTAACATGTTCCGCTTCTTTATGCAAGCGGTTTCTTTTTCTTCTATTATAGTTTATCCCCTACCTTTCATCAATAATGTCTACGCAAGATTCTATAGTTAAATGACAAATAGATTAAATCTAGAGCCATATTTTTATAAGGCGAATTGTTACAATGCAGATGTCAAAACAATCGAGCCATTTTGCTCTATTCATCTCGTTTGAAAGCCTGAGGCAAGCCAGTTAAGCTACCAAAATAAAAAAAGAGAAGACTAAATAGTCTCCTCCAAGTTTTTGATTAAATTGTCCTACTGCTGCTGAGAGGAAATTCTAGCTGCCTTTCAGAGCAAGAGCATTTAACTTAATCTAAGATTAACGATTTGTCAAGCTTACTTTTCTAAACTGGACAAAAGCGCTAAATTATCGGTCTTCTTTTTTTCGTGTGAATAGAAGGCAGCTAGCAACGAGGGCTAAAAGTCCTGATACAGTAGCCAAAAGGCTAGTAGATGTACCTGTCTTCGGAAGTTGAGCTGCCTTAGGAGCCTCTGCCTGCTCTGGTGAAGCTGTTGCTAAGCCTGACTTCTTAGAATGTGCCAGTGGCTCTTGCACTTTCTGACCTCTTTCAGATTTTTCAGCCTCAGCACTTGGTTTTATTTGACCTAGCTCTGGTTTTTCGACTTCATCACTTGGTTTTGTCTGACCTAGCTCTGGTTCTTGTCCTTCAGTTGCTGGTTTATTTTCCCCTGCTGGCTGAGTAGTTTCTGGTCCTTGTGGTTGACTTGGTTTCGGAGTTTCGGCTGGTTTATCTTGTCCTGGCAAATCACTCTTTTCAGCCTTGTAAATCACAGCATAGTGAGCAAGGTGAGACGCTGTGAAGACAATTGTATCACCGACACGCTCAAAGTCAAGAGGCTGGCCTGGCTGATTGTCTACAAAGGAAAGAACTTGCTCGACTTCCTTGCCAGCTTCTACAGGGATTTTAACTAGACTAGTGTGCTGAGTAGCAACGTCGTGCCCGTCTTTGTCCACTCCTGCCACATCATAAACCTTACCAAGTCTACCACCCAAGGCTTCTTTTTCGGCAGCATTTGGCTCAACAACTGCTACTTTCAAGCCTTTGATTGGAGTTGATTCCTTGTTTGAGAATTGAACTTCCACACCCGTAGATTCATCTACAAATACAGCTGGTTTATCTTCCTGAAGCTGGGCAATGAGCTCTTGCAGAGAGGCTTTTGCAGTTTCAAGTAAGGCTGGTGTCACTTCAGCTGAAGCCAACAAGTCTTTATTTTTGCTCAGCAATCCGAGGAGGGCATCGCCTGACGGATGGTTTTGTTTTTGTTCTAGCAAGGCTTGCGCTTCTTTGGTCAAAGTATCCAATTCAGCTGTCTTGTCCGCAAAATTCTTGCGTCCGTCCAAAGCCTTAAATGCCTGTGTCAGTTTTGCTAGACTTTCATCGACTTGGTCTTGTGTGCTTGTATCGTGATCTTTTAGAATCTGCTCAGCAGATGCAATTTCCTTGAGCAAGGCTTCTTTGACTTCTGGAGTCGCAAAGCTGAAGTCGACCTTGTTTTGAACAGCCGCTGTTTCTGCTAGCTTTTGTTTCAGATATTCATCGTTCAAGGCTGGTTTTGGTGATACAAAGACATCATACGTTGTCGTCACACCACGATAGTTGACCGAAATGGTTTGACGGCCTTCTTTGTAACTATCATAGCCTGAAACTTGCACACCTGCTTCATCAAAAGTATGCTCTTCGGTCGTTTCATCATCAAAGACCAGACGGAAACGTCCTCCTGTAGTCTCAAGGCTTTCTCCCACGATATAGTCTGTCTTAGGTTTTTCGATTACTTCTAGGCCTACAGGAGTCTTTTCGCCTGCTTCGCTATGACTAACGACAAAGACCGTCAGCACTTGATCCAGTTTTTGTCCCAGATAGGACAGTTGCAAATGCTGCTCTCCTAGCTTAGATGGATCGTAGCCCGTCACTTCCACCCCACTGTTTGAAAGCTGAACCAATTGGTCTGGCTGGCCATCCTTAAAGCTGACACGAATTGTACCGCCTTTCAGAGACAGAGTATCACCTTGACGATAGACTTTTCTTTCTGGTGCTGTTTCAAGCTCAAGCTTCGAAATTTCCTTGTCTTCTTTAGGCACTTCAATAGCTAGAATATTACTAATATCCTTACCAGCTACTTGTGAGCGGTAATACAAGAGACTAGGCAGTTTAGCAAAAGTAAGTGGTTTGAAGATGAGATTGCCGTCTTTATCCGCCGTCATAGTTGCAATCGGTTTTGTCGCATCGCTACTGTCATAGAGGGATACTGTCGTCTTAGCTGGCACATCTTTGAAGCCCACTTGGACATGTCCATTTCCAAGAACACGCGCAGCAGCATCTTTCATCGGTACGTTAGCTGTTTCAGTATCCAAGCTTTCATACATCTTCCAGTTGTAGATCCGAATTGCCCGCCATGGAGTTCCATTGTCGGCTGTAATGACATCCAAACGCCAGTCTTGTGCTCGAATTGGCTTATCCAAAACGATATCTGACACATGGTCTTTATTGCCACGGACAGCTTTGGCTAATTTCCACTCGCCTGCTTCATCCTTATAATATAGGTCAAAGTCGCGGGTATTCATCTTGCCATCATCGACAGACTCTCCGCCTGCCCCAGCATGCTCCATAACCCAGCGAGTCACTGTCCGAGGCTGTGTCAAGCGAATATCCACTGTACCACTGAGTTGGGCAGAAGACCACTTGTCTGACAGACTGGTAATGGTCCCATTCAGCATTCCTTCGACACCTTCGCTACTATCCGCATCAGAGAAAGTTGTACCAATTACTTTTGCACCCAACACCACGTTTTCTGCCAAAGGTTTTGGCAAGCTTGTATCAGAAACCTGCATACCCCAGTCAAAGTCAACTGTCCCAGCATCTGAACGCAAACCATTCTTTCCTACTGCAACGACTTTCAACTCTTGCTTGCTGCCCTTGGCATTAGCTGAACGACTCACCTTAGCCAAATAAGCTGATGTGTTAGAGGTTCCTGTCACTAGACGCCATTGGTCGCCGTCTTTCTCGTAGATTTCGTAGTAATCCGCATCTGCACTACCTTTAAACTGCAACAAGGCTTCTGCTTCCTGCGCATTTTGAAGACGCTTAGCCTTGACCACCACATCTTTTGGTGCAGCTGGCTTCTCTTGATTAGAATAGATGGACAATTGACCTAGGTTAAACTTATAGTCCTTGACATCCTGGTCATGGTCGAAGTACATTTTCACGCCGTAAATAGTTTTACCAGCTAATGAAGATAAGTCAAAGGTCTCTGTCTTCCAGTCCTTGCTCGGACTGAGCTCTTTCCACTCGTACTCAGAATAGTCTGGCTTCGTCGCAAGAGCCACCCAAGTGCTTGTTCCTTGGCCACCCTTGTGGGTCAAGGTCAGCTTGGTCTTGTCACTAACTGGAATCTTGGTCGAGTAGAGCATGACATTCTGGTTGCTATTTGCAGCCAAGTCGCCCTCAAAAGCCAGTGAATTTCCACCGTTGTACGCTTCGTCAAAGTCATAGCGTCCTTTGAGCGGTGCACTGCCTTCCGCATGCCGGATCCACCAACGCCAAGTCGGCAAGAAACCAGACACAGAACGATAGTTCCACTCGCCGTCTTTTGAGACTTTCCCATCTACAAACCAACGTTTTCCGTGTCCTGTATTAAAGGAAGTATTAAAATCAGGCTTGGTGATAGCTGTTTTATCAACCACCAAGTTGGACATTCCATACCAAGATTGGTCTGCTGGTTTGCCCTTGCTAGGATCGCCTTGGAAGCCTGTCCAGAAGTAGTTTTCATGAGTATGGTAGCCCTCACCTGTCTTACCTAAACCAGTGATCGTATCAGGCGCATATAGACCTAGAGACAGACGAAGTTTGCCATTTTCATCCAAAATCGCATCCCAGTCCACATTTGTCTTGTAAGAACCACCCTTTTGCAGCTCTATCCCCGCCAAAACATCGTAAGGATCCCGTTTGATCCATTTTGCCGTATTGATAGAATAGTCTGTCTCTGCCTTGCCCCAGTTAAAGTTGGCAAAGAAGGTGTCAACTGGATTTTCTCCATCTTTAGGCTGCATAAATTGATAATTATATTCGCCAAGGGCATTTTCATGGTAACGACCATATTCGTAGGTCATGGCATCATACCAAGAATATTTAACGGGGTAATTCAAAGAACGTGCGTACTCTTTGGTATAAAGCAAGAAGTCACGCATTTTTGGACCAAGTGGCTCTACTTGGCTACCTGTCGTTTCTTGGTTAATAAAATAGCCATCATAGCCATAATATTTAGCCAATTCGACTAATTTACGAGCAATTGGGAAAGTCTTTGAGCCTTCAGAATCTTCTTTTAAGGCTTCTGCAAAACGTTCTTGATCCTTAGCACTTGACGACCAATTGAAGAAGAGGGTCCCGTAGATTGGCACACCATTTCTATGGGCCGCATCAATAACATCTGGCGTCGGAACTAAACCATCCCAGTACACCATAGAATGCAAATATTGCCAGTAATCGAAAGCATAGGCCTTGAATTCCTCGCCCCCAATGGAAGCATGATCCTTGGCTTTAGAGTTCATATTGGACAGGGCCTGTACTTTCGCCTCTGGATTGGCTTGTTGGTTGATTTGGTGACCCTGATAACGCTCAGCCAAAGGCACGCTAGCCCGGTTGATTTCATCATCTTCACGAGCTCCTGGCTTCCAGTCAAACAGTTCTTGCCAAGTATCAAACTTGATTTCTTTTGGTTTGAGCTTTTTATCTTCTTGGCTTGGTAAGTCCTCTACGACTTTTGCCTCTTTGCTGGCAGGCGCTTCTTCCTTGACTTCTTTTTCCTTGCCAGCCGTCACTTCCTTGCTCTCAGCTACTGGAGTTTCAGAGGCAAGAGCCTGCTTTTCAGTTTCTGTCGCTAGACCTTGGACAGCCTCGACAGGTGCTTCACTGACTTTCGTCTCTTCAGCTGCTGCTTCCGTCTGAGCCTCCTCCTTGGCAAGGACGCTAGTAGTAGCTTGTGAGGCTGCTGGGCTAGTTTCTTCTGCTAAAGCATGACCAGCCCCAAACAACGCTATTCCGACCAAAACAGAGCAAACGCCTAAACTCAACTTACGGATACTAAATCTTTGCTTCTTATCAAATTGCATTTTTACCTTAACTCCTTCTCTTCTTTTCTTTTTTCGTGCACTTGCTGCCTCCTCCCTAGTCGCTCCTTTCAAAAGGTAATCGCTTACATTTTTGCATAAAAAAAGAAAGATTCACTTAAAATCATTCTACCTTGCACGAGCTTGCCTTGTCAATTCATTCTATCTTGTCCTATAAATAGAGATTAAATCTCTAAAAATAGTACAAAAAAAGAGAGATAGTCTCTCTTTTCCTTCATTATTCCCCTTCAAAGACATCTTTCATCTTATCAAAGAAGCCTTTCTTTTTAGGG
>ERZ773073.1008-NODE-1008-length-13705-cov-28.946227_pt1 | contig 13705 bp, 15 predicted proteins | sample MGYA00580616_ERZ773073 | MGnify/ENA primary metagenome ERZ773073 (study PRJEB29015, sample SAMEA2737960) | human oral metagenome | biome: human oral; feature: human-associated habitat; material: dental | place: China | collected 2131 ...
TATCTTCTTGATTTCTATTAGTTGCTAAAATTTTTGAATAAACTCCATTTGACACTGGAATTTCTTCACCAGTTGAAAACTTAACAGTATTCCATTTTATATCTGATATTGAAAGTTCAGCATATATATCAGAAGATGAGCCCATAAATTGTGAAAAATGAGAAAGTAATTCTTCTTTATCTTCTGAAAGTACATGTTTTCTTAATCTATACATTTCTGATAAACCAAATTTTCTTTCTTCTAATTCAGGATATTGTTTTATCCATTCATTCATAGTTTCTTCTGGAATTTCTAACATTTCTGGACTTATCCAAGCAGTTTCAGTTGCAAATTTTGAGTAAATCATTTCTATTTCTTGCATTTTTATAGAAGTCATTTCATCTGTTGAATCTAAATCTTTTAACATATATGGATAAAGATATAATCTATCCAAAAGTTTTGAAATTTTTTCCATTAGTAACTCTAATTCAACAAACTTTTTAGCACTCTTTTTAATTTCACCTTTAAATTTAGGAACTTCTTTTGTAAGTTTTTCAAATTTTTCTAAATCACTTTCCCACATATCATAATTTTCATATATATCATTTAAGTTCCATTTATATTTTTTATCTATTTTATTTCTATCTTTCAATCCAAACCTCCTCATTACTCAGGATAAATTAAATTTTCTTCCTTTATATTATTTAATGTTTCCTCTAAATATTTTTTAGCTTCATATCTAGCCATAGGCAAATTTTGGTCTAAGTAGTTTCCACATTCAATAGCAGAAGCCCCAGGAATATCTCCTTCAAATTTACTTATAAAATCAAACATTTCTTTCATAAGTTCAATTATGTCTTTTGATTCTAATTTACCTTTTAAAATAACATAAAAACCTGTTCTACAACCCATAGGTCCAAAATAAATAATTTCATCTTTTCTAGTGGGATGATTTCTTAAAAATGTTGCTCCTAAATGTTCTATTGTATGTAACTCTGCAATATTTATAACAGGTTCTCTATTAGGTAGCTTCATTCTTACATCAAAAGTTGTTATGTAATTTCCATTAATTTCATCAAGTCTTGATACATAAATTCCTCTATTTAATTTTTTATGATTAACTTGAAAACTTGCTATTCTTTCCATAAATTCCTCTTTTCTTATTTATCTTCAGGTAAAACTTTATTTAAAACTATTCCAACAAGTGCTGCTAATGCTAAACCTGAAACTGAAATTGTTCCCCAAATAGTTATATCTCCAATAGCAATTCCTAAAACGAATATTAAAGCTGCAATAATTAAATTTCTTGAATGTGTAAAATCAAGTTGTGCTTCAACAATTGTTCTTACTCCAACTGCTGCTATCATTCCAAATAATATTATAGAAACTCCTCCCATAACTGGTTGAGGTATTGTTTGAAGAATTACACCAAATTTTCCTATAAGTCCTAAAACTATTGCAAAACAAGCAGCTATTCTTAAAATTGCAGGATCATAAACCTTTGTTACTGCAAGGACCCCTGTATTTTCTCCATAAGTTGTATTAGCTGGTCCACCTAAAAGTCCTGCTGCCATTGTAGCAATTCCATCTCCTAGTAATGTTCTATGAACTCCTGGATCTTTAAAGAAATCTTTTCCAACAACAGCTCCATTTGTTGTAATATCTCCTATATGTTCTATAAATACAACCAAAGCTATTGGTGCAAGTGCGATAACCCCTGTAAAAGTAAATTTAGGTAATGTAGTAATTGTATCCCAAGCACCTGTTGGTAAACCTATCCAACTTGCTTCATGTACTTTTGATAAATCGACATCTCCCATAAAGTATGCAACAGCATATCCAATAGCAACTGAAATTAAAATTGGAACTAATCTAAAGAATGATTTTTTTAAAATACTAATAAATATCATAGTAACAACAACAACTAATGCAATAATTAAACTATCTTTATCAAATGTATTATTGCTATAACCAGCCATACTTAATGCTACAGGGCTAAGTCTTAATCCAATAACCATTATGATTGGTCCTACCACAACTGGTGGGAAAAATGATTTTATTCTTTCAACCCCAAACTTTAAAATAACAAAAGACATAATAACATACACAAGACCAGCAGATATAATACCACCTTTTAATACTGCAATACCTTGTTCTTTAAAAACTAAAGCAGTTGCTCCTATAAAGGCAAATGATGAACCTAAGAATACAGGGACTATTCCTTTTGTTACACTATGAAATATTAAAGTTCCAACACCTGCACAAATAAGTGCTATTGAAGGATTAAGTCCTGTTAAAAAAGGTACTAATACAGTTGCTCCGAACATTGCAAGTACATGTTGCATTCCTAATACTATCTTTGTTTGTAAACTAAGTTTTTCCATTTTTCTTTCTTCCCTCTTTCTTACTTTTAAAAAAGGGATTAAAAAAATCCCTTTTGTTTTTTTATTTTGTATTTTTTAATTTTTCATAAAATTTTACTGGATCAATAATAAATCTTGTATGAGTTCCTGTTCCAACAACAACTCCATCTTCAAAAACTTCTACATCAAATATAAGTTTTTTCCTATCTATTTCCTTTAAAACAGAAACTATTTTAACAGTTTTTCCAACTAAAGTTCCTTTTAAATGTTTGATATTAACTTCTGTTCCAACTGTTGTTAACCCTTCTTCTAGTCCTTTTTGGGCTAAATGTAAAGAAGCTTCTTCCATCCAAGCTATCATAATAGGAGTAGCTAAAACTTCAACAGATCCTGATGCTGCTTTTGCTGCAGTATCATTTTCAGTTACAATTTTTTCAACTTCTAATTTCATTCCAACTTCTAGCATATAAAAATACCTCCTTGTAAAATTTTCCTTAGTAATTTTATAATAAATAAGCATAAGTGTCAATTTTAATTTTCTTTAATTATACATAAAAGTGAACCTGATTTTATTGAAAGATTAGCTTTATTTTCAATAATAATATTACTTATGCATCTAGCTTCACCTTTTTTCATATCTAAGTTTTCAACATTATACTTAAAACCTTGTAAAGTTAATCCTTTTACTTCATCAGAAAATATTACAAAAGATATTTTTGTGTTTGTCATATTATTAAATTTGTAATTACTGTCAATTTTAAAAATTTTTTCTTTTTCAGAAATAAAAATTACATTGTTATACTTAGCTAATAAATTTATATTTGTAAGTTCATGATCTATACTTCCACCTAAAGCTGCAATACAATATATTACATCATATTTATCTTGAATTTCATTTAAAACTAATTCACTATCAGTATAATCTTTCTCAACTTTAAATTTTATAAAATTAACATTTTTTTCTTGATAAAATTCTTTTACATTATTTTTAATAGAATCTAAATCACCATAAATTTCTTTTGGTATTAAATTTAATTCATAACAAATATTTGCTCCACCATCAGCACAGTAAATATCTCCCTTATGATTTTCAATAAAATTTAAATAAAAATTTTTATTTCCTCTTAATTCCCCATTTAGAAATAAATAAGCAATTTTCATTAGTCATCATCCTTAGAAGTTTCAACAACAATAAATACTGGAATATGATCTGAAATAATTTCTCTCATTAATTTAGGGTTATCTCCTGAAAAATCTAATGCACCACTTGAACCAGTAAATTCTTGAGAATATTTTTGACTAAAAAAGAAATTGTCATAAGAATTTGCTCTACCTTTAGTACCTATTGTAGTCTTAATAGCAGGGTCTATTGCATAAGTAATTTTATCTGCATGTTTATATAATGGTCTAAAAGACTCATCTAAGGCATATAAATTGAAATCTCCTGCTATAAAAATATCATTTTCATTTTTATCTTTATCTTGGAAATAATCATAGACATCAACCATTTTAAAGTTTTCTGCTTTTCTTTGAGCTTCATTATTTCCATAAATTGTATGAACTAAAACCAAAGTGAAATCAAAATTACCTATTTTAAATGTTGCTCCATAAGGTTCTCTTAAAAGTGAACTTTTACCATCTTTATAGAAACCTTCCGATTTAATAAATTTTACTTTATCTTTTTTATATACATAAGCGAAATATTCTTTATACTTAGATGAACCTACTCCAAATGGTGATATATGATAATCCCATTTTTCATTACCTTGTTTATTAAGTTCATCTACTAACTCTTCAACTCCATCTCTGTTTATAACTTCAACTAAACCAACTATATCAAAACCTTGTAGCAATTTTGCAGTTTGAGGTATGTCTTTTTTTACAGCACCTAATCTTAAAATATTAAAACTTGCTATATATGCTTCATCTGCTGAACTTATATTAGATAATCCAAAAAATAATGCAAATATAACTGATAATAAAAATTTTCCCTTTTTCATTTATTACACTCCTTATAATAACAAAATATATAGGGATATTATACTGTGTTTTTACTATTTTTAGAAGATATAATTTAAAATAAAATATATTTTTTAATAAAGTCAACTAAAAAAAGCTACATTTTTTTAAAAAAATATGTTAAAATTTGTTAGCAAAAAAGTAAGTAGGTGAAAAATAAAAATGATTGCGGCTTTTTTTGATATAGATGGAACAATATATAGAAATGCCTTACTTATTGAACATTTTAAAAAATTAATAAAGTATGAACTTTTTGATGATATACAATATAGGTTAAAAGTGGAGGAAGCATATAATCTTTGGGACACAAGAAAGGGAGACTATGATGATTATTTACTTGACTTAACTCAATTATATGTAGTTGCAATAAAAGGCTTACCTGTAAAATATAATGATTTTATTTCTGATCAAGTTTTGCTTTTAAAAGGGAATAGAGTTTATACATATACAAGACAAATGATAGAATGGCATAAGAAAATGGGGCACAAAGTATTTTTTATATCAGGTAGTCCATCATTTTTAGTTTCAAGAATGGCTAAAAAGATGGGAGTTGATGATTTTTGTGGTTCTATTTATGAAATAAATGAAGAAACTCAAACATTCTCGGGAAAAATTTTAAAACCTATGTGGGATTCTGTTCATAAACAAGAAGCAATAGAAGATTTTATAAAAAAATATAATATTGAACTAGAAAAAAGTTATGCCTATGGAGATACCAATGGAGACTTTTCAATGTTATCTTTGGTTGGAAATCCAAGGGCAATAAATCCTAGTAAAGAATTAATTACTAGAATAAAAAATGATGAAAATTTAAAATCTAAGACGCAAATTATAATTGAAAGAAAGAATGTTATTTACAAATTAAATTCAGATGTTGAATTAATTGAATTTTAAAATATAAAATAATAAACAGTGAGGAGATTACAAAATGAAAATAAAAAATGAAGTTAGATATGCTTTACAAATTATTTATTATCTTACTTTAAATAGAGATAAGGATATTATTTCATCAAATGAAATATCTGCTGAAGAAGATATCCCAAGGTTATTCTGCTTACGTATAATTAAAAAATTGGAAAAAGCAGGAGTTGTTAAAATATTTAGAGGTGCAAAAGGTGGCTATGTTCTAACAAGAGATCCTAAAAGACTTACTTTTAGAGATATTATAGAAATTATAGATGATGATATAGTACTACAACCTTGTATAGATAGTTCAACTATTTGCTCTACTAGAGGTGCAGATTGTACTATAAGACATGCATTGAAAAAAATTCAAGATGACTTATTAGATGATTTTGATAAAATCAATTTTTATGATTTAGTTGAAAATAATGCTAGTTTACAAATTTAAAATTTTTAATTTTGTTTTTATAATATAAAAATAATTATTAAAAACAAAAGTTATATATTTGGATTATAAAAGGTACTCATTTGAGTACCTTTTATCTTTCTAATAAAAAATCAATGATTCGTTTTCTCTTAATTCCTTCTATATTGCTTTCAGGTAAATTATCCATAGAAAGGACCATTTTAGGATAATTATCCTTTATAGATTTTAATGGAGAAAATTCTCTTTCAATAGTTTCTGGGCTTGCTAATAAATAAGTAACCTGTAAATATAAATTCTCATCTCTTAAATTAGCAACAAAATCTATTTCCTTATTATCTTGCTTTCCGATATTTACCTTATATTTTCTTCTTAAAAGTTCTAAAAATACTATATTTTCTAAATAACCAGAAATATCATTACTTTGATATCCTAATTTAGCATGTCTAAAACCTAAGTCACTTAAATAATATTTTTCTTGTGTTTCCAAAATATTTTTTCCTTTGATATCATATCTTTGTACTTTACTAATAATAAAAGAATTTTCTAAAGCTTTTAAATAATTGTAAATAGTTTCAACACTAAGTTTTCTTCCTTGATTTTTTAAAAAATCTGAAATACTTTTTGCAGAAAAAATATTACCAATATTATCCATAATATATAGAACAACTCTTTCTAAAAGTTCAATATCTCTAATATTATTTCTAGCAATAACATCTCTTAATAAAATAGAATTATATACATCTACAAGATATTGGTAAATTTCTTCTTTATTATAATTAAAAATATGTATGCCTGGTAAGCCACCAAAGTTAAGATATTGGTTAAAATATTCATCTAAGGATAAAGGATTTTCTTGATTATTTTCAGAAACAAAATCAATATATTCTTGAAATGAAAGTGGGTAAATTTTTATTTCTACATATCTTCCTGCTATGTAGGTAGCAAGTTCAGAAGATAATAAATTTGCATTGGAACCTGTAATATAAATATCAGTATCTAAATCAACCAAAAAGGAATTGATTGCTTTCTCCCAGCCTTTTACTTCTTGAATTTCATCTAATAAAATATAGATTTTTCCTTTTTTATCAAAAGTTTTTTCAATAATATGTTTGTATAATGCTTCAAAATCTTTTATATCTATATAAATAAGAGACTCAAAATTCATATAAATAATGTTCTCTTTAATTATTCCTGCATTTTCTAATTCTTCTTGAATTAATTTTAATATCATAGATTTACCACTTCTACGCATACCTGTAATTACTTTTATAATAGGTTTATTAATATATTTTTTAATTTCTTCCAAATATAAATTTCTTTTAATCATATTATCACCTCAAAATAAAAAGATATATAAGAAATTATATATCTTTTTTGAAAGTTTTTCAACTTATACTAGAAACTTTTTATAATTTTATTATTTTTTTCTTTTGTAGAAGAAACTTTTTTAGAAAAGTTTTTATCCTTAGGACTTCTCTTTTATTAAATATTTATTGAAATTTTTCTAAGGCTTTTTTGAAATTATTTGAAGCAAGAGATCCAAAAGCAAATTTCATAGCTCTATAATTTTCTCTTTTTCCATCTGAATGAGTAAGAATTAATTTACCATATAGAAATAAACCTTTTTTCATTTGAATGTTTACTTCATCTAATGAATAATGCTTTATCTTATTTTTATCTGGGTCACCTTTCATAAGAGTTGCACCTATAACGAAAAACTCTTTGCTATTATAAGCTAGAAAAACTTGTTTTGGTATTAAAGTAAAAAAACTTTCTAAAAAACTAGGAATTAATTGTCCTATTAAGACATCTTCCTCTGAAACTTTATACCCTTCTTCTCTTAAAACCTCTACTACTTTTTCTTCTTTTTTCATTTTTTCTCCCCTTTACAATTTTATGTCAATATTCTATCAAAAATTTTATATAAAATCTAATTATTATTAAAATAAGGTGAGATATTCCTAAATACTTTTATAGTATTATAAAAAGAGTTAAAATTTTAACTTTAACTCTTTTAGATTTTTTATCTATGTTATTTCCCAAAAATTAAAACTATTATAGCTAAATAAATAATATACCACCCCCATGATAAATAAGCTGGAATATAACCACCTGTTCCATAGTATATATTATCCATAACTTCCTTTACATTTGAACGAATACATAATACCCAAGCAATATTAGCAACAACCATTATTTTAAAAACTATATCAAACTTTTTAAAAAAATATTTGGCTAAAACTCCCAAAGTAACTAAGGCTACTAAAGCAACCCAATCTTGTAATACTCCATCTTGAGAAAGAAATGTAAGTTCTTCTACAAAATTGTTAACTCCATATTGATGAACTTTTGCAATAGGAGTAAAAGCACTTATAATCACTAAAACTATTGCTGTAACTTTGTAACTAAAAATTTTAAATAATTTCCCCATTTTTTAACCTCCCCTATAAAAATTGGCTGCTACAATTATAATATTATATTTAGATATAGGTAAATATATTTTTTATATAATTAAAGTGAATTATATTAATTCTCTTTAATATAAATTTTGAATATTTTTTTCAATACAAAATGATATAATTGATATGGAGGAAGTTCTATGCGGGAAATAACAAATTTTATTAAAGATAAAAAAATAGATTTTAAAAAACTAGAAGAATTTGGTTTTGAATTAAAAGATAACTCTTATTACTATCATACTTCTTTATTAAAAAATCAATTTAAAATGTCTGTTAAAATTAGTTTAGATAATTCAATTTTTACTGAAATAATAGATGTAGAAACTAATGAAGCTTATGTTTTACATCTTTTAGAAATGAAAAGAAGTGGTTATAGTGAAAAAGTATATAAAGAATATAGTGAAGTTTTAGAAAAAATAAAAAAAGAATGTTTTGAGGATGAGATATTTAAAGCTAACTATACAAAAGAAGTTATTAATTATATCAAAAATAAGTATGGAGATGAATTGGAATTTCTATGGGAAAAATCTCCTAAAAATGCAGTTATTCGTAGAAAATCTAGTAAGAAATGGTATGCTGTAATATTGACTGTATCTAAAAGAAAACTTAACTTAGATAGTGACGAAATTATTGAAATAATTAATCTTCATAATATAGCAGAAGAAATTGAAAAACTTACTGATAATAAGAGATACTTTCCAGCCTATCATATGAATAAAAAGCATTGGTGCACAATTTTTCTTGATGGAACAGTTGAACTGAAAGAAATTTATAAATTGATAGATGTAAGTTACGAATTGGCAAAATGAGGATAAATAAAATATTGCTAAGTACCTACTATTATTATATAATCATAATATGAAAAAATAGGAGGGATTTTTATGGCTATATTAACAATTAATACAGATGAAAAAACAGCTGAAAATTTTTATACTTTTTGTGAAGAACTTGGTTTAGATATGTCAACAGCAATAACATTATTTATGAAGGCTTGTTTGAGAGAACAAAAAATTCCTTTTGAACTTAAAGTAGTAAAAAAAGAAATTGTTCAAAATATAAAAACTGCACCTGCTACAATAGAAGAATTATTAGAAAATTATGATATCTAAAAATAGAATGAGGTAAAGATGTTATATATAGTAACAGCATTATATATTGAAGCAAAACCTTTAATATCATTATTTAATTTAAAGAAAGATAATACTTATACAAAATTTCAAGTATTTTCAAACGAGAATATAAAATTAATTATAAGTGGTACAGGTAAAATAAAATCTGCTACTGCTTTAACATACCTAATTTCAAATAAAGATATTAAAGAAAATGACTATATAATAAATATTGGTTTTATAGCAAGTTCAAATAATAATTCTCAATTAGGGGATATAGTATATATTTCAAAAATTCAAAATGCTTATTCAGATACAACTTTCTATCCTGAAATGATTTATAAACATAATTTCTTAGAGGGAAGTTTAACTACTTTTGATAAAATAATTGAGAATAAAATTGAAAATATAGAATATATAGATATGGAAGCCTATGGTTTTTTCCAAACAGCTTCTATTTTTTTTAAAAAAGATAAAATTATTATCTTGAAGATAGTATCTGATATATTAAAAGAAAATGTTGAAGATAGAATTTTAATTGATTTTAAAGATGAGAAGTTATTTAATGAAAGTTATAAAAAAATTTATGGTTTTTTATTAAAATTTATCAATATTTCAGATGATAATAAAAATAATTTTGATAATAATGAACAAGATTTGATAAAAAAAGTATTAGAAAATTTAAAATTAAGTGATACAATGACTTATGAGTTTTTTAATATACTAAAATATCTAAAAATAAAATATGGAAATATTGATATATTAAAAAAATATGAAAATATTGAAGTAAATTCAAAAGTTCAAGGAAAGAAAATTTTTGAGGAAATAAAAGAATTTAGTAAGTTAAATAATAAAATTGAAATTGAGAGAAAAGCTTTAAATAATAAAAATTCTAACTTATTTAATAATAGATTTTCTCATATTTATATTGAAAAGAAAATTTTAAATAATAAAAATACTTTGGAAATATTATCTAAATTTAAAGATGCAAAGATAATAGAAATTGATAACTATAAAGAAGTATTTTCAAGTAATAATCAAGACTTTCATTTACAAAAATTAGGACAGAAATTAATTCTTGCCTCTAATAAGCCTAATATGATTTATGAAGGTGCAGTGGTTTGTGAAAGTTTTGAAAATGATAATTTTTATTACACTTCTTCTATAATAAACTGTGTCTATGATTGTGAATATTGTTATCTTCAAGGAGTTTATTCTTCTGGAAATATAGTTATTTTTGTTGATATTGAAAAAGTTTTTGAAGAAGTTGAAGAGCTATATAATAAATTAAAAACTTTATATCTTTGTGTATCCTATGATACAGATTTACTTGCAATGGAAAGTATATGTGGTTTTTCTGAGAAATGGTATTATTTTATTGAAGATAAAAAAGATTTGAAAATTGAACTGAGGACAAAATCGGGAAATATTGATAAATTTTTAAATTTAAAACCTTTGGATAATTTTATAATTGCTTTTACATTATCTCCTGAAAGTATTGCTTTAAGAAATGAAAAATATACAGCTAGTTTTAAAAATAGAGTAAAAGCTATTAAAGAATTGCAGGAAAAGGGATGGAAAGTTAGAATTTGCATAGACCCTTTGATATATAGTGATAATTTTGAAAAAAATTATAGTGAAATGATAGAATATTTATTTAGTGAAATAGATAGTGAAAAAATTATTGATATAAGTATTGGAGTATTTAGAATTTCAAAAGAATATTTAAAGAAGATGAGAAATCAAAACCAAAATTCAGAAATTTTATACTATCCTTTTGAATGTATTGATGGAGTTTATACATATTCTGATAAAACAAAATCATATATGATAAACTTTATTAAAGAACAATTTTTAAAATATATCAATATAAATAAGATTTATATATAAAATTAATATAAAAATAGTTCGTTACTAGCCAGATTTCTTAACGAATAAAAATTAAGAATTCGCTGCAAATTCAGCCAACTTGCTGACAAGTCAGCTTCAAACATGCTGAGATTTGCTCGGCTCATTCTATTTAATTTTTATTCTAAAATCTGGAATGTAACTCTCTTATTTTTATGTTTAATCTCATTTATTACAACAATAGGAGAGTTTTTATGAAAATTGCTTTAGTTACAGGTTCTACTTCTGGAATAGGCTATGAAATATCAAAAAGATTATTAAAAATGAATTACACTGTCTATGGTATTGGTAGAAATTTTATAAAAAATGATGAAAATATTTTTAAAGAATATGAAAATTTTATCCCTGTTACTTGTGATTTATCAAAGCTTGATAACTTAGAAAAAACATTACACTCCTTAAAAAAGATAAATTTTGATTTAATAGTGAATTCTGCTGGTGTAGGATATTTTGGTTTACATGAAGAAATGAATATATCAAAAATTAAAAATATGATATCTATTAATTTACAAGCACCACTTGTAATTAGTCAATATTTTTTAAGGACATTAAAAGAAAATAAAGGTATAATAATAAATATTTCATCAGTCACTGCAAATAAAGAAAGTCCTTTGGCTTCTGTCTATTCTGCAACAAAAGCAGGGCTTAGTCAATTTTCAAAAAGTTTATTTGAAGAAGTAAAAAAGAATGTGAATATTCCAATAAACGTATTAATACGTCCTCGGTTTGGAGATTTTTTGTATTCAGATTATGAAGTGAATATTATAAAAAATGAAATAAAAATGTTTAAAAAACTGGGAGTTGATGGAATAGTTGTAGGAATTTTGACTAAAAATGGAGAAATTGATTTGGATAATATGAAAAAATTTATAGAGATAGCTCAAGATATTCCAATTACATTCCATAGAGCTTTTGATGTGTGTAGAGAACCATTAAAGGCATTTTATCAGTTACAAGAATTGGGAGTTCAGAATATATTAACATCTGGACAATCACAAGATTGCTTAAGAGGAAAAAAGTTATTGAAAGAATTAGTAAAAATTTCAACTAAAAATAGTAAAAATAAAACTGAAATACTTGTTGGAGCTGGATTAAATATTAAAAATATTGATGAAATAGTAAATTTTACAGGTGCGACTAGTTTCCATTTTTCTGGAAAAAGAATAAAACAAAGCAGTATGGAGTATAGAAAAGAAAATGTAAATATGGGATTAAAGGAATTTAGTGAATTTGAAATTTTAGAAACAGACGAAAATCTTGTAAAAGAAGTAGCTGATTATTTAAGTAAATTATAGTAAACAAAAAAAAGCCAGATCTATTAAATTTGGCTTTTTTTATTATTTTATTAATTGACAAATCGAACTTCAATACGTCTATTGGCTGCTCTTCCTTCTTCTGTATCATTTGAAGCAATCGGATTGTTGTCGCCATTTCCTTTTGTTTCAATAATTTTTTCAGGAGAGAGTCCTAATTCGATTAATTTTTCTTCAAGACTTTCAGCTCTTCGTAGGGATAATTCTTTATTATATTCTTTAGTACCTTTAGAATCAGTGTATCCAGTAATTGAAATTTTTTCATTCTTAGCTTCTATATAGTTTTTTAATTTTTCTAATATTGGAGTATATTCTTCTTTAATTGTAGCACTGTTAAAATCAAATTTTAATTGATTTGTGTCTAGCACTATAACGTTATTATTATTAGCATCCTTTTCTTCTTTTGCTATCTCTAATTGTTCTATTTCTGTTCCATCAACTTCAACAGCAGTAGTTCTCATCGCATTATCACGTAAATTTGATGTTGTAAGTTTTTTAGCTGTAGTCGGAGCAGAAACTAATAATACAGATAGCATTGCTGTAATTTTTGATTTTTTCTCCATATTTTAACCTCTTTTCCTTTTTTATTTATATTTTTTATTATATTTAAATTATACTTTCCTTTATTGTATTTAATTGTAACATATTTTTTTTAATTTTCATAGTGTTTTTTTAAAATTTTATAAATAATTTTTGAAAATATAGAAGTTTTTTATTATGGTAGATAATTTATTAAAAATTCAATCAAAATAATAAAATACTCTAAAGTAATATTTAGAGCATTTTAAATAAGAAAATTTATATAATTTAGACTATTTATTTTCGATAATTACTGTTTTTGGATCAACTTTATTTCCGTAAACAGGCTCAAGAGTTGCTTTATACGCCTTTTCAAAGAATCCTTCCTTAGTAAGAGCATCTATTTCAGTATTTAGCCAATCTAATAATTCCTTGTTCCCTTTTCTTACAGCTGGAGCAATGTAGTCCTGTTCCCCTAACTGTTTAATATCCACAACAAATCCTGGATTTTCTGTTGCCCATGCAAATACTAGAGTATTATCGTGTGCAAGCGCAGCTCCCCTTTTATCTAATAATGCGTTAAATGTCTCTGTGTTTTGGTCATATTTCAATAATTCTATATCTGGATGATTTTTAGTAAAGTAAATTTCTGCTGTTGTTCCTTTGTTAACTATTAATTTTTTACCTTTCAGCTCCTTCACATCTT
>ERZ773073.1009-NODE-1009-length-13701-cov-17.083688_pt1 | contig 13701 bp, 14 predicted proteins | sample MGYA00580616_ERZ773073 | MGnify/ENA primary metagenome ERZ773073 (study PRJEB29015, sample SAMEA2737960) | human oral metagenome | biome: human oral; feature: human-associated habitat; material: dental | place: China | collected 2131 ...
AGGCGGGCGGCGACGGCGTCGAGGAGCTCGGCCTCGGTGGAGCTGACGACGTCGCGGTAGTCGGGACGGTGACGCTGGAGCCAGTCAACGAGGAGCCCCGCGCGTCTGTTTGACGGACAGGGGCCGGGGCGCTCCTGGCCAGGCAATGACGCGAGCGGGCCGAGATCCCGCCTGAGGGGTGCAAGGGCTCTGCCGAAAGGCGGCTCTCACGCAGGCTTTCTGGCGGCCGGGCGCCTGGGCAGCAGGCGGGCGATCGCGAGTGCCTTAATCAGGTGCGGGGATGCCTGACAGGCCGGCCTGCGGCCATTGGGCCTTGAGAGGGGCGGCGAGCTCGCCAGACCCGTTGCCTTCGGCCGCTCAGGCAGACTCTGCACCGGCGGCCGAGCCGACAGAGTCGAGCGGACCCGCCTATCGGACGCCTTGTCGTCCCGACCCCACCAGGCGGTCCGGCCCGGCAGCAGCGCGGAGGAGGCGAGCCGTGAGAGGGCCGCGCGGGCGCCGTCGTCGGCCCGTCTGCGCAGGACGACCAGGGCGATCAGGGTCGCAGCCCCGAGGGCCGGCCCCAGGACCGGCACCGGCAGGAGAGAGACCCCGACGGCCGCGTCGCGGGCGAGCCTGAGCCCATCATGGCCTCCGGCCCGCTCAAGCGGAAACCGCGCCAGAGCCAGGACCAGGACCAGCTGGAGAATGCACAGCCCCGCCCGGAGGGCCGTGGGAAGATCCATCATCGCGGCCTCCTGCGCGTCGGCCCGTTGTCGACCTCGGCCACGAGGATCTCCACAGCCGGCAGGAGAACCAGGTCGTGGAAGGAGCGGATCAGGGTCAGCCGGGCCCGGGCGGCCTCCGATCCGGCGTCGGCGCGTCCCGGCCCTCGCCCCCGCCCCGGCCCGCCGCCGAGCAGGGAGGCAAGGCGGCTGAGAGGACCGTGCTCCTTCACGGCCAGCATCCACCCCGTGTTGAGCCTCGACCCGACGGGGTCGGCGCGGACCTCGAAGACATGGGGCCGACGACGCCGCCCGCCGTCGCGGAACCGGACGGGGGCCTGGAGCCGCAGCCGGCCGCCCGAGTCGACGACGTCGAAGCCCAGGCCGAGCCCGCTACGGCGCTCCAGCTCCAGGACCGTGCCAAGAAAGGACTCGGCGAGGTGGGACGCCCCTGGGATCATCAGGTCGTCCTCGTCAACGGGGACCGTGCGCATAGCAGCACTCCTTGCGGTGACGGCCCGCCCCGGCGACGGGCCTCACTACATCTGACGGAAGCGGTCCCCACCGTCGCCGTGGATCACCCCGCCACCCCAGGTCCTCCGCACGCCCGGCCCGCCCGGCGCGGCGCCTTCTTCCCTGTGCCCGGCCCGCCCGGCGCGGCGCCTCCTTCCCTGTGCCCGGCCCGCCTGGCGCCCTGACCGGGTGCAGCCGTGCCGGCAGCATCCGACCGGTGCAGGGGGCTGCCTCGGTCGCGCACAATGTGCTGAAATACGGCTCAGCAGGTGACCACCGTGGGGAGGCGACGATGACGGGTGAGCAGGACGAAGAGCCACGGCGCGCGGCGTACGACGCGTTCACCGCGGCCCACAGCCTTGGAGCCGAGGGGCGTCACGAGGAGGCCGTGACCGCCTACCGGCGGGCCCTGGACCTCTATCGCGGCCTGCCGGACAGCGAGCAGCAGCAGGCCGGCTGCCTGCACGACATCGGCGTCGCCCTCCGCGCGATGGGAAACGACGAAGAGGCTGTGGCCGCCTACCGGCAGGCCGCGGACCTTTACCGCTGCCTGTCGGGCAACGAGCGCGACCAGGCCGACTGCCTGTACCACGTCGCCGATATCCTGGACACGACAGGGCGACAAGAAGAGGCTGCGTCCGATTACCGGCGGGCCCTGGATCTCTATCGCGGCCTGCCGGACAGCGAGCACAATCAGGCCAGATGCCTGCGCAACATCGGCGTCGCCCTGTATGCGGCAGGACGCTATGAGGACGCTATGACCGCTTACCGGGAGGAGGTGGATCTTTATCGCGGCCTGCCGGACAGCGAGCAGCAGCAGGCCAGCTGCCTGTACAACATCGCCATAACCCTGGGCGACATGGGCCGGCACGAGGAGGCCGTGGCCGCTTACCGGCGGGCCCTGGATCTTTATCGCGGCCTGCCGGATACCGAGTACGATCAGGCCGACTGCCTGAACGACATCGCCAATATCCTCAGGAAGACAGAGCAGCACGAGGAGGCCGTGGCCGCCTACCGGCAGGCCCTGGACCTCTATCGCGGCCTGCCGGACAGCGAGCAGCAGCAGGCCAACACCCTGTTCAATGTTGGCCTCGTTCTGGGAGATACCGACCGCGAGGAGGAAGCGCTAACCGCCTGCCGGCAGGCCCTGGATCTTTATCGCGGCCTGCCGGACAGCGAGCAGCAGCAGGCCAACTGCCTGTACAACATCGGCGTCGCCCTGGGCGCGGCGGAACGGTATGACGAGGCCGCAGCCGCTTACCAGCAGGCTCTGAGCCTCTATCGCGGCCTGCCGGACAGCGAGCAGGACCAGGCCAGCACCCTGTTCAACGCCGGCGTCACTCTGGACGAGGCGGAACGATATGACCAGGCCCTGGCCTCATACCGGCAGGCCCTGGATCTTTATCGCGGCCCGCCGGACAGCGAGCAGCAGCAGGCCGGCTGCCTGTACAACACTGGCAACGTTCTACACAAGACGGAACGCCACGAAGAGGCCCTGGCCTCCTATCAAGATGCGCTCGCCATTTTCCGCAAGGCAGACGGCACTCAGTACCAGCAAGCCATTTGCCTGAACAACACTGCCACCACCCTGGAAAGGATGGGTCGGTACGAGGAGGCACTGACCGCCTATCACAGCGCCTTAAAACTCGACCGCAGCCTGCCGGACAATGAGCAGCAGCAAGCAGAGTGCCTTTTTAATATCGGCAACTCCCTGTACGCGATGGAACGCCACGAGGAGGCCCTGGCCTCCTATCAAGATGCGCTCACCCTCTTTCGCCAGGTGGGCGACACCCCACACCAGGCCATCTGTCTGATCAATATTGCCAATGCCTTGTACGCGGCGGGACGGCACGAAGAATCGCTCGCCTCTCTTCGAAAGGCACTCGGGGTCTATCGGCAGGCGGACGGCACCGAGCAGGATCAGGTTGACTGCCTGAGTCTCATCGGCGACCTCCTGAACCATATGGGGCGCCACGAGGAGGCCCAGGACGCCTATCAACAGGCACAAGATCACCATCGTTAGTCCAACCGTTCTCCAGATCGGCAAGACGAAGCGCCACCATCCCAGGAAGCAGTGGGATTCTTGCCCGAGACGGACGACACCGCGCACCTGGAAGTCTATCGGGAGGCCCTAGCGTCCGGCATCTCTGGAGAGACCGCTGCGGGCAGCCGATTACCGCGTATCCTCTTCATGCGACCCCGTCGCGTCCCGGAGCTCCCTCATAGCCTCCTCCAACTTCTCCAGGCAGTCGCTCTGGCCCTCTTGACCATCTCCGACCCGCCGGTAGAACTCCAGGGTCTCTCCCCATGAAGCGAGCGCCTCCGCGTATCGGTCCAGCATCACCTGAGCTTTGCCGATATTGACCAGGCAGTCAGCTTGCTGGCGCTCAGCCCCTTTGAGCCGCCGGTAGACCTCGAGAGCCCGGCAATACGACTCACGTGCCCCCTCGAATCGGCCGTCCCAATACAGGACGTTGCCGACACGGAACAGGCAGTCACCCCGGTCCCGATCGACGTTCGGCAATTTGCGGTAGATGTCCAGCGCCTCCCGTCGTCGGCCGCCCGGCTGTGCAGCAGGCGCTAACCACACATCCCGCTGACCCATTCGCTCCACGGGTACGATGGCAGCGCCGTCGCCGGTTGCGGCGTCGGGGATACGGAAACGGGCCGTGGTCGGCGCCGCAGAGCCTTGGCGCAGCGGGCAACGGGCCGGCGCCGGCAACAGGCCTCGCGGGTGCGACGCCGTCGAGAACCCGGGGCGCGCCGGGCCCGCTCAGGAGCCCGGCCGGCGATCAGAGATACGACGCGCGCAGGTCGGCCGGGTCCTTCGCGGACAGGTCGGCCAGCGTCACGTCGAAGACCGTGCGAGCCCCGGTCTCGCCGCGCGCAGCCATCCTCGCGGTCGCCCGGCCCATTGCGACCACGACGGAGCCGGTGAACTCGGGGTTCGATCCGAGATCGAGCTCGAAGCCGATGCGCGCGGCGACCCCGGGGGAGGTCTCGCCGCGGCGGATCACCGTGCCCCCGTGCGGGATACCGCTGTGCTTCGCGGCCATCTCCTCGGCGGAAATGAAGGTCACTGTGGTGTCGTAGTCCGCGAAGTAGTGCGGCATCTCCACGATCTCCTGCTCGATGCGAGCGAGATCGGCGCCGTCGTCGGCCACGACGTAGCAGTCGCGCCGGTGCATGGAGCGGGTCGTCAGCTCGACGTCGTCGCCCGCCTTGACCGCGTCGACGGTCTCCTGCACCGGCAGCGTGTACTGCCGCGCGTCCGCCACCCCAGGGATGCGGCGGATCGCGTCCGAGTGCCCCTGCGAGACGCCGGGGCCCCAGAAGGTCGTCGTCGTGCCGTCGGGCAGGACCGCGTCCCCGAGGACCCGGAGCATGGAGAACAGGCCGGGGTCCCAGCCGGTGGAGATGAGGGCGAGGTGGCCGGCCTCCTTGGCGGCGGCGTCGACGGAGGCGAAGTAGGCGGGGATCTCGGCGTGCGTGTCGTAGGAGTCGACCGTGTTGAAGAAGGCGGCTGTTGCCGGGCCCTGCTCGGCCAGGTCCGTCGCCGACCCGCCGCAGTCGAGGCAGACATCGACCTTGCCCACCCAGCTCGGCATGTCGTCGACGTGCGCGACCGGCGCCCCCTGCGTCGTGATCGACTCCGGGTCGCGCCGGGTGAAGACGACGACGAGCTCGACGTCGTCGCTCTTGGAGATCGCCTGCTCGACGCCCCGCCCGAGGTTGCCGTATCCGTTGATTGCGACCCTGATCATGAGCCCTCCTGCTGTTGACGCTGTGGCGACCAGTCTTCCACCGGGAGCCGGTCCGGCGCGAGATCTGGCGGACGAGACCCGGAAGACAGCGCCCGACGACGGCCGGCCCCTGGAGCCCGAGCCCCGGGCCGGCCCGGCGGTCTGCGGGCCTCGACGCCTGAGAGACGGAGCGCAGGACGCACGGGTGGCACCAATCGACCGGGCGGTCCGAGGCCGACTCACTCGGTCTCCGCCCGAACGGGAAAAACGACACGCCTTTCGTCTTTATCTAAATGAGACCGTGGGAGGTGGATCGGGCATGGAGCGGGGGAGGTTAGAACCGTACAATGGGCGGGCATTCGCCGCCCCGCACAAGACCTCCCCGATTCTCCCCGATCGACAAGAGGTGGCGTGGTTCCGTGGCGAATTTAGATCCCCAGGAAGGAATCCCATGAAACGCCTTCATCGATCTGCGATCGGAACGCTCGCGGCACTGTCACTCATGTGGGCCGCCGTTCCCGCAGTGGCCGATGAGCCGGACACCGAGCCGGCGGACAACGCCGGCATCGAGTCCCCGGTGGCGCCCGAGCCCGACCCCGCACCAGCGAACGAGCCGGCCCCAGCCAGCCCGGCAGAGCCCAAGCCCGACGCCGAGCCGACGGCTGACGTGGCCACCGAGCCCCCTGCCCCGGCCATCGACCTCACGCTGAACGGCTGGAAGAAGGATGGCGGGCGCTGGTACTACTACGACCGGGGGACGAAGAAGACCGGATGGCTCTCTGACGGCGGCTCCTGGTTCTACCTCTACTCCGACGGCGTCATGGCCACCGGCTGGGCACAGGTGAAAGGCTCCTGGTACCACCTCGGCAGCAGCGGCTCCATGCAGCACGACACATGGATCACCTCAGGCGGACGATGGTTCTACCTCGACGGCTCGGGCGCCATGGCCGTCAACAGGTGGGTCGGCGACTACTATCTCCAGGGTGACGGCTCCATGGCCACAGGGTGGGCGATCGCAGGAGGCACCTGGTACCGCTTCAGCGGAAGCGGCCGCTGGATGAGCAAGTACTGGGAATCCGGCACCTACACCTGCCCCGACTGGGCCCCGATCAAGGGGAACAGGAACAGCGAGGGCGAGTGGATCTACCACCAGCCGTGGAACCAGGCCTATAGCCGGACCAAGGCGGAGGAGTGCTTCGCCTATCCGTCAGATGCGGAGGCCGCGGGTTACCGGCCAGCGAAAAGGTGACGTCCCGTCATCCGGCGCCGGACAATAGCACTCAAGCCCTCTCGGCCTTCCGTACACATTTTCATCCACAAGGGTTCGGACCCTAGTCCACCAGGCCTTCTTCGGATACGGGACTGAGATTTGATGCGGTACGGCTGAGAGCGTCGACCCACCACATGCGGGGGCGGAAACATCGGCTGATGTTTCCGCCCCCCCGCGCATATTCATCAGCGGCCGACAAGAATCTCCCTCTGGATGGTCGCGCTCCTCGATGCGGCTCGCGCGTCGCTGTCCACCGGCCAGCCTCACCTGGCCATCACCGAGCTGACCTCCTGGCGCGAGACCGCCGCGGCGATCACCGCGGGCCTGGGCTCCGAGCCGGTCGAGTGGCTCGATCCGGACGAGGCCGAGCCCGCCGGCCTCGTTGAGCGACCCTGATCATGGCGAAGGAAGGGCTGGTCCCCAGACTCGCGAAGAAGTCGGAGTACGAGCTCCGGTTCGCCACGGCCAGGGCGCAGAAGGGCTGGCGCGACCTGGTCGCCACGATGCGCAATGTCATGGCCGACACGTGGGACTTTCTCACGACCACCCCCGCAACCAGGACACCGACGAACTACCCGCTGCATGACAAGCTCGGCACAATCCATCGAGGCGGTAAGACCTACGAGCGCTGGCAGCACAAGCCGAATCACAGCCGGAAGGCCGGCAGAACTCCGCTGCTACACGTGCCGAAAACACCCGTACCGGACCGCCGAGCGGACCGAAGGATGTCCGTCAGAATGACATTAGCGGCCCGACCCGACAAGGCGCGAGCAGAGAAACCGCATGATTGCAAGGATCTCTCCGAGAGAGCAGAGCGCCCAAAGACCACAATGTCATTCTGACGGACACCTCGTCCCGAGCCTGTGCCTGCGCACAGCATGGTTCCGCGCTTTACACACGATCGGGACCGCTCAGGCAGGTGCGCGGGTGAGAACATCGGTCCCGACGACGCCCACGCATGCCGACCCGCACCACTCAGGCGAACCGGCCCCGCGGCGAGCCGGAGCCCCACGACGTCACCTTCAAGAGTCGGCCCCAGCCGGGGCCGTCCCGGGGGCGACCACCCGAAGCCCCACAGACCGGGCGGCCTTGCTGAGCCTGCGGTCGTAGGTGAGGACGGCGGCGGCATCGAGCCGCATCGCCGCTTCAAGGTGCAGCGCATCAAGGGTCCGCAGGTACGGCATGGGCAGCAGGCTGGCGCTACGGTAGACAGCCCGATCGAGAGCGGCTAGCGAGACACCGTCAAGGAGCCGAGTCACGTCAGCCTGATCAATACCCTCCCGGACGGCGAGACGACGCAGCTCGACCTCGAGGAGGTCACTGGAGACCAGCATGTCCGAGGTCTGGTCAAGCCAGCTCTCCAAGGCGTCGCTCTCGAGCCGCTCGACCAGCAAAGTCCCCGGGGCGGAGGTGTCGACATACACGACTGTCCGTGACGTCACTGCCGGTCCTCGCGCAGCTCATCGAGAGTCTCGGCAAGACTGGGCGCTCCGGCCTTCCGCGCGATCCCTAAAGCCGCCCATCCGCCCCGACGTCGTGCCGGTCGAACGATCCTCAACGCGGGCGCGGGCTCCTCGAGCGGCACGATCCTCGCCACCGGAACCCCCCTGTTGGTCACGACAAAAGACTGGCCCTCGCTCACTGCACGCAGCACCCGGCCAGACTCGTTGCGCAGCTCGCGCTGAGACAGACTCCTGAGCTGGGGCTCAACATCGGTCACGACCGCAAGTGTAGCATTCGCGCTACATGGCATGGACGCGGACAGGAATGTGCCAGGGTCATCCGGCTCCGGCCCCCTCCCAGCGCTGAGCATCCGTCAGGGCCGCAGAGCTCAAGACACCGCCCCTCCGCGCTGTTACGCGCTGAAGCCGTCACACATTGACTCGGAACTCAACTCCGTTTCGTCGCATGCCCTAGCGTGTGACATGAGTACCTTGACCGATGGCGAAGCGATCGGCACTCAGAAACCATAGAGATGCTGACGGGCATTGAAGGCAGCTGGCCCACCTTCCAGGATGTTCTCCGCAAGCGATCGAACCGAGCGCTCATCCAGCGAGCCGATGCCGCCCTCCGCAGGACGACCGTGACCCCCATCACCCTCAAGGACCACGATGAGCTCGGCGTCGCCCAGAACTGGCACGTTGGCGTTGTGAGTGCTTGCGACGATCTGCCGCTTCCCCTTCAACTCCCGAAGCCGCCGCACCACACCCTTGTAGACGAAGTTGTTGTCCAGGTCGTCCTCGGGTTGGTCGATGATGAGCGGTGCACCCGATGCACCGAGCAGCAGGAGCAAGAGTGCCGTCGCACGTTGCCCCTTGGATAACTGATCCATGCCGCGGAAGCCCCGCGCCCCATCCATTCTGAGGAGAACTTCAACACCCAATCCGACGTTGAGCTCTTCCAACTCTCGTGCAAGTTCGTCACCAGCCCCGAGCAAGCGCGTCGATTGCGTGCCTTTGATTCCGAGCTTCCCGAGAGCTTCACCGCCGCCTCTGATCGCCTCCGCGAGTGCGACCGGAGTAAAATCGGGGCTGTTGACGGCTGCCATGATCTGCGTCACCTGCCTCCTGACGTGGCTCTTGATGACGTTAACGACGTGGCTACGGTCTTTGGTTGGCGTCGGTTTTACCACCACAACCCCATCCATCGCATCGTTGGCAGATCGAATGGCATCGTGGAGGCCCACAGTGGCGGCTGTCTCACGGTCACGAAGCCTGTTGAGGAGACCGGTCCGCTCGCCCAAGAGCCGCTCGATCTCCTTTTCCTTCTGCTCCAGCCGGGGCTTCGCCGCTTTGATGCCTACCAACTTCTCGCGTTTGGTAATGTACTGGCCAGGGTCGAGTCCCTCGTCTGAGAGCTGTCGAAGGACTTCTGCGTACGCCTTCTTCTCAGCCGAGGTGGCCTCGCTCCATTCGGACTGCGCAGCGGTGATCTCGGTTCGAGCAGTCTCGACTGCAGCGGAGGCAGCCTCCGTCAATTTCGCCAAGGTCACGTGCAAAGCCGACATCGCCTCCGATGCACGCGACAGGTGATTGGCCTGTGGCGCGCCATCAATGTTGTCAAGAGGCACTGCAAGATCGTTCAGAAAATTGGACTTCTGATCCTGCTTCAGCGCAGCTTCGACTGCGCTTACGCGGGTCAGGGCTTCCTTGAACACCGCTTCGTCGAGTGCGAGTCGCTGATGGCCCTGAAGCTTCCCGGGGACATCAGTTTCTTGATAGCGGTTGAGCTGTTCTTCGAGCCGGTCAGCCTGCGCCTGCTCCCCCTCCAGCCTGGCCTTGTCCGTCTCCGCGTGCTTGAGGTCTTCCCGATTGGCTCGGAGCCTCTCACGCAGATCTTCGAGAATTGGGTCGTCACCATCGGATCCTGCGAAACGCTGGACCAGTCGGGCGATGCTCGCGGAGTCTCCTGCAAGTTCGGCCAGCTCATGCTGCCCGAACACTTCAACGGACCCGATGACATCCAACGGGGTAAGGCTTGTTCTCTCGCCGCTGGCGTCCAGGACGACGGGCTGGTGATAGACCTCGCGCTGGACGGTGAAGCTCTCCTGTGTCGGTGACACGCTCTCTACCTCGACGCGCACGATCGTGCCGACGTGCAGGACTGAATCGATGATGCTCTTGTGGTCCTTGTCCATCTGAGTCGAGATAGGTCGAAGGTCCAGCGCATACCGCAGGCTTTCGATCACGGTCGACTTGCCTGCACCGCGACCGCCGATCAGCGCAGTCAGGTCTGAGGAGATCGGCACAGTGACCTCATCGAGGTAGCCGCCGACCCAAGACACGCTCTTGATGCGCGCACGCGGCGTGGACTGTGGGTCACTGAGGGAGATCCGGGTCTCCGGCGTGCGAACAGCAAGTTTGAGACTCTCGAGGGACGCCGAGCTCACTTTGAACCAACTGCTCGCGCCCGGGCCCTTCAACTGACGGGGTCCCATCACGTCATCGGCATAAATTACAGCCAAGGGATGCACTCGCTCGAAGACCCCAGTCCCCTGCACGACTGCTTCTTGGTCTCTCGCTGTATCCGCATGGGGCGAGATGCCGATGGCGTGCAGATCCGGGTGTTGGATCATCGCTGCAAGCGGCTGCCCTGACCGAGTGGTGAGCAGACCCGCCGGGCTCGCGTTCGCATGGGCGGGGATTGGCAGAGCACCTGCTGCCGTCATCCGATCCATGATGGTTGCGTATGACTCGCCAGTAGTTCCATTGGGGCATCCCGGATTGGGTCCGCAGCGCCCGATCGCAGCATTGATCACGTCCAAGGACGTTCCAGCCTCGAACAGAACGAGGATGTGTATTCCTTCCGATGAGTTCGCCTCGAATCCAGGGAGGGCGACAATGCCTCGTTTCTCCGCCGCAGCGATCAAGCCGACTGCCGAATCGACCCGCCAGTGGTCGGTGATCGCAATCAGTCCGATACCCAGCTCGTCGCAGGTGTCCAGAAGCTTCGCGTTGTAGTGCCCCTCATCATCGAAGAACTGACTCGGGGCATTGCGACCCTTATAACTGAATGGGTTCACCTGCAACGCAGCCCGAACCCAACGTGCTCCAATGTTCATTGCGCCTCCTAAAGGTGCGGTCACCCGTTTCATTCATAGATGTCGACTAAGGGGGCCCTACCGTGCGCAAAGCACGTCTCAACGCATAAAGGCACCGCCTGAGACACATGCCAACGCAGGCACGTGGTGTGTGCAACTCAGATACCTCCGATATCGGTGACGTCCAGTTAGCCGCATTGCACCCTCTGCGGCCCTGTCAACACCGCTCTGCCCGGCGGAGTTCCTTGGCAGTGTCGGGGGTCGGTGGCCTCGGCACGCCCAACCATGACATCAGTTCGTCGCCCATGAACAGCACCGTCTACTTCTTGGCGCCAGACGTAAGCCCGCTCCGGAACTCGACCACGTCGCCGTCGCGCATCACGTAGTCCTTGCCCTCCATGCGGACGCGGCCGTGGGCGCGGGCCTCGGCCACGGAGCCGTACTCCATGAGGTCGTCGTAGCTGACGATCTCGGCCTTGATGAAACCGCGCTCGAAGTCCGTGTGAATGACGCCGGCGGCCTGCGGCGCCGTCATTCCCCTGCGGATGGTCCAGGCGCGGGACTCCTTCTCCCCCGCCGTCAGATAGGTCTGCAGCCCGAGGGTGTCGAAGCCAACCCGCGCCAGCTTGTCCAGCCCGGACTCCTCCTGGCCATTCTCATGCAGCAGCTCCGCCGCCTCGTCGGGCTCCAGCTCCACCAACTCGGCCTCGAACTGGGCGTCCAGGAAGACCGCCTCCGCCGGGGCCACCAGCTCGCGCAGCTCGGCCTGCCTCGCCTCGTCGCTCATACCGGCGTCGTCCATGTTGAACACGTAGATGATCGGCTTGGTCGTCATGAGCTGGAAGGTGCGCAGCACATCGACGTCGATCCCGGCCCTGTCGGCGGCGCCCGAGGCCACGGCCGCGGAGAGCACGACCCCCTCCCCCAGCAGCCCGAGGGCGGCGCGCGCCGTCTCCCGCTGGTTGCTCCTGGTGGAGAACGGCAACCTGTGCGGGGCCGTCCCCACCGGGGCCCGCTGAGCTGGTGGCCCACCGCCCCGCTCGTGGTGGCCGCTCGCTGACGCCTCAGTCGGGGGTGCGTGACCCCGTCTCCAGGATCTACGTCTGCCCACGGCCATGCGGACAGGTGGCCTCAGCACACGAACCCTGGCTCCCTGCTCATCGCTGCCCGGAACCAGATTGTAGTGACCAGAACCACATGCAGGGTCTTAGGAAGGTTGCTCGTAATCCGCGCCCGAGAAGAGCGCTTGCATTGTGGCGAGGGTGCGTGTACACTTGTCTGGCAGCGAGGCCGCTAATGCGGGCTCGCAGTTTGTTAAGTGTTGTTTGCGCCCTTTCTATGGGCATGTTTTCCGTCGCGTGTCGGCGGCTAACTGGTAATTAGGAAGGATCTTAAGATGACGACAGTCACTCGTCGAGTCAAGGAGGTCAAGCAGCCTCGCGGAGGGTACGTCAACCCGCGTACCATGGAGGTAACCTCCTTCGACGACGGCCAGCCCTCGCCACTTGATCACAGGGTTGAGAACATCCACTCTTCCCTGGTGGGGATGGCGGTAGACTACCTGTCGCGCCTGGCCAACGGCTCGGAGCCGCGTGACGTCTTCAGGGTTCCGCTCCTAGGGGCTATTAACGTGGGCGCGGAGGCGTTCGCACAGGCCGGGCGCAAGGTGGATGGCTTTGTCGCTGGCAAGGTGAACGCTTGGGCGGTAGCGTCAGCCTGCTGGCTCTCAGGGTTCGACGTCGCCTACCGGGTCGGGCCGATGTGGTACAGGCCGGACGCTGTTACGACGCCGGACAAGGTGACAACTGACCACATCCTGACCATGGTCGAGCGCTCTACCACCTTCTTCCGTCAGTACGGTCCGGTCGTCGCTGACGGGTTCACGTTCCCAGGAGGCTATACGGACCTGGTGACGGCCGGTGACGGGGACTTCCTCACAAGCGACACCATCTGGGACTTCAAGGTATCGGTCAAGGGACCCACCAAGGACCACACGCTCCAGCTGCTCATGTACTGGCTCATGGGACTGCACTCGGGTGCCCCGGAGTTTGCGAGGGTTAAGAATCTGGGTGTCTTCAACCCCCGTTTGAACGCTGCGTACCGTATTGCGGTGTCTGAGATTCATGACGACGTGGTCCGTGAGGTTGAGAAAGACGTGATCGGGTACTAGATCAGGTTCCCCGGCGCCTGCGGCATCCCCTCACGGGTGCCGTCCATCTCCACCAGCGAGTCGGTCTCGGTGGGCTCCGGGGCCTCGTTGGTAGCCACCACGGGACCGTTGGCCACCGAGCTCGGCGTCGTCACTGGCGTCCAGGGACCCAATACGCGCGGCGGGTACGTAGGCACCGGTGCCGGGTGCCTGCTGGTGGTGCGGAGGCTGTGTCGCACATTCATCCTAGGGTCCCGGCAGGGCCGGTGACGATCCAACCTCTGGAAATGTTGCAACCACGCGGTTCCCAGGAGCAGGTCGGGGAGTGTCCCGCGCCGTTCTGGTCCCCCTGGCGTGGACGGGATAGGGCCTGTTTGCGGGGGTCGGGGCTCCTGGTCGCGCGGGTGAGGGTGGTGTGGCCTGGGACCCCACCGGTGAGAGGAAGGGGCGTGGCCGTCCGCGCGGGTGAGGGTGGTGTGGGGGGACGTTTTGTGCGGGGCGGGACATTTTGTGCACAGGGTGACGTTTTGCGCAGAAGGTAACGAATCTGGGTTGTTTTCTGCGCAATCGGTTACCTTGTGCACAAAATGTTCCCCTAGGCGGCCGCACTGGTCCTCTTTGCCGGGAGGGCCGTCTCCGGCCTGGTCTCATGAGGTGGCCTCCTGTGGCGTGGTCAGGGTAAGGGGCCTGGTTGTGGGGGTGGGGTCGGAGGTGGGCCGTCGGGGTTGGCTTCCTTGTCGGGGTATCTGCTGGTTGTGTCGTCCTGTAGGGGTCGGGGCGCA
>ERZ773073.1011-NODE-1011-length-13686-cov-7.181205_pt1 | contig 13686 bp, 13 predicted proteins | sample MGYA00580616_ERZ773073 | MGnify/ENA primary metagenome ERZ773073 (study PRJEB29015, sample SAMEA2737960) | human oral metagenome | biome: human oral; feature: human-associated habitat; material: dental | place: China | collected 2131 ...
ACAGAAACCGTTGAATTAAATTCAGTTGAGTTTTGCAAAAAGTTATCGGACATTGGAATAAAAACAATAATTTATACTGATATTTCAAAAGATGGAATGTTAAATGGTACAAATCTTGAAATTTATAAAAAATTGTCGAAAGTAGTTAATTCAGATATTATTGCGTCAGGTGGAATTACATTTTTAGATGAGATTAAAGAGCTTAACAAAAATCATATTTATGGAGCAATTGTGGGAAAGGCGATTTATTCGGGAAATCTTGATTTGAAGGAAGTTTTAGAAATTAGTAAATAATATTTTTTAGTTATGTATGAAAATTTATAATAAACTAAATAAATAAATTTAACAAAGAAAGTAGGTATAAGAATGCTTGCAAAAAGAATAATTCCGTGTCTTGATGTGAGAAATGGGAAAGTGGTGAAAGGTGTGAACTTTACTGGGATAAAAGAAGTTGACAGTCCAGTTGAGCTTGCTAAATTTTACAATAAATCTGGGGCTGATGAGCTTGTTTTTTATGATATTACTGCGACTGTTGAGGAAAGGGGCTTGTTTACAGATATTTTGAAAGAAGTGGCGAGTCAAATTTTTATTCCACTTACTGTTGGCGGTGGGATAAATACGCTGGATGATTTTGACAGAGTTTTAAAAGCGGGGGCAGATAAAGTGAGTGTCAATTCAGGTGCAATAAGAAATCCAAAATTAATTGAAGAAGCTGCAAAAAAATATGGAGATCAATGTGTGGTTTTGTCAGTCGATGTAAAACGAGTTGATGGAAAATTTAAAGTTTTTGCAAAAGGTGGAAGAGAAAATACTGGGATTGACGCGATAGAGTGGTTTGTAAATGGTCAGGAAAATGGTGCTGGAGAAGTTGTTGTAAACAGTATTGACACAGACGGAGTTAAAAATGGATTTGACTTGGAATTACTTGAAATTTTATCAAAAAAATTGTCAATTCCAATAGTTGCATCAGGTGGAGCTGGAAATATGGAGCATTTTAGAGAGTTATTTAAAATTCCAGGAATTGATGCAGGACTTGCAGCTTCGATTTTTCACTTTAAGGAAGTGGAAATTATGGAGTTGAAAAAGTATTTGAAGAGTAATGGTGTTGAGATGAGAATTTGATGTTTAATGAGAAAAATTTTGAAAATGAACTAAGAGGAAATTATTATGAAAAAAGAAGAAATTTTAAAAAAATTAAAAGAAATTAATAAAAAGAAATATTCAATTTTAAAATTAGGACTTTTTGGTAGTTTTTCTAAAAATAGTGATACTGCTAATAGTGATATCGATATTCTTGTAAAAATGGAATTTAAAAAGGGAATGTATCAAAATTTTTGTAATTTACACAAAAGACTTGAAGAAATTTTTCAAAAAAAAGTGGATTTAGTTGATGAAAGTATGTTTGAGTATAAATTTAAAAATCCAAAAGTTCAGAAATATAAAGATGAAATAAAAGAAGAAATTTTACGGAGTGTAATTTATGTGTAAAAGGAAGAGAAATATACTTCAGTTTACTTATGACATTGAAGAATGTATTGATGTTATACAAGAAGAAATTTCTAAAGTTTCTTTTGAAGAGTTTGTTAATGATAGAAAAACAATCGGGGTTTCTGTTTTTGAGATGGAAGATTTATTAAAGTATATTTACTTATTGAGAGAAAAATTAAAATATTAAAATAAATAATTTTAGAAAAGAGGTAAAAATGAATATAGAGCAAATAAAATTTGATGAAAAAGGGCTTGTTCCTGCGATAATACAGGATTATTATACAAAAGAAGTATTGACACTTGCATATATGAATAAAGAAAGTCTTGAAATAACTTTAAGAGATAAGAAAACTTGCTTTTTTAGCAGAAGTAGACAAGAACTTTGGCTAAAAGGGGAAACTTCAGGGAATTATCAGCATGTTGTTTCAGTAAAATATGATTGTGATGCGGATGCTTTGCTTGTGGAAGTAAAAAAAGATGGGCCTGCTTGTCATACTGGTGCTGAGAGCTGCTTTTTTAACTCGTTGTTTGAAGCAGAAGATTATAGCAGTTTTACGCCTGAAAAACTTTATGAATTGATAAAAGATAGAAAAATTAATCCAAATGAAAAATCTTATACGACTTATTTGTTTGAAAAAGGGCTTGATAAAATTTTGAAAAAAGTTGGAGAAGAATGTACAGAAGTTATAATTGGGGCTAAAAATAATGATAATGATGAATTGAGATATGAAATTGCAGATTTGTATTATCACACTTTAGTTTTAATGATTGAGCAAGGGCTTACTATTCAAGATGTTAAAGATGAACTCGCTAAAAGACATGTTGTTGATCATAAGGTGAAACAGGAAAAAATGGGTGGTGAAAAGTAAAAAAACATTATATCACAATACAAGGAGCTGATAAAAATGAAAACTAAAAAAATAATTTTCCCATCAAATCTTCATGCTCACACATTTTACTGCGATGGAAAAAATAATGCTGAAGACTATATTTTAACAGCAATAGAAAAAGGATTTACAAGTGTCGGTCTTTCAGGGCATTCTTTTACAAAATTTGATACAGAATATTGTATGTCTGAAAAAGGAACATTAGAATATTTGAAAGAATTAAAAAATTTGAAAGAGAAATATAAAGATAAAATTCAAGTTTATGTTGGTATTGAGGCTGATTTTTATTCGGGATTTAATTCAAAACTTGATAAAAATTTAGGACTTGATTTTAGAATCGGATCGGTTCATTATATAAAGGATAAAGAAAAGGATGAGTATTACTGTGTTGATAATACGCCTGAAATTTTAGAGTACGGAATAAAAAATTATGCAAATGGAGATGAAAAGGCATTTATTGAAGCATATTTTGATAATATTGTGGAAATGGTGCACACTCAAAAGCCTGATATTATTGGGCATTTGGATTTGGTAAAAAAATTTAATAAAGATTTTAAATATTTTGATGAAAGTGCCAAATGGTATAAAAATAAAGTCGAATATGTATTGGATGAAATTGCTAAATCTGAAGCAATTGTTGAAATTAATACTGGAGGAATGTCACGTGGATGGACTCAGATGCCTTATCCAAGTTCTTTTATACTTGAAAGAATTTTAACTAAAAATATTCCAATTACCATTTCTTCTGATGCACATGAAGTTCAAAACATTGATTTTTATTTTGATGAGAGTTTGGAAATTATACGAAAAATTGGATTTAAAAGTGTTAAAATATTAAAAGATGGAAAGTTTCAGGATTTTGATATTTAAAAAATAACAGGACATAACGGGGTGATGAAAATGTTATTAGGCGGAAACGAAACTACAAGAAAAATTGACAGTTATGCGATTAATGAATTGAGAATACCGAGTATTGTGCTTATGGAAAATGCAGCGATTTCATTTACAAAGCATATTGGCAAGAATGAAGATAATTTTCTTATTATTTGTGGAAAGGGAAATAATGGAGGCGATGGATATGCAATCGCACGACAATTATTTTCAAAAGATAAGAATGTTAAGATTTTTTGTATTAGTGATGAAAATATGAGCAATGACTGTTCTGTAAATTATGAAATTTGTAAAAATTCAGGAATTGAAATTTTTTATAAGTTGGAAGAATTGGATAAGCTGCTTTTAGAATGTGATATTGTTATTGAAGGAATTTTTGGAACAGGCTTAAATTCTGAAATAAAAGGCATTTATAAAGATATTATTTTGAAGACAAATGAATATTCTAAAAATAAAAAAGTTTATGCAATTGATATTCCATCTGGAATTAATGGCGATACTGGAGAAATAATGGGAGTATCTGTTAAAGCTGATGTTACCATTTCCTTTGTCACATACAAAAAAGGATTTTTAAAATCAGATATAAAAGAATATTTAGGAAAAGTGATTATTGAAAATATTGGATTGAATAAAAATAATATTGATCATATTGTCAGTGAATATTACTTGACATCTGAAATAATAAAAGGTTTTCATATAAAAAGAGATGAAAATTCTCATAAGGGAGATTTTGGGAAAGTATTAATTTTTGCTGGAAGTAGTGGATTCTATGGTGCAGGGAATATTGTGGCAAAATCGTGTGTAAGAAGTGGAGCTGGGCTTACAACTGTAATTACTGATAAAAATAATTTTTCACTTAACGTATTTGTTCCTGAAGCTATGAGTTTTCCGATAAATTTTGAAAACATAGAAGAAAATTTTGAAAAACTGGAAAATGAAATCTTAAATAGTGATGTAATCGCTATTGGGCCTGGAATTGGGAAAAGTCAGAAGGCATTGAAAATATTTAAAAAACTAATCAGCATTGAAAGAAATAATAAAGGAAATGTGATAAAACTTGTGCTGGATGCTGATGCTTTGAATTTATTGTCTGAAAATAGAGAACTTTTTGAAAAAATAAAAAGTAGAAGTGTATTAACTCCACATTTGATTGAATTTTCAAGATTATCAGGATTTTCTCTAGAAGAAATTAATAGGGATAAATTTGAAATAGCAAAAGATTTTTCTCAAAAATATGGAATAACTTTACTTTTAAAGGGAAAAAATACAGTTATTACAGATGGGAAAACTCTTTTTGTAAATAGTACAGGAAATTCCCGTATGGCAAATGGAGGAATGGGAGATTGCTTGACTGGTATAATCTGTTCATTGGCGGGGCAAAAATATGGGTTAGCGGAAGCTGCTTGTATAGGGGCATATTTGCATGGTAAAATAGCTGATAAGTTGGTAGAGCAACAGTATATTGTGAATGCAAGTCATGTTATTGAAAATATTTCAGAATGTATGAAAGAAATTTTTGAAATGTAATTTAATTTTTAAGGTGAGAAACTTAATGAGAAGTAGTATTTACAATATTATTGATTTAAAAAAAATAAAAAAAAATTAAAGAGATATTTGATAAAATATATAGAGAAATTTTTAATGAAAAAATTGATAAAGGTGTCTATTTTGCAGACGATATTGTACTTTTTTCATTTGAATTGACAAAAGTTGCAAATAGTTTTGATGAATTTATAGATAATATTGAAAATTTTAATTTGGGTAGTTATAGTCGATTCTTCAAAAAGTAAAAAAATTATTTGCTAGAAAAAAACAAGTTAAGATTGTACCTTTATTGATAAAAAATTAAATAAAGAAAAAAATCTAAAATAAATAAAACTGTAAGAGTAAATTTTAATAAAAAAAATTAAAAAACATTTGAAAAAACAAATCAAATGTAGTATACTATGATATATATTTGACTTTAATTAATTAATAAAAGAAGGAAGAAGGAAAGAACAATGGCATTATTTTCTAGTGAAAAAAAATCAAAGGAAAAAAGAGAAAACGAAGGATTAAACAGACAATTTTCAGCGAATAATGATGAAAATACAAATGGAATTAGTACAATTTCAATGGAAACAACAATAACAGGAACTATTGAAACAAATTCTGTATTTAATATGGAAGGTGTGCTAAATGGTGATATTAAAGGAAATAAACTCATTCATGTTGGAAAAACTGGGCAAGTAAAAGGAAATATTACTGCTGAAACAGTTGTTGTAGATGGGGAAGTTTCAGGAGAAATTATAGCAGATAAAGTTGAAATTGGAAATACAGGTAAAGTCTATGCTACAATAACATCAGCTGTGTTTGTAATTCAAGAGGGCGGATTGTTTGAAGGAAGAAAAAAAATAAAAATTGCTCTTATAAAAGAGGAAGATGGTAAAAGTAAAAAAGAAAATAAGAAAGTTGAAGAAAAACCAAAAGTAGAAACTGCTGAAAAAAATAGTAAAGAACTATAAAACAAAAAAATTAAAATTAAATTATAGTCATAGATTTTTATTAAGTTTATGACTATTTTTTTATTTATATTATTAACTTTTAGCATTTTTCTTTTTTTACTATACATTAAATTGAAATTGTGATAAAATCTAATAAGCATAAACTTAATTGTTAAAGAGAGAGAAAATAATAATATTATTATCTGTTTAAAAAGTGAAAATTTATCTTAACTATCTGAAAATAAATATCAGGCAGGTGTAAAAAGATTTATAACATATTCGTTGTTTAAATGGAGTTTAGTATAAAAAAAGGAATGAAAATTGATGATAAAATTTATTACAGAAAATTTAGCAGAAATAAAGGAGATTATTGGATATTGTATTAATACAGGGATTCCTGATTATCATAAAAATATTGAAGAAATAAAAAAAAGTAAAAATACTGTTATTTTAGGAAATTTTGATGGCGTTCATAAAGGGCATCAGATAATTTTAGAGAAGGCTGTAAAACAAGCAAAAGAAAAAAATTTAAAAACAATTGTTTATACTTTTAGTGAATATCCAAAAAATAAGCAAACTAAAATAACGACTTGTTCTGAAAAGGCCTACTTATTAAGTAAAAGTAAAATTGATTATCTTTATTTAGAACAGTTTGAAAAAGTTAAAAATTATTCACCTAAAGAATTTGTAGAAAAAGTACTTATAGATACTTTAAATGCAAATGAAGTTTATTGTGGTTTTAACTTCACTTTTGGAAAAGATAAATCTGGAAATGTTGACATACTTAAAAAATTATTAAAGAAGAAAAATATAAAATTAAATGTTCAAGATGCTGTATTGGATGAAGACGGGGAAGTTATAAGTAGCACAAGAGTTAGGAACCTCGTTAAAAAAGGAGATTTTGATAAAGTTAGAGAACTTCTTGGGCATAATTTCATTATTCTTGGAGAAGTTGTCTATGGAAAGCAACTTGGAAGGGTTATTGGTTTTCCTACAGCAAATTTAAAATTTGAAAATAAGATTTATCCAGAATTTGGAGTTTATGGAGTAAAAATTCATATTCAAGGTGATGAAAAAATTTATAATGGAGTTATGAATATTGGGCGGAATCCTACAGTTAATGTCGGCATACTTAGCGTTGAAACTAATATTTTTGATTTTAATGAAGATATTTATGGAAAAATTATTTTAATTGAAGTTTTAGAAAATATTCGATATGAAAAAAAATTTAGTTCAGTAGAGAAATTAAAAGAACAAATTGGAAAAGATGCAAGTTATTGGAAAAACAAAATTGATAAATATCAAAAAGAAAAAGAAAATAGGTAGAATATGGAAAACGTAATACAAATAAAAATTGAAAATTTTGAAGGGCCTCTTGATTTACTTATTCATTTGATTGAAAAAAAGAAAATGGATATAAATTCGATAAATATTTCACAAATTATAGATGATTATTTAAATTATATTCATAATGTACAAAAGGAATTGAATTTAAAAATAAAAGTTGAATTTTTGATAATGGCAACTGATTTGATTGAAATTAAGGCTTATTCAGTATTAAATAGAGATAAAAAATTTGAAAAAATTGAAAATTTAGAGAAAAAAATAATTGAATATCAATTATTTAAAGAAATTTCCGAATTATTTTCAAAATATGAAAATGAGTATAATGTTCCTCATGCAAGAACAGGAACAGAAAGTATAGGGAATGAAATAATTGAATACGATATTTCAAGCCTAAATTTAGATAATTTATTCAAAAGTTTAAAGAACTTAATTAATTCAAAAATGATGAAAAAAGATAATTTAGGAGAAAGGATGATTCTAAACTTAGAAGATGATAATTATTCAACAGAAGAAGCTCATAATGAAATTTCTGAAATTATAAAGGAAGATCGAAAAGTTGAATTTAATCATCTATTAAAAAATAAGTTTTCTAAATCTAGAATAGTAACTTTATTTCTTTGTATTTTAGATATGTTTAAAAATGGAGAAATTGATATAATTGTAGAAGAAAAAAATTTTTTTATTAAATCCATAAAGTCATAAAAAAAATAGAAATTAAAAAAATTAAGAAAGGAAATTAATTTTAATGTTTAAATCTAGTTTTATAGTAATGATAATAAATATGTTAAGCCGAATTTTAGGACTTATAAGGGAAATGATTATTGGAAGTGTTTTTGGGGCAACGGGGATGACAGATGCCTATGTCAGTGCTACAAAAATTCCAAACTTTTTTACGACATTATTTGGAGAAGGATCACTTGGAACAGTATTTATTCCGATTTATAACCGTGGGATGGAAGAAGAAGGGAAAGAAAGAACAGATGAATTTGTATTTTCACTTTTAAATTTAATAGTCGCATTTACATCAACACTTTCAATTATCATGATATTTTTTTCCAAGCAAATTTTAAAAGTAACAACAGGTTTTAACGATCCGAAAAGGTTTGATGCGGCAAATAACTTATTAAAAATTGTAGCTTTTTATTTTTTATTTATCGCACTATCTGGAGTCGTATCATCACTATTAAATAATTACAAAAAATTTGCAGTTTCAGCATCAATGGGGATCGTATTTAATCTGACAATCATAGTTGGAACTTTAATGTTAAAAAATAAAATGGGAATTTACGGACTTGGTGTAGCTTATTTGCTTTCTGGAGTTTTTCAGTTAGTAATAATGCTTCCCCAATTTTTTCAAATTATGAAAAAATATAAATTTATTTTAAACTTAAAAGATAAATATGTAAAAGAAATGTTTGTTTTAATGATTCCAACATTAGTCGGAATTTTTGGATATCAAATAAATGAAATTGTCGACAACAGGTTTGCAACTTCACTTCCAGCAGGAACTGCAAGTGCATTAAATTATGCAAGTAGATTATATTTATTGCCAATAGGAGTTTTTGCAATTTCATTAGCAGTAGTAATTTTCCCAACATTATCAAAAGCAGTTGTAAAAAATGATGACAGAACGGTAAAACGAGTTGTGCATCAAGGATTATATATGCTATCTTTCCTAATTATTCCATCAAGTGTAATTTTATTTGGATATGCAAAAGAAATAGTGAGATTAGTCTATGAAAGAGGGAAATTTAATGCAGTAGCTGTAAAAATTACTTCAGAAACACTGCAATTTTATGCTTTAGGACTTCTATTTTTCTCAACAATACATTTGCTTACAAGGAGCCATTATGTTTATAAAGATAGAAAAACACCTGTTATTTCATCATTTACTGCGATATTTATAAATATAGTTTTAGATTCACTTTTGTACAAACAATATAGACATGTAGGTTTAACATTTGCAACTTCATTTTCTGCAATGGTAAATTTTATAATTTTGTATATTTCATTAAACAAAAAATATGTAAAATTAAGAAATTTAAAATACATTGCAATTTTAGGAGTGACATTTATAGCTTCAATGATTTCTTATTGGGGTTCAAGCGTGATAAAATTTCAGAATAAATATGGAATTGTTGTTAATTTAACTACATTTGCAATAATATATTTGATTATTTGGTTTGTTTTAATATATACTTTTAGAAAAGATTTGATAAGAAAATTTTTGAGAAGAAGAAAATGGTAAAATTATGATAAAAGAAAAAATTAGATATACAAAGACAGGAAAACGAATAGAAGTTTATGAATTTAAAGCCAAGCTGCATCAAAAAGTTGTAATGAGCAAAAATCAGTTTGAAGAACATATTTTTCCAAAGCATCCTGAAATATCATTGGAAATTATAAAAGAAGTTTTGGAAAATCCAGATTTTGTAACAAAACAGTCAAAATCCCGTAAAGAACATTTTTACCAAAAAAAAATTGGAAAGCTAAATTATTTTGTAGTAATTTCGCAACATAAAAATGTAAAAAATCTCAGATTTGTTCTGACAGCCTTTATGGCAAAAGATTCAGACTTTTTAAAAGAAAAAAATATACACTATAGATATAAAAAATAAATAATAATCTTTAAAAAAATCACCGCGTAAAAAGCCGTATAAGCGCTTAAAATTAATTAAGCCATACTTTTTATCGTCGATGATTTTTTATTGCTTCAAATTGCCTTATTTTAATAAAAGCAGATTTGGAGTATATTTGAGTATATTTTTAGAACTTTTTCGATTTATGTGAACCTTAAATAAAATTTTCTGCTATATATACCATAAAATAATGGTTATTCTATCATTTTTAAAATTTAAAAGTTCTATAAAAGTTCTATTTTTTTAGTTTTTTCTAAATATTTTTTCTGCCTAAATTTCAATATTGACCTTTATATTTACAGTATAACACTTAAATGTCAATAATTCAACTGTTATTATTTAACTTTTTCATAAGCTGCTTATTGGCATCTTTATATAAATGAGAATAAGTATTTATAGTAGTTTGCAGATTGTCGTGCCCTAGGCGTTTGCTGATTGCGGTAATGTCGGCTTGGATAAATAACAAATATGAAGCGTGGGAATGTCTGAAATCGTGAAGCCTTATTTTTTCAACACCTGCCTGGATACTATATTTTTCTAAAATATAACGTAATTGAGAATTTTTTAAATTAAATACTTTTTGAGATTTTGATTTTAAAGTCTTTGATTTATTTAATTGTAATTCCAACTCAAATTTAGAAAAGTATGATTTTAAGTCTGAAATAAGAATTTCAGGAAGAAGAACTTTTCTTATTGATCCCAAAGTTTTTGGAGTGGTTACATATTCTTTTTTATTTATTCGAGAAATAGTCTTATTCACATCTATAAATTTTTCTTCCAAATTAATGTCATCAAATGTAAGCGCCAAAACTTCCCCAATTCGTAATCCAGTCCAAAATAAAACTTTAAATATGACAATCGCATCAGAATATTTACCGTTTTTTTCTTTATTTTTTGATTCAAGAAAATCTATAAATTTTTCAAAATCACCAACAGACCAGATCTTCATTTCAGACCGATTTTTTTTACTTCCAAATGATCCAATATTTTTACAAGGATTTTCATTCAATCCTTGATATTTTGCAGCCCAATTAAACAAACTTTTTAAAGCCGCATAAATATTAGATTTAGAATTTTCACTAAACGGCTTCCCATTTTCACTTTCCTTTTCCAGCATCTCGTTTTGCCATTCCCGGATCATATAGGGATTAATCTTACTAATTTCAACATCGCCAAAAAAAGGCAATATATGTAACCTAAAAAAATTTTCCACAGTATTGATAGCTGTAGGTTTATGTCTTTTGCTATAATCCTCAAAATAAAGTTCATACAACGATTGAAATGACATATTTACAGATTTAGCAATTTTTTTCTTAAACTCATATTCATATTCCTGAGCTTCCTTTTTCTTCTTAAACCCAGTCTTTTTGTACTTTTTATTTACACCCTTGTAATCTTTAGCATAAAACATCGCATACCATGTTTTTTTATCTGCGTTATAATAAACTGGCATTTTTTAGTCTCCTTAATTTTTGATCTTAAATAATTATATCATATTTTTATCTCTATATAATAGAAAAATTTATCTCGATTTTTTTGATTTTGTGTGATATACTTAACTTGAATTATAATAAAAAGATAGGATGTGAAAATATCTAATGAAAGTAAAATTAAAAGAAAATGGAACAATTCATGAAGTTTTTGGAATTGTTATTTTAGATAATCGAAAAAAATTGTTTTTATTATATAGTAATTTTGAAGTTCTTGATACAGAGTTAGAAATTATAGATTAAATTATAGATTGAAGGATACCTTTTGATTGGCATTGGAAAATAATAAATAAAGAATGGTGTAAGATAATTATAGGTCCAAAAAAATTGACAAAAAATCTTATTTATGCTGCATATCATTGGGAAGGAGAAGAAGCTTTGGAATACAAAAAACTACAATCTGATGAAATGAAGAAAAATTGGCAAAAAATTTTAGAATATTATGATGAGGTTTTAAATTATAGCAATATTTTCGATAATATGCTATATAAGTTTGAAAGATAAATAAGGAGTTTATATGAAAATAAGATATAAAAATATAGATTATTTAGTAATGGGAATATGTTATTTTAAAAATAATAAGGAATTGCATTATTTAATAGAAGAAAAAAAAATAAAATGGATTTCAGAAATTTTTATTGAAGTAGAAAAATCCAAAATGCCATTTAATTGGTCTCTTTCATTAGAGAATAATTCAAAATATGATTTTTTGTGTGGTTATTATGAACTATGTAATTTGCCCGAGCATTTTGAAGGAATTATATTGGGGAATAAAAAGGATTTGGAAATTTTTAAAAAAAGAAAGAAAGAATTAGAATTATGGTTAGAAAAATTAGATTATTATAACAAAGAAATAACTTTTGAAAAAATTCTTTCAAAAATTAAATTAAAGTAGTTCTTCATTTATAAAATTTTTACATAACATACATTAATTAAGATGGAGTAATATGTAATGTGTGATAAATATAAATAATAAAATATAATATAAGAATCTATTCCTTTTATGCCAAACACATTTCATAAATTACTACTAACTACTAGCTAGCATTATTATTCCTTCTTTAGATAGATTTTTTCATAATTTTTAAGACTTATTCCATTACTTAAAATTTATATAATTCATAAATTAATTTTTGAGGAATTTTCTTATCCAATTTCCATAATATTTTCATTGGTTTATCGCCTTGACTGCTGTAATATTGTGCATTTCCTAGATAGATAAAAGGATTTGTCTTGTTTCCATTCATAAAAGCATATTTTCGTATAAAAATATGAACTTTGAAGCCTTTTTCTTTATGATGAATAAACATTTGTCCAACGCTTGAATTATGAGAAGTTTTTGGTTGACTTATCCACTGAATAATATCATCTGCAAATAATGAATTGTCATACTTTAAATTCTCTTGAAAAATGTGCGTTTTATCAATTGTCGCAAACAAGCAAATATCTTTCTCAGTATTCGCATAACCAGCTCTCCAGCTGCCTTTTGGCACCTTAGAATCAAGCAGTATTTGCAATTCAACCCGCTTATATTCTTTATACGAAATGAGAATATTTTCGTTAAATTCATCTAAATCATTTCTTTTAAATTCATTCAAACCTAGATGAATTAATTGTTTCAATCGATTTATGAAATTTAATTTATTTTCTTTTTGTTGAGATTTCATATTGTTTTTTTCATTTAATTTTTTATTTGAAAATAAATTTTTATATTTTTTTGAAAATTTATAGCCATAAAGATTTTTTTCTAAAATATCATCTTCTATTAATTCTTCAAATATCCGATTTAATAAGTAATGTTTTTTAAAATTTCTTTTAATATCAAAAAATCCCTTATATTTGTTTAATAAATCACTATTATTAATATACTCTTTTCCAGTTGCTAAATAATCAATAATTAAAAAGGTAAATGGCTCAACAAGTGTTATTTTCTTTTCTAAATATTCTAAAAATTCAATTTCAGTTGTATTTAATGGATTTTTCTCATTTTCATTTTCAAAAATTTTAGAATTTTCAAATTGTAACTGAGCATTATAAAATGAATGCATTTTTAGGCATAGTTCCTGGAACAATTCGATATTTGTATCAAAATCTCTTATTCGCAAAAACTCATCTTCAAATTTTCCAATTTCAGCTTTATAATCTAAATACATTTCCTTTAAAATATTTTTTGAACTAAAATTGATCTTTTCTATTTTTTCAATAATACGATTTTGGCAAATTCTATCTAGTTCCACATAACAAGATTTTGGAATATTTGAAAATTGATTTTTAATTTCATTAATAATTTTTTCTTTTTTTGTGAATAAAGTATCTTTATTATCAACTTCACTTGAAAAATAATTTATCAACAAATAATCTTTTTTATGATTTCCAATAAAATCAATAATTGTAACAAAATCTTTATTTTTAGCCTTTCTTAATCCCCTCCCAATTTGCTGTATAAAAATCGTTGAGGACA
>ERZ773073.1014-NODE-1014-length-13632-cov-7.200118_pt1 | contig 13632 bp, 28 predicted proteins | sample MGYA00580616_ERZ773073 | MGnify/ENA primary metagenome ERZ773073 (study PRJEB29015, sample SAMEA2737960) | human oral metagenome | biome: human oral; feature: human-associated habitat; material: dental | place: China | collected 2131 ...
GATATGAAAGAATACTCGACCTGCTCCTTTTGTTGTGACTGCTCAGCTGATGCAACATTGAAACTTAGCAGGACAAGCAACAATAGAAATGAGATACGCAATAGTTTCATTTTATCTTCCTCCCTGTGATCTTCTGTGTTAGTTTGTAGGTGTTGTGGACAAGGCTCAATATCTATTCAGCTGCGAACGCAGGTAATAGAGATCAGATTCTATCGAGTCTATCTTTTTCTCTAAGTCATAGGTAGTAACGGTTGCGGAAGAATCGACGCTATCGACATCGTCTTCAAGGCTTGTAACTCTGTCGTTGAGATTATCAATTTCCCCATCAAGATCTAGGAGGTTGCTCTCTAGATCACTGATTGAGGATTCCATACTATCCACTTTCTTTAGTAGATTTTTCGAAGGGGAGTTGTTCTTCTGGACAATCTCATGGAGGGATTTGATATAGTTCTGCTGCTGATAGGTGATAAAGCCGAGAACGCAGACAACGACGATCAGTAGGACGGTGATGAGGTTCTGGTGCTTTTGCATGATGGCTCCTTAATCACCAAGTGTGTGATCGATCAGTTCGTCATGATGGCGGCGGGCATAATCTCGAATGGAATTAAATATATATTCTTCCTTTGAATCTGGCACAATTGGTATCTCTTTATTATAGTCAAGGCTATGGATAATATTTCCGTTACGGTCAAAGAATGCAATATGACGAAGAATATAGCTATGTCTAGGCAATGAGTAATATTTTAGTACTATAACACAGTCTAAACCATGTAGGCGAGGCTCCTCAGCTTGATTTGCCATTAGATCGGCACCCTTTTGTGTGTATACAGCCTTTCCCCAACATACAATTTCTGTTTCATCAATGTCTGATTTTGAGAGCCTGTAGCGAATGGTTTCTGTATCAAAAAAATATCCAACTTCATCATTAGAGGTAACCCATTGCCAATTTGCCGCATACCCGACGCTCGTCGACAGAGCAACAAACGCGGCAACAAACAGCGAGAACACTAACCTTTTCATGGTGATTACCTCCCTAATTAAACCCTACATAACTTAACCCAAAAACTAAGGATGCCACCCCTCAGCTAGGAAACGACTTACATAATATTCGTTCAAATCGTAGCGATAAGACATGAGCCGCTCGGCAAATTCGTTTGCCTCATCTTCTATCCGGCTACTGGAAAAAGAAACAATATGCATGGAGAATGCAGCATACCCCGGATGGCAAACGACATGACCAAGCTCATGACAGAGCACCGCCGCCTGTTGCCATTCTGAGAGATTTTTGTTAATCATGATCAGCCTGCGACGCAAGATTCTTTTCCAGAATCCATTGACAGTCATAGGAAGATCAGCGAAAAGCACGACACAGTTGAGCTCTTTGGCTAGCCGATACGGGTTTGACGTATCGTATTTTTCCACTAGATTTCTCACACGCAAAGGGATGTTCAGAGACAACAAAAACACCTCCCTACATTTCTCTCGTTCCCTTACTTCTTGCGTCGATTCTTCTCTTTGATATCCCAGAATGCCAACTCTAATGCCCTCTTTACCTTCTCTTTATCCTCTGCGTTTAGAACTACACCGTTGTAGGTAAGCTCGTCATCTTCAAGAACTTTTTCGAGCTGGCGACGTGTGCGTGCGTCAATCTTTTGTCCAGTGGGGGTAGTAAGAGAATCTGAATTACCAAGCAGATAGTCTATGGAAACCTTAAAAAAAGAAGAAAGTTCCTTTAGTTTTCGGACAGGACGGTTTTCACCATTTTCATATTTTAGATAGGTGACACGTCCTACGCCTATAGCTTTTGCTACTTCTTCCTGTGATAAGCCTTTTGCCTCACGTAACTCTCGTAATCGTCTTCCAGTATTCATCATTTCACCTACCTCTAAAAGTGATTATCCATAACGTAATTATACATTACAAAAAGAAAATATAGAATACGTTATTTTAAATTACATTTTGCTTGACAAGTTATTTTGCATAACGTATAATCGATAATGTAATGAAAAATAACTTGTCGGCTTGAAAGGAGGGATATAGTGGAAGGACTGAAATCCGCCCGTTTGAGTAAAGGTTTGACTCAACTAGAATTAGCTCAAAAGGTTGGAGTGGTTCGTGAGACCGTTTCACTTTGGGAGAGCGGAACAAATCGAGTTAATTCAGAAATGCTTGTCCGTCTTTCTGAAGTTTTGGGGTGTAGTGTAGATTTTTTGTGCAAAAAGACGTTATGAAAAAGAACGTCTAACAAATCCGCCTCTCAACGAGGCAAAGGAGGTGAGGGGATGAAATCCGAGAAAATCTATCGGCTTGAAAATGCGAGCATAACAAAAACCCTGCGCGTTACGTTCGTGCAGGGCGAGGGGACGCAGGAGAGTCCATGTCGGTTGATGTGGCGTTTCTATCTGCCGGATGGCCGCTATATCGGTGAGATTCCGGCAGATGGTCAGATAGGAGAGGGAGGGAGAAGATCATGAAATTAACGGCTATAAAGGAGATTCGGGAAGTTGTAGGAGCAGATGCCACGAACAAACTCTTACAACAAGGCTGGGTACTTCTTGAAGTTTATCCCATCCATTCAGGAGGTAACGGCGGTAAAGAAGATGGTTTCTTGTACGTGCTTGGGTCTGCAGCAGGGTCTGCTGTCCCGACAGAATAATAAACTATTTCTTGCGGATACGGACCGCCGTAAGAATCGAACTTAGAAACTGCCAACAAGACCCAACCATCATTTAGCATTTTATTTACGATGTCTGGATCGCTTATTTGAGTAACTTTTTTAATTTCATTCAGTTCCAAGATGCACACCTCTTTCTTGAGAGAAATTTATATACCTATTCATTAAGAATAGCACGAAGAATTTATTTCTACAAGGAATGTATGTACGTCAAATAAACAAGCCGAAACGCCCGCAAGGGCGTCCGCAGGGAATGACCTCCCTGCGCTGATGATGGCAGGTCACGTCCCGTCTCTCGTTGAGGCGAATCATGGTAGATAGCAAATAAGGGCGGGGCGTGGATGCCGATAGGGAGGTGAAGATATGCCAAGGAAAGCGGCGGATGTGGCGACGCTCGACATCGTGAAAGTGCTCACGGATGCGGTAGAAAGGATCGCTGCAGAGAAGGTCGCTGAACAGTCGGAGGTGGCGACGCAGCGCATCATTGAGCATCTGCCAGAGGTTGTCTATCTGCCTCCGAAACCTGCGGAGGTGCCGCAAGAACGTCTGCTGAGTGTGGGGGAAGTTGCTGAGATCCTCGGCTGCTCGACGGCGACTGTTGCCAAGCGATTCGAGAGCGGCGATCTGGCGTTTGTGCTCGAGCGCGGCTCGGAGAACCGAAAGGTGCCGTATAGCTGGGTGGTTGAGTACATCCATACCTTGCCACGATATACGGGCAAGCTCAAAGAGAGAAAGGAGGTTAAAGCTCATGCATGAGTTTTGGAAACACATCGCGATCGGTGGGGCGTTTGTAGGCGTTGCAGCGCTCTGCTCTGGTGCGGTAAATCCGTGGGACGACGGTAAGGAGGCTGTCCTCGTCGAGGAGGTCTATACCGTACGCCCCGGTGATACCATCTGGGGTATCGCCGAGGAGTATGTCGCGAAGAACACGGCGACCCGCCGCTATATCCTCGAGTACAAGTCGGGGATTGAGGAGCTCAATCCTTGGCTGCTTGAACGCAAGGGCATGATATATCCAGGGGATAAGCTGACGTTGACCTACTGGGTCAAGGAGGAGGCGCGATGAAATGGGACATCTGCCGTCAGATCGTCAACGGCATCCTGCCGATGTGGCGGGCGTGCCGGACGGTTGGCGGCGTGATGGAGATGGACCCCCGCACCTTTGGGACACAAGTAGAGGCGCAACAGAGGGCGCGGGAACTAAACGCAAAAGAAAAAGCGCCCGGAGCGGCGGCAACCGCTCTGAGCGCAGAAATGAATTGAACACCGTGAGTATATCACGGGAACGGAGGAAACGCAAATGAAGAAGCGTTACAAGGTACATTTTACGCTTGAGGGATTTGTCGAGGTGAGCGCACCCTGCGCCGATGATGCGGAACAGATCGTCGCGGACATGGAGCGGAGCAAGATGCTTGAGCATTTCGATTTCGACGAGTACGATTTTTCGACGGTGGTTACGGAGATTGAGGAGGAGTAGAGATGAAGATTCCAAAGCGACTGCCCATAGGGCTGAAGTCCCTTGTGGAGCTCACAGAGGTGTTTGACCGTCCGACGCTCCTCTCAGCAACGATGGAGCGAAGAAAGGGGGCGGTAGAGTTCCAGATGACGTACATCGCCCGCGACTTTTTCAAAGGGGAGGTTCTCATCACGCTGGATTCGCTGCTCCTCTATAACAAGTACGAGCGGCGCATTGAGGAGCACGAAAGCAAGCACCGGCGTTCGGTAGATACTTTTAGGAAGGCGGTGTTGGCATCATGAACCTCTATGACATCGACAATGCAATCCTCTCCTGCGTGGACATGGAGACGGGGGGGATCATCGACGCGGAAAAACTCGACGAGCTGAAGATGGAGAAGGAACAGAAAATCCGCAACATTGCGTGCTGGGTGAAGGAACTGAACGCGGAGGCGGAAGCCCTGAAGAAGCAGAAAGATGCGTTCGCTGCTCGTGAGAAGGCGGCAAAGAACAAGGCGGAGGGGCTGAAAGCATATCTCTCCTCCTATCTCGGCGGGAAAGAAGCCAAGGGGGCGGAGTATCAAATCTCCTTCCGCGCGTCACAGGCGACGGAGATCACGGATGAGGAAGCAATCCCTCCGGAGTACCTCGTTTCGCAGCCGGACAAGATCGACAAGGATGGACTGCTCAAGGCGCTCAAGGGTGGTGCTGTCATTCCGGGGGCGCAGCTGATCGAGCGGAAGAACATCCAGATCAAATAGGAGGTGATCATATGGCAGGAAAGGCAATCTACGCCGCCCTGATGGCAGTGCAGAGCGAACTCAAAGCACCAAAGGGACAAGAAAATACCTTCGGCAAGTACCGTTACCGCAGCGCGGAGGATATTCTGGAGGCGGTAAAGCCGCTGCTCAAGGAAAACGGTTTGTACCTGCGTATCTCCGACACGGTGGAGCTGATCGGCGACCGTTACTACGTCAAGGCAACGGTTACGGCCGTGGACATCGCAACAGGGGAAGCGGAGAGCGCGACGGCGTACGCCCGTGAACAGACGGAGAAAAAGGGGATGGACGCGGCGCAGGTGACGGGGGCAACGTCCTCCTACGCCCGCAAATATGCCCTGAACGCGCTTTTCGGAATTGATGACACCAAGGATGCGGACACGGACGAATACACGCGTACGGGGCGTTCTGGGGCGAATCAAGAGCAAGCGAAGAAACAGACACAGCCGCCTACACAGGTGCAGACAGCTGCGGTCAATGACGCACACGCAGCGATGAAGGAACTCACGGCTGAAATGCAGCGTATCAATGCCACGAAGGAAGAAGTCGCGGGGATTTGCAGGAAGCTGTTCGGCAAAGCCTCCTCGCGCGAACTCACGGCGGAGCAGCTGCGCAAGCTCACGGCGAATCTTGCGGCAGAGATCATGGTAGGTGTGGCGTGATACAGGAGCGCGTGACTGGCACGGTGAGGGATATCACGGAGGATGGGACAGCGGTCATACACGCAGCCCTGCCCGACCCTCTCCGTGCTATGCTGCGGGACTACAAGGATGTTGAGATCATTCTGCCCGATGGACGGCGCATTTCCCCCGAACAGCGGCGCAAGGTGTACGCTCTCATCGGTGAGGTTGCAGAGTACGTCGACGGCATCCGAAACGCGGGGACGATTGAGAGTGCAAAGAAGACGCTCAAGATGGAGTTCATGCTGTCCCGCATGGAGGGCATGGAACGGCGGCTGTTCTCTCTTTCCAACTGCGATGTAACAACGGCACGGGAGTTTATCAATTTCCTCGTGGAGTTCATCATCGAGAACGACATCCCGACACGTGTCCCGCTGATTGAGAACTGCGAGGATATCGAGCGGTATGTGTATGCCTGTCTCATGAGCAAAAAATGCGCGGTATGCGGGCGACACGCCGACCTGCATCATGTCGATGTTGTCGGGATGGGGCGCGACCGCACGGCGATCTGCCACATCGGAATGCGGGCGCTTCCCCTTTGCAGGGAACATCACACGGAGATTCATGCAGTCGGACAGGAAGATTTTCTCAAACGGTACATGCTCGAACCGGTGAAGATTGATGAGCGGATTGCGAAGGTGTATCGGCTGAAAGCGAGGTGAATGATATGTTTGTAGTTAATGATTTGGAGCGGCTCGAAGAGTACGGTTTCAAAGAGGTTGGCGGGAAGAACGCCAAAGGATGGACAAGTTACACAAAGACCGTTGGGAAAAGCAAGGCAGACCAATCTGTTGCAATCCTGCGTCTCATTGTGAATCCATACAACGGAACACAGGAGAATGAGCTTGCTGTGTGGTGTCGCTGCCATATGGATTCGGACGCGTGGGACGTGAAAAATCCGCCCGTGATTTGGTCGTTCGAGGAGATCGGGCAGCTCGTGCGTGATGGTGTTGTGGATTGGGTAGAATCCGCTGACTGATTGACGTGATTGAAACACATAGAAAGGAGGCGGAATAAACATGATGAGGCTAATGGATTGGCTGAAAGCGTTTGGCGAAGATACTTCGGCAGACCCGATGCCCGCAACAGATCAAGTGATGTGGTTTAGGCTTTTATTGCTAGACAATTCGCTGATGTGGCGCGAATGGTTCGGGTGTTCCGATAGACGTTTGCAAACACTTACAGGAATCAACAGCTGTCATGCGATTACCGTCGCCAAAAACAGACTCAAGCAACGGGGTTGGTTAGATTTTAAGGCAGGAACCAAGAAGACAACACTCTACAAAATAACATTGCCGGATTACATAACCAATGGTGCAGATGTTGGTGCAGATGTTGGTGCAGATGTTGGTGCAGATGTTGGTGCATTAAATAGACTAGACAAGACTAGACTAGACAAGACTAAAAAGAAAATACAAAAAGAAAAGCCGACGGGTCTGTCTTTGGAATCCTACACACAGAATCCCGACCTCCTCGAGGCTCTCCGAGGATTCGTGGAGATGCGCAAGAAGATCAAAGCCCCGCTTACGGAGCATGCCTTTTCTCTGCTCCTCAAGAAGCTTGACGGGATGGGGAACACGGACGAGGAGAAAGCTGCGATTGTCAATCAAAGCGTGATGAACAGCTGGAAAGGGCTGTTCCCGCTGAAACAGGAGGTGAGACAGAGTGGAGCACATATCAGTCATAGCAAAGATGCTCTCGACGAGAGGTATCCAGATTTCGCAGAGGCAAACCGAAACTACGTCCCTCCGTGGGAAGTACGACCTGCCGGCGGAGGAGATCGAGCAGCATCGGGATGAGATTGCGCATATTGAGCGCCTGCAAGACCTCTGTCGCGGATGTACGGGGGAGAGCTGCAAGCAGACGTCACAGGGGATGATTCCGATGGTGGAGACATCTCACGGGCGGTTCTTCCACGTTCTCAGTCCCTGCAAACACGAGCGCAACAGGAGGGAGCGCCTGCGGATGGCACGCCTCTTTGCCTCAGCGCACATTCCACGCGCCTATGAGACGGATACGTTCGAAGATTACGAGGTGACGGGCGGAAACAAAGGAGCGGTAGATGCAGCGCGCATGATGGTCGACGGTGAGATCGGCGGGCTGTTTGTCTACGGCGTGCGTGGCACGGGCAAGACCAAACTCGCGGCGATCATTGCCAACGAGCGGGCGAGAGCCGGAAAGCCTGTGCTCTTTGCGTCCGTGCCTGATCTGATGGCAGATATTCGCGGCTCGTTCAAGGATGGCAGTACTTCGGAGACCGTTCAGGCGGTCAAGGAGACGCCCTTCTTGGTTTTGGATGACCTCGGCAGCGAGAAAATGAGTGAGTGGGTTGGCGAGCAGCTGTTTTGCATCGTCAACCACCGCTATAACGAGCGCTTGCAGACGGTTGTGACGAGCAACTACAGCCCGACGGAGATCATCGGTCACATGGCGACCGTAGACAGGCGTGGCAACGTGATTGACGACATGCAAGGACAGAGGATTATGTCGCGCATCTACGGGATGTGCGAGCGTGTGGAGATTAAGGGCGCTGATTGGCGCATGAAAGGAGCGTGCTGAGTGAGATGGCAGAGATTGAAATGACAAAGCCGCAGCCGTGCACGAAGTACAGCGAAGCGGCAACAACAGAGTGGGTGGCGAAGTTGTACGAGGAGACGCATGAGGTGGCGCAGGAGGCAATAAAACTTTTTTGTTTGCACTGCGCACAGTGCGGCGAGGAGGATGAGGCTGCGATTGAGGCGGTAGAAACCAATCTTGCCGAAGAACTTACGGACGTTATCACGGTCTGCGTCTCGTGGCTTGATGCACTCGGCTACGATGAGAAGGCTCGTGGTGTGGTGCAGTGGCGCGTGAACGAGAAGAACAAGAAACGCGGGTATTTCTGAGGAGGTGCAGTCATGGACGAGTACACACCGTGCAGGAAAGCCGACCCGACGGCGCGGGAGGCAATCGGGAATGTGATGCGTCTCCTGCATACGCAGCGCAAGAAGGCGAACAAATACCACGCACGCAAGACAACGGTCTATAGGCGCACCTTTGACAGCAAGCGCGAGGCGGAGTGGTATATGATGCTCCGCGAGAAACTGAGACTCGGCGAGATCAAGCACCTTGAGTGTCAGCCAACGTACACCTTGCTTGAGGGGTTCCGGGACAACCAAGGCAAGCCGCAGAAACCAATCACCTATACACCGGATTTCCTCGTCGAGTATGACGATGGCCGGCGCGAGGTGATCGAGGTCAAAGGCGTGCGGACACGGGACTATGTGCTGAGAAAGAAGCTGTTTCTGCACATGATGCGGGAGACAGATATTATCTTTCGGGAGGTGCGGTGATGACGTACGAGGTTGAGCGCAGCGTCGATGCGCTTTTGAGATATTGTTACAGTTGTCATTTTGAGCATGCGGGGGAAAAATATTTTGCAGACCTGCGCTACACATATGACTGTGGAAACGAATGCATGATCTTCCGGGAAGGGGAATGGGGCGAACTGTATTGCCGAAGATGCATCCCGACGACAGAAGAACAGCTGATTGAGTGCATCGAGGAGTTTGTGGCTGGTTTGGAGGCGGAGGAGGAATCCAAATGAACAACTTCGTAGGAATCGGACGCCTGGCACGCGATCCAGAGGTAAAATACACGCAGAGCGGCAAGGCATGTGCGAAATTCACGCTTGCGATTGACAGACGCAAGAGTTCGGACGGGAATCAGCAGGCGGACTTCATCTCCTGCGTAGCGTGGGAAAAGACGGCTGAGGTTATCAGCCAGTATTGCACGAAGGGCCAAAAGATCGCTGTCGAGGGGCGCATTCAAACGCGCAGCTACGAGAAGGACGGGAGAAAGTACTATGTGACGGAGGTCGTCGTTCAGAGCATGGAGTTTTGTGAGGGCAAGGGCGGGCAACAGTTAAGCGATGCTAAAGAGTTCGCGGGGACGGCAGTGCCCGATGAGGACATTCCGTTTTGAGGAGGTTTGCGATGACATCGGATGAGCAGACGTTATATTTCTTTGCCTTTCGGTATGCCCTACCACGACAATCCTATGCACTGTCTCTCGTGTCCGATCTCGTCCTGCGGCGCGTGGATGAGTTTGAGGATTGGCAGCTGCGGGATATGATCGGCGAGATTGAAGCGCACTGGGAGTGGAACAAGGACATCCATCCGATAGACCGAGATGTGCAGCGGCTCTTTCGAGATCGGCTGCGAGGAGCACTTTTGGAACGCGGTGTAGCACAGGCGGTATAAGAAAAAAAGAGCGGTCATGCGCCGCTCTTTTGGTGCGTAGATAGGAGGAAACAGAGTGAGAGAGTATGGCGACTATATCAGGGAGACAAAGCGGCTTTTGCAGAACTATGCAAAGATGAAGGTCGCCGTCACGAATCTCACCGAGGAGATCGAGGCGCAGGAGATGATCTTGCGTGACGAATCCATATCCTCTATCCAGTACGGAGATGACCGTATCTGCGGAGGCACAAGGGCGCTGACGATTACGGAGGCGGCTGCTGCACGGCGCATTAAGTTGGAGGAACACATCACCGATATGCGGACCCGCAGAGACGAGATAGAGCGCACAATACGGGCGATAGATCGTGCGTTTGAATCGCTTGATGATGCAGATTTGGAGCTATTACGGGAGCGGTATATGTGCGGGCGGTCGTGGGCGGAGATTGCTGAGGCGCTGAGCTATACGGAGAAGTGGGTGCGCGATAAAGGAGGGAAGGCTCTCCGTGATGTAGCGCTCATGTTGTTTGGAGTTATTGTGAAACCTGCACAATTGAAAATTAAATTTGAAAATAAAACTTAAAAACTATGCTTCACATATTTACAAAATCCGAAAAAGTGGTATCATATACGATATCAAAGTTCGGGTGGTGCCTATGGGACATTATGAAAAACTGCTTCAAAAAATAGAAAATAATCCTTCTGATGTCACGTTTGATGAGCTAAAAAAGTTAATGACAAAAGTGGGAGGATTTGAATGCCGAAAAGGGAAAGGAGATCACTATACTTTTTCACACCCAGACTTACCAGACATTTTAACAGTAGATTCTAGAGGAAAACATGGAGCGTTGAAGCCGATCTATGTGAAAAAAGCCTTGAAGTTATATAAATATGTATTAGGCAAATAAAGAAGGAGTGTTTGTATAATGGCTAAAATTGATGAGTATCAGGTCACTCTTTCTGCATTGTCAGAGGATGACGGCGGAGGATTTTTAGCAGAAGTGTTTGAACTTCCGGGCTGTATTGCAGATGGCGATACAAAGGAAGAAGCATTAACGAATATTTCTGATGCTATTGAGTCGTGGATTTCGACTGCAAAAGCAGAAGGGCGAGACATTCCTGATCCTAAACTATATATAGATGATTCCCCGAGTGGAAAATTTACTACTCGTGTATCAAAGAGCTTACATGCTGCATTGATCAAAACAGCTGAACAAGAGGGGGTCAGCCTGAATCATCTAGTAAATACATTTCTGGCTATGGGCATTGGGTGTAATTACTCATTTTTAGAGAAGGAGAAGGTAAAACGTAGGTCGACTGATGAGGAACGTAATTTGGTAACTTCTCTTATTGTTTCGGTTCTTGAACAAAATAAAAGCCAATGGAAACATGTAGGACAGAAACAGAATGTAATTCCTTTTGATGGATATAAGAGAAAGGTTAAATAAATGAAGGAAGAATATAAAATCTTATCGAAGTTGGAGCTTATCGAATTCAATCTAGAAAGTATTCATGGGCAACAAATCAATGAGAGCGAGACTGATGTTAAAGAGATAGAAGATATCTCAAAGTGGGAGGCCTCTTATGAAGTGACGAAGAATAACGAGCTTATTATTAAGGCTTCGCACGTAGCAACATTTGAGCCAAAGATGTTTTTCTGTATTGAGACCAAATTTTCAATAAGATATAAAATCGTAAATAAGATTTCAAAAGAAGAAATACAAAACGATTTAGAACTTCTTGCTCAACCTTGTGCCGCACGAAACAGTATGCTTATTGGATATGTTTCTGAATGTATTACAGGAAGGCCGTTCATCACGGTTCCTTTTGTTGATCTTGGGAAAGTATTGGAGGAATAAAAAGTTTTTAACAGCCCTGCTAGAGGCTTGCAGGACTGTTTCATGTTTCAACATACATTTTACTTCCGTTTTACTTCCTTTTTTCTTCGCGAAAATGTGATATGATAGTAGAGTAGGAAAACTGAACACAAGGGCATCGCTTGCGCGGTGCTCTTTTTGTATGCAGAGGTTGTATCCATACGTGGCATTTTTGATAGCAATAATGCATATTGCAGACGTGAGATATAAAATTTGGCGATTTTTTACACTTTGTTTTTGTGAGATGTAAAATATCCGGATTTTTTATAAGTAAGGAGGTGACGACGTGAAGCTGACGCCGAAGCAGATGCGCTTTGTGGATGAATACCTGGTTGATTTCAACGCGACGCAGGCGGCAATTCGTGCGGGATATAGTCCTAAGACAGCGGCTGCAGCTGCAGCAAGGCTGTTAAGAAATGTTAATATCCAAGCTGAGATCGCACGTCGTCAAAAAGACCTCCAACGGCGTACGGAAGTGACGCAGGATCGCGTTGTCAAGGAGCTGGCGCGTGTTGCGTTTGCAGATGCAACGGATTATGCGTGCGTCGAAACGTTGACATACGAGAATGAGGACGGAACAGTATCTCCAGTACAGATAGTCTCCCCAAAAGACACGGATACGCTCTCTGATGATCAGCGTGCAGCGATTGCGGGAATCAAGCATGGCGCGAACGGCATCGAGGTTAAGCTGCACGACAAGATCAAGGCGCTCGAGCTTTTAGGGAGGCATATCGGTATGTTCAACGATAAGTTGTCTCTCAGTGGCGCAGACGGCGGACCCTTGACCTTCCGATGGGAGGGCAAGGATGGCTGAGATTGTAATACCATACACGCCGCGCCCGATCTGGAGAGACACAATACATCCCGCGCTCACTGCAAATCGTTTCGCGGTGCTTGTCTGTCATAGACGTTTCGGTAAGACTGTCGGTACGGTCAATGAGATGATTAAAAAGGCGATACTCAATGACAAAAAGGCACCTGTCTATGCCTATGTTGCGCCGTATCGCAATCAGGCAAAGCGTGTCGCATGGGAGTATCTCAAGTACTATACCAATCCAATCCCTGGGCGCAATGTGAATGAATCAGAACTGTATATCGAACTGCCGACACGGCATGCAAGATCACCGGGGGCACGGCTCTATATCATCGGCGCAGATCATCCTGATGCGCTGCGCGGTATCTATCTTGACGGAGTAATCCTCGACGAGTATGCAGATATCAAACCGGAGCTCTGGGGCGGTGTTATCCGCCCTGCGCTTGCAGACCGCGAAGGATGGGCGGTGTTCATCGGAACGCCGAAGGGGCAGAATCAATTCTATGAGATGTACCAACACGCGGAGAAGTCGGCGGGTTGGTACTCTTGCATTTATCGGGCGGATGAGACGGGCGTTCTTCCCCCGGAAGAACTCAAAGATATGCAGGCGCAGATGACAGAGATGGAGATTCGGCAAGAGCTCCTTTGTGACTTCACGGCGTCGGCGTCCGATGTGGTGATTCCGATTGACCTTGTTACGGCCGCCGCAAACAGACTGCTCAAGGATGATGATGTGCTCGGGCAGCCTGTAATCCTCGGCGTGGATGTAGCGCGGTTCGGCGATGACCGCACGGTGCTCTGCATTCGTCAAGGTCTTTGGCTCAAGGAGGTTCGCACCTTTACGGGACTTTCCACAATGGAGGTTGCAAGCCGTGTGATTGACTGTATCAATCAGCATCATCCGCATGCGACATTTATCGATGCGGGGGCGATGGGTGCAGGTGTGATTGATCGTCTGCGGCAGCTGCGCTATCAGGTGTCGGAGGTCAATTTCGGTGAGATGGCAATGGATGCACAGCGCTATGCCAATATCCGCGCGGAGATGTATTTCAAATGCCGCGCATGGCTCGAATCCGGCGGCGCAATCCCGCAGAATGCGGAGCTCAAGACAGAGTTATCCACGGTAGAGTACAAGT
>ERZ773073.1016-NODE-1016-length-13617-cov-33.181168_pt1 | contig 13617 bp, 11 predicted proteins | sample MGYA00580616_ERZ773073 | MGnify/ENA primary metagenome ERZ773073 (study PRJEB29015, sample SAMEA2737960) | human oral metagenome | biome: human oral; feature: human-associated habitat; material: dental | place: China | collected 2131 ...
TCAACTCAACCAACGACCACGCAAACGCCTCGGCTGGAAAACCCCTGAGGAAGCCTACACACACCGCACGTTGCACTTCCTGTGAAAAACCAAGACCGAATCACGGGGACTCAATGGCCGACGCTGGGCTCATCCCCGCGTGTGCGGGGAAAACCTCGTGACCGTGCCGCGCCAGTCCGGCAAGACGGGCTCATCCCCGCGTGTGCGGGGAAAACCTGGCAATGCTGGCGTTTACGGCAATGCTGGCGGGCTCATCCCCGCGCGTGCGGGGAAAACGGCTGCTGGAACGTCACGTAGTCCATGTATCCGGGCTCATCCCCGCGCGTGCGGGGAAAACTTGATGCCGTCGATGAGGCCCTGAATGATCTTCGGCTCATCCCCGCGCGTGCGGGGAAAACTAGACCGATGTATTATTCACGGCGTACACGTCCGGCTCATCCCCGCGCGTGCGGGGAAAACCCCGCTGTGATCCACCAGGGCACGTCGTCGCGCTGGCTCATCCCCGCGCGTGCGGGGAAAACCGGCGGTGTATGTTGCGGCGCGCAGCGCGACGGGGCTCATCCCCGCGCGTGCGGGGAAAACTTGCCGGAGTACTTCGCCACTGCGGGGCGCGTCGGCTCATCCCCGCGCGTGCGGGGAAAACGGGTTGGCCGTCAGCGGATCATCTGGTGCCTCGGGCTCATCCCCGCGCGTGCGGGGAAAACGAGACCACGGTCTGCTTCGCGCTCGTCCACCGGGGCTCATCCCCGCGCGTGCGGGGAAAACGGTGACCTGCTGCTCGAACTTGAGCAGGTCGGCGGCTCATCCCCGCGCGTGCGGGGAAAACACGATGGCGACGCCGAGCGTGGCGATGGCGACGGGCTCATCCCCGCGCGTGCGGGGAAAACGGCGTGGCGATGGACGTGAACAGCATCGGGTGCGGATCATCCCCGCGCGTGCGGGGAAAACGCGGGTGTCCCACCTCGTTTGGTTCCACACGAGGGATCATCCCCGCGCGTGCGGGGAAAACCACGTATCCGTGCGAGTCGTCCTCGGCTATCCCGGATCATCCCCGCGCGTGCGGGGAAAACGGTGGTGGTGCTCTTGTTCATGAGCGGGGTTCCGGATCATCCCCGCGCGTGCGGGGAAAACTCGGGGAAGGCGCGGGACAGGTGCCGCACGTGGGGATCATCCCCGCGCGTGCGGGGAAAACTGACTGAAATCGTTGTTTCTTCTCAAGAAGAACGGATCATCCCCGCGCGTGCGGGGAAAACGTCCCCGAGCTCACCGGCGCGACCGTTCGCGTCGGCTCATCCCCGCGCGTGCGGGGAAAACGAGACTTGGTGCAGTTCGACTTGGGGGACGGGGGGCTCATCCCCGCGCGTGCGGGGAAAACTGGACGAACGCAGGGAAGGAACTCCCCTTCGAGGGCTCATCCCCGCGCGTGCGGGGAAAACGGGCGGATGGGCGGGACGCGCGTGCGCCCTTCCGGCTCATCCCCGCGCGTGCGGGGAAAACCACGGCACCTGGTCGCGGGTCAGCGCGGTGAACGGCTCATCCCCGCGCGTGCGGGGAAAACCGCGAAGGAGTTGCTGCTCAATGGATAACGGTGGGCTCATCCCCGCGCGTGCGGGGAAAACCCGTACAGGGTCGCGACGCCGGTGATGGTCCGCGGCTCATCCCCGCGCGTGCGGGGAAAACCCCACTCCGTCGGCCCCGTCGGCGGTGGACGTGGGCTCATCCCCGCGCGTGCGGGGAAAACGTGTGCCCCTGGCTCGAAAAGCCGGCCACTTGGGGCTCATCCCCGCGCGTGCGGGGAAAACGCTTCCTGACCTGGGCTTTTACCGCTCAGGCCGGTCAGATCTTGGAAACCCTCGAGCCTTCCGCCTTTTCTGGAAGTTACTCATTCCCGGGCGCCCGCGCAAACGGCGGGCAGCATCGGGCGCATCGGCGGGGTCTGTGTACTGGCCCCGCCCTTGGGCGACCGCTGGGCGCATCATGAGCCGGATGCCCTCGAAGTCCACTGGACGCCAGGGGTCGCCCCAGGTGAGGAACTCGAGGCCCTGCTCGTTGCGCGCCCTGTAGACCATGATCGCCCGGCCACTCCCCATGGTCTTGATGACGATCTCCCACAGCCGCTCTCGGACACGGCTGCCCAGGTTCCCCACGAACACGCCCGGAGATATCTCCAGGAGCCACCGCGTGACGTGCCCGCGCAGCCCTTCGGGCACGGCCGAGAGGACGAGCACGATCATGTCACGGCCCTTTCCTCGTAGGACACCCCCGCGGCGACGGTCCCCTCGAAGTCGTCCCACAGGTGCAAGTCGTCGACGATCAGGGCCTCGTCGTCATCATCGGCGTCAATGGGGTCGCCGCTCAAGGCCAGGAGGGCCTTGATGTCCCGCACGGCCTGCTCGAGCAGGCGGCACTCGCGGACGGCGTCGCGCACGCGCCGCCTCGCCTCCGTGCCGATCGGCGTTTCGCCTCCCAGGGCGGCGACGTCGAAGGCAACGGGGATGGACAGGTCCGCTTTGTACAGGTCCGCGATGTCGTAGACGAACGCCCTGTAGGTGCCGCTGTGCACGAATCCGAGTCCTGGCGAGCAGCCGAGGGCGACGATCACCGCGTGGACCACTCCGTAAAGGGCGGAATTGGCGGCCGAGAGCGCCTGGTTCACCACCGATCCGCCCTCGAAGTCGTCCGGGTCGTACTCACGCCTGTCCCAAGGGATCCCGGTGCGCTGGGAGTTGTGCCGGTACAGGCGCCGCACCCGTGCCCCTTCGCGTCCGCGCAACTGCTGCAGGCTGAGCTTCGCGACGTCCTCGCCCTGGAAGCGCATGAGGTACATCTGGCGGGCGACGGCAAGGCGCAGCGCGGGGTCGCTGACGGCCTTGGCCTGCGCCTCCAGGAGCCGGGAGGAACGTGACGGCGGGTTCCCGTGGGCGTAGTACCGCACGCCGTTCTCCCCCACCCACACCGCAGTCGATCCGCTCTCGGAGAGCACCGAGATGGCGGAGTGCGTGATCTTCACGCCAGGCCCCATGAGGAGGACCGACAGCGCTGCGGCGGGGACGTGCGCCACCCCTCTGCTGTCGGTGACGGTGATCGCGTTGGAGTCGCGGTGGATGACGCACCGCTCCACGTAGAGGAACGTGAGGCGGTCCCTGACCCGAACGAGGTCCTTCGGGTCAGGGGGCCGCACTCCCGGTATCGGCGTCATGGCCGTGCCAACGTCATCAGCCCGCAGCCGTAGGCTTTGGACCGTCCCATCCCGCCGACGAGGCAGGCGCGGAGTCTCGCGGGGTCGCGCACCTCCAGGACTCCTTGGAACGTCGCCATCTGGATCGTCACGTACGTGCCGTCGTGCCGGAACTTCTCGATGCCCCGGCCGACGCAGTCGACGACGAGGTTGGCGCCGTCGACGCGCTCCCCCGCCTCGTCCTCCAGGACCGGCAGGTCCCCGCCGATCTCGCGGGAGGTGAGGATGGAGAAGCCGTTCGCCTCGGTCCGGTCCAGCAGCCACTGGGTCTGTTGGGCGATCGTGACGTGCGCGAGGGTCTTCTTCTTCCCCTTCCCGTTGCGCTGCTCGGTGTCACGGAACGTGGGGTTGACGGTGATACGGAAACCCCATCGCTGCCCGGGGCTCAGCGCTTCGAGGAAGGCGCCCGTGTCGCGCACCGTGACGCCCTCGTCCGTCGCGTACCCCGCTGTTTCCACGATCCACGACGGATCCATCAGCACCGGACTGGAGACGTAGAGGATCAGCCCCTCGTGGGCGCGACTGCCGGTGGCGCGCCCGGATGCCCGCGCCACGCCAGCCCCGTCGAGCCGCCACAGGACCCTGCCCTCCTCGGGGGCGTCCAGGGCGCCCGGGGGGAAACAGTTGAGCACCGCCGCGTGGAGGCGCTGCCTGCTCGAGATCAGTTCCCTGCACCCCCGTCTGCGGGGGTTGAGGAAGATTCGGGTGAGGAACATTCAGAGCACCTCCATGGGGTCGTGGCCGCCCGTCAGCGCCCTTCTAGGCGCAGACTCGTCGTACTCGGGATTCTGCAAGGGCACGCTCGCCTCCTCGACCTGGCGGAACGTGTAGAGCCGCCGTTCGGAGTCGAAGCTGACCGGCACGTCCTGGAGCGTGCGCCCGGGCGTGGACTCGTCCGCACCGGGGATGATCCCCGCGTCGGCGACGACCCGGACCTGGACCTCGCGCTTGTCCCGTTGGCGCTTTCGGTGGAATCCCGAGGCGAGCCACCTGGTGCTCCGGACGACTTCCCAGATCGGATCGGATTCCACCGCGAGGAACAGCGGGAGCGCAGGGGGGCACGCCCTGCGCCCGAGGTACAGTGGGAACGCCGGGCGGCGGATCGCGTTGGCGAGGGCGTCGATCAGCCCGTCGGGCCCTTCGACGAAGGCGGCGAACACCGCGTCGGACCAGTAGAAGCGGTCGGAGAGCGGCATCGCGGTCTTGCCCCTATGGGCTGTGTGGAAGTCGCGCAGCAGCTCGCCCGGCTGGTCGATCCGCACGGCCATGCGCAGTTCCGCGAGGTCCTCGATCGGGTCCGTCCTCCTGCGCCCCTGGGCGGCGGCGAACAACCCGACGATCCCGCTTTTCGTGGGGAACGCCTCGGTCGATCGCCGTGTGAACCGGCTGGAGGAGCCCCATGACTGCAAGGGGCCCGCCAGTCTCAGTACCAGGACTTCACTCATTGCTGCCCTCGAAGAGCGTCAACGGCGGCGCCGCCCAGGTCGACGAGGCGGACCTGCTGGCCGAGTTCGGCGACCAGCTTCGCTTTCTGCGCGGTCCACGCCACCAACGAGGCCTTCGGCGTCATCCCGGTCAGCGCCCGCATGTCCTTCTCGAATGCGACGAGCCGCTCGACCGCGGGCCCCGCGAAACCCTTCCTCGTTCCGTCGCCCTCAGCTTTGGCGGGAACGGGCTCCTCGAATGCGCCGACGAGGTTGATCGGCTGGTCGTCCCGCACCTGGACGACGACGGCGTCGGGGAGGGTCCGGTTCGCGAAGGTCGTGACCTTTCCCGTGGGCATAGCGCGCACGAAACTGTCGATGAACAGTCTGATCGCGTCGTCAGCGGCGTCCACGGAGCCGAGGTTCTCCTCGAGCAGGTCGACGTTGATCGTCGCGTAGCGGTAGACGGTGGCCGAGGCGAACTCGATGGTGCCGATCATCCCGGCGCCCTCATCGGCCTCGTCGTCACGCTTCTTCTCGTCGTCGACGGCGGTGTAGTAGTCGTATTCGGACTCGACCTCGCCCACTCCCAGGGCGTGTGCGACCTGGCAGGCGGCGTCGACATTGAGGGAATTGGGTTCGGCGACCATCCGCCCGAAGAGCGCGATGCTGATCGAGTGGTCCGTGTCGACCAGGGTCTTCGGTTTGAGGGCTTTGAACGCCTTCTTCCGGTCCTCGGCGTCCGCCACGGAGACCAGCGCCTCGGCGAGGTGCTCGATCTGCTTCGCCGAGAGGAAGACGAGGAAACCCGCTTCCTTGAGTTTCTGGTCGGTCGCCTCCTCGTTCTTCTTGCGCCTGGGCTCGGTGAGTTTGAATCCTATTTCGACCAGGCCCATTTCCGCGAGCTCCGCGGCGCTCTGGGCCAGCTGGGGGGCGCGTTCGACGATCGCCGCCCTCACCAGTTCGACGACGAGCTTGGTGCGGATCCCGCGGTTCCCCTCCGGGGCGTGCTTCTCGAAGTCCTCCCGCGTCGCGCGCTTGATGGCCTGCGAGGAGATGCGCATCCGCCGCACTCCTCCGAAGGTCGCGGTCTTGGGCGCCCCGGTGTCGTCGCGGTTGGGGTTCGAGGGGGGGAGGGTCTGCAGGACGTGAATATCGATAAAACGAGACATTGAAGGTGTTCCTTTCGGTGTGCGTCGTTGCTAACAGGTGGGTGGTGCGTTACTCCGGGGCCTTGTCCCCGGCGTTCTCGGCGGGAATGGGGGCGCGCGCGAATTGCCGCCCCCATCGGCGGGTGACGGCGCTGCGGCGTTGGGGGCTCTGCCACTCGAAGAGGTCGGCGGCGAGGAGCCCGTAGTCCATGGGTATCTCCGCCGCCTCGAGCAGATCGACGATGCCCCGCAGGTGGTGCGCGAGGGCATCGAAAGCCGGCGCTGCGACCACGGAGGACAGGCGCCGGAACACGGGGGTCTCCTCGGGGCGTTTATCGCCCCTCCCCCTCTCGGCCAGAGCGCGCACTGCGGCGCCGAACGACCGGGGAGTCCCCTTGGCTTCAACCATGTGCATGGGCGCTGCGTTGGAGCCCTGGTGCCTGGCCCACAGCGTCAAGGCGGTGTGGACCGCTTTTTCCCCCTTGCAGTTCCATGCCGTGCCCACTGCTCCAAGCGTGTACATCCAAATCGATGGGATGGCTCCGACTTCCTTGCCCACGCCGTGCCGCAATTGGGCGCGGGCAGCCATAGCAACTGGCTCCCTCCCGCTGAGTCGGTGCGGAATCACCCACCGCACCCACCTCTTCACGTCCTTAGCACTGCCCAGCGAAGGGCTGGGCACGTCAGCCTCGGGGTACAACTTCGATGCGGAGTCCGCCTGCCGGGCGCCGGCCTCTTCACCAGTCATTTCTCGCCTTCTTTCACTTGGTCTTCGGTTCTGGGAATCGTCTTGTTCACGGCCGCCCACAGGATGTTCTCCGCTATACCAACGCTCATGAAGCCCCCCTTCGTCTCACGGCCGATCGTCGCACTGGCCGGGGCCTCATCCACCAGGCGTTTCACGAGGAGCCTCACGATGCGCCTCAGTTCCTCGTGCCACTCGCCGCGCACCGCGTCCACGTCGGAGTCCCCATCGAGTCGGGCGAGCCACCGGCGGAACGGGTCGTCGACGAGGGCGAAGAATTGCTCCCTCGCACGACTGCGCGCGCCGTCACCCGCGCCCTCGCCGCTCTGGCCGGCTGCCCTGGCCAGGTTCGCGGCGAACCGGCCAAGCGCATTGGCGAGTTCTTCCGCACAGTGGACCTGCGATTCCACTAAGGAGCCGAGCGCATCACTCCCCTTCTTCAATAGTGCCGACGACAGAGGAAGTTCGTCATTATACGAATCCCCGTATACTGACTGATTCGATCCATATTTCATTCCGAAGGCTTCCATTCGCACTCGTGGCGGGAAATCCGGGAGCGACTCGAAGTCTGCTTCATAATAGAAGTCCACCACCGCCGGCGACCTATACGCCCTTTGCTTCATGCCTTTCACCCCCTCCACCTCAGCGACTGAATGAAGAACAGCAGGAACGTCCCGCCAGAACGCGCGGCCGATATTTACTGGAACAGGGGTGTAAACCGGAGTTCTGAACTTCTTCGACGTATCAAGATTGTAACGCCATGCCCCCATGGGTTCATAGTGGAACATGTTCCTGCCTTTTAATTCATCACCCTGGCAGCAGATGGCTCCGGTCACCCCGCTCCTGCCACCGAACAGACGAACACGACGCGAATGCCATGTCAACAACCGCGGAACCGATATGTCATCAACGTTCAGCTGTTGCTTACCCAGAACTATGCGGTCGCCCGTCTCAATCGACGCATCCTCCCAGGTGCACCCTTGCCCCGGATCATCAGACGACCTGGATTTGAGCCCCCCGTGGTTTCGCGGGACCAAGTTGAGAACGAGCGTCTCGTCGAGATTATCCCCTTTGAGGAGCACTATGAGGTTCTGCCCGCACCAGGACGGGCCGATGCCAAAACCCCTAGGGCCCGAACTGTGGGAGTCGTCCACAGCCGCGGAATGAATCCCCGACACATCGAAAGCGTGCGCGTGCACGATCCACATCGCGGCCTCCGACGGAGGAATGGATTCAATCGCTTTCCCATGGCGCATAGAGAATAGTCTCTTGTTGTTCGGAACATCCGCAATAAGGACGTCCAACATCTTGATATCACCACTCCTCGTCCACAATCCGGGCGCCTGCATGAAAGGATAATCGCCCCCGAAGAGGAAGAACCTGTCGCGCCACCGCTCCAAGTAGGCGATCGCCTCCTCCGTCGGCGCACCAGCAGCCCATTGACGCTTCCACTCCTTCACCGATTTAAGGGAAGTCACGCGGTAGCACACCGCCAACAGGATCCTCTGGATCGCGATCTTCTGAGTGGGGAGCTCGCAGGCGAGATCCGCGATCTCGTTCGTGTTGCGGAACACGTCGAGCAACCCCATTTTCTCGACGCTCCCGTCGAGCAACCGGACGGGGATCCACGCCTCGTCCAGCAGGTTGTAATCAGGGTCCGTCATCGGCCCTGCACCTCCAATCCTCTCTCCTGGGTGTATACGAGGTGGCATCCGAGCAGGTCCCGCTCCAACCGGGTGGACCCCTCGTCGGTCTTGTGCATCGCCAGGACCAGTTCGCCGCGGAGCAGTGGGTGCTCCAGGCACTCCCAGTCCCTGGTGGCCTCATCGTTCCAGATGGCACACGCAACTGCGTCCACCGCTTCGTCGATCGCTTTCCCGGTCTCGCGGAACGGCCACGGCGGCAGCGAGACGCTCCACGTGCGCATCTCCCGCACGAGGCCGGGGCTTGGCCAGGTGCTCACGTCGATGGGGATGGTCTCCCCGTCGGCGTCGACCCGCCAGGGCGGCTTAATGGGGACGCAACCCATACCAGGATCGACCGCGACGAGAAGAACGGGGATCTGGTCCTCGGAGTCCCTGACAGCGGCCTGTGCGGCGATTTGCCCACCTTTGGGCGCACCGTCATCGCCCGTTATGGAGTTGCCCATGAATGCGAAGTCGAACTGTTCAACGGTCCACTCCTGAAGGCTGTCGTCCGACAAGCACCATTCTTCAGCGCGTCGCGTGGCGTCCTGCGTATGTCCTTCCGTCTCCCGCTCCGCTTCCTGGAGCGCCCCGGCCCAGGTGGCGGGGCCGACCGCCTCGTCCGAGTAGGCGAGTTGGGTGAGTTCCGCGTAGTCCCCGGGCCGCTCGACTCCGATCCGTCCGCGGTCCGCCAGGACGCCGAGGGCACGGAGCACGTGGGAGCGCTCGTAAACGACGTCGGTCCCGCCCGAGTATGCCCACGGCGCTGGCCCCGTGTCGGCGACCATCACGTGGCAGCGGGCTTCCCGCAACGGAGCTGGACGTTCCCTGCCGGGGTGGCGGTGGAGCCGCCCGATCCTTTGCAGCACGAGGTCCATGGGCGCGGGGTCGGTGATCATCACATCGAAGTCGACGTCGAGGCTCTGCTCGATGACCTGGGTGGCGACGACCACGTGTCTGCGGGGTCGCGCAGCGCTGTCCTTGCCGAAGAGGCGCAGCATCCGCTCGTCGCGCGCCGCCCGGTCGCTCGCGATGAAGCGGGAGTGCAGCAGCGTCACCCCGTCCGCGCCGAAGTGCGGGGCGAGGGCGTCGTAAGTGGCCTGCGCGTCCTTCACGGTATTGCGGATGACGACGGCGCACCCGCCCTGGGCGAGCGCCTCGTCGAGCACGGGCACGAGGTCCTGCGGGGACTGCGCGACCAGCGGGAATATCGTTCTACGCGCCTCGGGGCCCCCGCCTCCGACGACGTGAACATCGACTTCCCGCCCGCCCCGGGGAACCGTCGTGAGCACGGGGTACCCGATATTGCCGTCGAGGCGGGCACTGTCGTCGACCTCGCGGCGGCACCGGCCCCGCCTGTACGCCTCGGCGAGTTCGATCCTGCGCTCCGCCGGAAGGGTCGCCGAGAGGAGGACCACGGGGATCCCGTACATGCCCAACCAGGTGAGCGCGGCCTTCAAGTAGGTTCCCATGTAGGTGTCGGCCGCGTGGACCTCGTCGAGGATCACGGCTTTCCCCATCAACCCCAGGTGGCGGACCAGGACATGGCGCGATTTGAGCGCGGTCAGCAGGACCTGGTCGATCGTGCCGATCACGACGGGCGACAGGGTGGCGCGCCACCGACCGGCCATCCACGCGCTGGCGCGGAGAGAGGAGCAGTCCTCCCCGGAATCCCCCTCTTCCTCGTCGTGGACCTGCACCGGGTACCCGCTGTCACGGTCCAGCAATTCGACGAAGGCGTCGTTGAGGTCGTTCTTGCCGTGGGCCAAGTGGATGCCGAGGCGCTGCGGGCTGTCGCCCAGTAGGTTCGTCAACCATTTCGTGGCGCGCTCGAACATGGCGTTGGTGGTCGCCTGCGTGGGCAGCCCGATGAACACGCCCTGCAGCCCCCGGGAGCGGACCATCCGCTCGGCGACGGCGAAGGCGAGTTCGGTCTTCCCCGACCCCGGCGGCGCCTCGACGATCATGAGGTCGGGGTCGGCCTCCTCAGCCAGCCTCACCGCTGCGATCTGGGCGTCGGTGGGGGTGATCGCCGGCCCCCAGCCGAAACGGTGGCGGTAGTACGACTCGGGGGAACCACCAGCCGTGGCGGGCACCGTCATCGGGCGGGGCATGTCGGCGAGCCCCCACCCGAGCTCGACGCGCTCCCACTGCTCGTCCGCGGTGAGTTCCCGCTCCCGTCCGGCTTGGGGGCGCAGGGGGAAGTAGTCCTCGTTCGAGGCGATCCAGTCGGCGATGACGACTGCCGAGGCGTAGGCCGAGGCGACCGCGATCGGCAGTTCCGGGAGCGCCGTCGGCGTTGATGACTTCAGCGGGAAGCCGCTGCGACGGGCCATCCACTCGATGAGCTCCTGGCGCGACCGCTCCCACCGCGGCTCCTTCTGCGGGCGGCCGAGTTCGCCCTTGTAGGCCCTACGCGCGCGTCCGACCTGTGTGCCATCCGGATAGCGCCCGTGGTGGACCCCGATGATCGCCGCCCACTGATCCGCACAGTCACGGTCCCCACCCCCTTCCACAATCGCATCGACGAGTGCGAAACGACTCGCGAAACCGTGGGGCAGGTTCCCGCGGTCCGGCACATCCCGCCTCTGGGGAACGCGGACGCCGTGGGCGCGGACGAAGTCGGCGAGCGGGCCGTGCTGGCAGCAGAAGGGCAGCGACGCCTTCCCCACGTCGTGGACGCCCGCCAGGAAGACGAGGCTGGCGCGCGCCTTCGCCTGGTCGCCGCCCCACACGGAGGCCAGGAGCGCACGGTGGTGCTCGCTGAGGTAGGAGTCGAAGAGCCTGCCCGCCACGTCGGCCGCGTCCATCAGGTGCTGGGGGACGGACAGCCAGTCCGTGGGGTTCCGTTTGCCGCTCTTCGCCCAGAAGGATCGGGTGAGCCCGGACAGCCCCTCGGCTGTCAGACCGGGTTCGGCCCGCGGGAACTCCGGGGGCGGCGGCGCAGCGGCCACCACTGGCGCCTCCACGACCTTGCCATCGATTTTCCGGGCCATATTGCTTTCCCTCTCAGCCCTGAGACGAAATCCGTTTCATAATAACCCTCGACGCCCGGAAAGTGGAGAGGTTCCCCACATTTCCGGGCGTCGAGGGCAAATGCATCACTCACCCTTGATCACGCTGGGCGCTGAACGGGGTGCGCGCACCAATCATCGCCGCAGCAATTTCGCGACAAAAAAATCGACAGCGCCTTGGAACAGAGCACCGAGGACAACCACAGTCATGCCCTCAATGAACGTCATCACTCTACAAACCCTCCTTTCGAGATCCCGATCAGAGCTTGTAGACTGTGACTGTCACATCTTGAGCTACAAGCTCTGTCTGATGGGGCCGCCACTCTGCGTGTCGGCCCCATCAGTTCTCCCAGCCCGACAGTTCCTTCGAGCACCACAGCCCCCGCTGCGGTGCTCGAAGACTATCAGACGAGATTCTTCGTCGCAACCGCACCTCGCTTAGACTTCACTGAAGTTGCCCCGCGATTAGAGTTCACCGAACTTGACCCCACTTGCGTGGGGAAAACAGCCATCGCGCCTTGGTCGCGCCTCGTTTAGAGGGCTCACCCTCGCGCTAGCAAGGAACGCTGCGGAGCGGCAGCAGTCAAGGCCGATCACCTGCCCTCATTATCCCATCGCTGGCACCAGCTTCCACCCGCAACCCCGGGCGCGCCTTGAACCAACCCCTGCCCCTTCTCACCCCTCCCCCCGCGCGCCCCTGAGCGTTTTTGGGTATCCGCTGCCAGAATGGGAGCATGTCGAACTCTGAGGCCCAGGAGAGGGCGTCGCTCCGTCCGGCTCGCAAGCCGTGGTGGCGCTCCAGGAAGGCGCACGCCGCCCACGGGGGCGGCGGGCGGGTGCTGCTCGGCGGGCTCGGCCTGTCCTACAAGGATCCGTCGTCGGGCGCTCCCCTGCTGGACGGAGTGGATGTCGCCTTCCGGGCCCGGCGGATCACGGCGGTGCTGGATCCGTCCGGCCTGCGCTCCCGCGCCCTGTTCCTGGTGCTCGCGGGCCTGGAGGACCCGGACTCCGGCCGCGTGGTGTCCGCCAAGCCCCGTTCCGCGCGCCAGCGGTGGGCGGGGCGCATCGGGGCCGTCGCCCTGCTGGGGGCGCGCGACACCCTCGACAGGGATCTCACGATCCGGCAGAACATCCTGGCGCCGCTGGCCGCCACGGGATCGGTGGCGGACTGGGACAACCTGGTGGGCGCGCTGGAGCTCACGGGCCTGCGCACCAAGGTGGACGCCCGCCCCGCCGAGCTGGCGCCGTTGGAGCGCTTCAAAGCCACGGTGGCGCGCGCGATCGTGTCGGGCGCGGAGGCGTTCCTGGTGACGGAGCCTCCGGTCCTGCCCGCCCACGACATCGAAGAGCTGGTGGGGCTGCTGCGGGCCGTGGCCGACGCCGGGTGCGCGGTCGTCGTGGCCACGCGCCACCCGGAGACCGCGCTGCGCGCGCACCGCGTCATCATGCTGGCCAACGGCACCGTCTCCTTGGACGCCGCGCCGCCCACGCTCGACGCCATCGACGCGTCGCTCGAGCGCTCCCCGGAGGATCCGAAGAACCTCCTGGGCCCCATCCCCTCCGCCTCCCCCCTCTTCTACGAGGCGGGCGCCGCCGGGGCCGACGACGAGGAGGACCCGGGCTCCGTCGCGTGGCACTCCCTCAACGTGGTGGATCCGGCGGATCCGGCGCCGCTGTCGAGTGTGGCCACCTACGACGAGATCGACGAAACGGCCACGTACACGGGCGCCATCCCCGCCACCACCGCCACCGGGGAGGACACCGACGTCGACGACTTGATCGTGCAGGCCAAAAGGATCCTCTCCGACCTGCCCGGCTCCATCGCCCCCGAGGACTGAGGCCCGCCCCCTGCGCCGACGAGGCGGGCGCCGCCGCGCGCGAGCAGACCGCTTCGCCCCTGACGCCCAGGAATCGACGGGGCGCGCGCCGCAGGAGCAGGCCGCCCCCGGGCGCGCGGGTGAAGTCCCAAGGGCGGTGGCAATGTCGCCCTGACTGAGGCCGCCCCCGGGCGCGCGGGCAAGGACTGAGGCCACATGCCGGGCGGCTGCACGCCGAGCCGCCTTCGTGATTAACTGTGTGACATAGCCTGTAGTCGACCAGGCTCCGCCACGCAGGAAGGCAGTCGCTCAGATGACCCAACCGTCCAACCCGGGTGTCCCCGAGGGGCAGTCCGCGCCACAGGCATCGCCGTCCCAGACTCCTCAGCGCGCTTCTGCCCCCGGGCAGCCCGTCCAGCAGGCACCCGCGGCGCAGTCCGCCCCCACGCCCATCACGCGGGACCGCAAGCCCGCCGCCCAAGGACCGACACCGGCGGCCCCCCAAACGCAGGGGCCCGCCCCCCAGGGCCAGACCCCAGCGGC
>ERZ773073.1017-NODE-1017-length-13612-cov-33.374714_pt1 | contig 13612 bp, 8 predicted proteins | sample MGYA00580616_ERZ773073 | MGnify/ENA primary metagenome ERZ773073 (study PRJEB29015, sample SAMEA2737960) | human oral metagenome | biome: human oral; feature: human-associated habitat; material: dental | place: China | collected 2131 ...
TATAGCGGCTCGACTTTGCCAAAAGACAAGGCGGCGAGCCGCTGACAGTACGTTTAGTACGGCAAGGCGAAGCCAACGCCGTATTTTGGCAAAGGAAGCCGCTATCAACTCCCTCGGAAATGCCCGTAAATAAAGGGGCTCCGGGCATCTCATTTGCTGATTGCTTTATACTTGCCGCCCAAACAGCCGACAGACATTCCGGCAACATTTCGCGGAATCCGCTGTCGATAGAATCACTTTGCCCCCGTCGCGGGGGCTTTATTGAAAGAGAGCGAAGGATTTTTGATGCCACCTGCACACACCGACCGCAGCGCCGAACTCCAGGCCTTGTTACAGGAACGCCTGCTGATTCTCGACGGCGCCATGGGCACGATGATTCAGCGCCACAATTTGCAGGAGGCCGACTATCGCGGCGAACGCTTCCGCGACCACGCGCGCGACCTGAAAGGCAACAACGACCTGCTGCTGCTCACCCGCCCCGACATCATCCGTGGTATCCATGCCGATTACCTGACGGCCGGCGCAGATATTCTGGAAACCTGCACGTTTAATTCAAATGCCCCGTCACAGGCCGATTACGGATTGCAGGCGCTGGTTTATGAACTCAATCTTGCCGGCGCACGCCTGGCGCGCGAAGTCTGCGACGAATTCACCGCCCGCAACCCGGCCAAGCCGCGCTTCGTCGCCGGCGTGCTGGGGCCGACCTCACGCACGGCCTCGATTTCGCCGGACGTGAACGACCCCGGCTACCGCAACATCAGCTTCGACGAACTGGTCGCTGCCTATACCGAAGCCATCCGCGGGTTGACGGAAGGCGGCGCTGACCTCTTGCTTGTCGAAACCGTCTTTGACACGCTCAACGCCAAGGCAGCGCTTTTTGCCCTGGAAAGCTTCTTCGAGCACGCTGGCCGGCGCTGGCCGGTGATGGTTTCGGGGACGATTACCGACGCGTCCGGACGCACGCTTTCGGGACAAACGCCGGAAGCCTTCTGGAATGCGCTTCGCCACGTACAGCCGCTGTCTTTCGGTTTCAACTGTGCGCTCGGTGCGAAAGACCTGCGCCCGCATGTGGAAACTCTCTCCCGCTTGTGCGACTGCTTCGTTTCGGCGCACCCCAACGCCGGGCTGCCCAACGCCTTCGGCGGTTACGACGAGACGCCCGAGCAGCTTGCCGCCGAGATCGCCGACTGGGCGCGCAACGGTTACGTCAATATCGTCGGCGGCTGCTGCGGCACAACGCCGGAGCACATCGCCGCCATCGCCCGCGCCGTAGCGGACATCGCACCGCGCCGGCAGCCGGTCATCGCGCCGAAGCTGCGCCTGTCGGGGCTGGAAGCGTTCAATGTTGATGCCGAATCACTGTTCGTCAATGTCGGCGAACGCACCAACGTCACCGGCTCGAAGGCCTTTGCCCGCCTGATCCGCGAAGCGCGCTTCGACGAAGCCCTGGCCGTCGCCCGCCAGCAGGTCGAAAACGGCGCCCAGATCATCGACATCAATATGGACGATGCCATGCTCGACGGCATTGCGGCGATGGATCGTTTTCTGAAGCTGATCGCCGCCGAACCGGACATTGCCCGTGTGCCGGTCATGCTCGATTCTTCCAAATGGGAAATCATCGAAACCGGGCTGAAATGCATCCAGGGCAAAGGCATCGTCAATTCGATTTCGATGAAAGAAGGCGAGGCCGCTTTCATCGAACACGCCCGCCTGGCCCGGCGTTATGGCGCGGCGGTTGTCGTCATGGCCTTCGACGAGCGCGGCCAGGCCGATACGTATGCGCGCAAGATCGAAATCTGCGAGCGCGCTTACCGGCTGCTGACCGGCATCGGCTTTCCGGCAGAAGACATCATCTTCGACCCGAATATCTTTGCCATCGCCACCGGCATCGAAGCGCATGACAACTATGCGGTCGACTTCATCGAAGCCTGCCGCTGGATTCGCGTCCATCTGCCGCAGGCACAGATTTCCGGCGGTGTCTCCAACGTCAGCTTCAGCTTCCGCGGCAACGACCCGGTGCGTGAGGCCATCCACACGGTGTTTCTCTACCACGCCATTCAGGCTGGGCTGTCGATGGGCATCGTCAACGCCGGCATGCTCGGCGTATACGACGACCTCGACCCCACCCTGCGCGAAAAGGTCGAGGACGTGGTGCTCAACCGCTCGCCGGAAGCAGGCGAACGGCTTGTCGAATACGCGCAGCAGCTTGCGCGGACAGCGACATCCGGCCCGGCGAAAAACGCTGCACCCGATCTGGCCTGGCGCGCGCAACCCGTCGAGAAGCGGCTTGAACACGCGCTGATTCGGGGCATTACCGAGTTCATCGTCGCCGACACGGAAGAATGCCGCGCCGCGCTTGAGGCCGCCGGCCAGCCGCCGCTGGCCGTCATCGAAGGCCCCCTGATGGCCGGCATGAATGCCGTCGGCGATCTGTTCGGCGCCGGCAAGATGTTCCTGCCGCAGGTCGTCAAATCGGCGCGCGTTATGAAACTGGCCGTCGCCCATCTGGTACCTTTCATTGAGGAAGAAAAGCGGCGTACCGGCGCGGCCAGCAAGGGCAAGATCGTCATGGCCACCGTCAAGGGCGATGTACACGACATCGGCAAAAATATCGTCGGCGTCGTCCTCGGCTGCAATGGCTACGAAGTCGTCGACGTCGGCGTCATGGCGCCCTGCGAAAAAATTCTGCACACGGCGCGTGAGCACGGCGCACAAGCCATCGGGCTATCCGGCCTGATCACGCCGTCGCTGGAAGAAATGAGCTTTATCGCCAGCGAAATGCAGCGGCAGGGCATGAATGTCCCGCTGCTGATCGGCGGCGCAACGACGAGCCGCGCGCATACCGCCATCAAGATCGCGCCGAATTACGAAGGCGCGGTGGTCTATGTGGCCGACGCCTCGCGGGCCGTCGGCGTCGTCACGCGCCTGCTGTCAGCCGAACAATCCGCCGCCTACCGGCAGGAGATCGCCGATGATTATGCGCGCGTGCGCGAACAGCATGCGCAGAAAAAAGGACTCAAGCTCCTCACGCTCGACGCAGCACGGCAAAACCGTTTCGTCTGGAACGCCGACCCCGCCTACCGCCCCACGGCGCCCGTCTGCCCTGGCCTACACGTGCTGCGCAGTGTCAATCTGGCCGAAGTGGCCGAATTTTTTGATTGGGGGCCGTTCTTTCAGACCTGGGATCTGGCCGGCGCTTTCCCGAAGATTCTCGACGACGCCGTTGTCGGCGAAACGGCGCGCGCCGTGTATGCGGACGGACAAGCCATGCTGGCGCGCATCATCGAGGAGGGCTGGCTGACGGCGAATGCCGTCTTTGGCCTCTATCCGGCCAATGCCGTCGGCGACGACATCGAAATCTACGCCGATGAAACGCGGCAGCGCTGCCACATGGTCTGGTACAACCTGCGCCAGCAGCACGACCGGCCGACACGCCAGCCGAATTACTGCCTAACCGACTTCGTTGCCGACAAAGGCACGCCGGACTGGATCGGCGCGTTCGCCGTCACCGCGGGCATCGGCATCGAGAAAAAACTCGCCGAGTTCGAGGCGGCGCACGACGATTACCACGCCATCATGCTCAAGGCGCTGGCCGACCGCCTGGCCGAAGCCTGCGCCGAGTGGTTGCACGCACGCGTGCGCCGTGAATACTGGGGCTATGCACCTGATGAACAACTCGACAACAGCGCGCTGATCCGGGAGGAATATCGCGGCATCCGCCCCGCGCCCGGCTATCCCGCCTGTCCGGATCACACCGCCAAGGGCGCATTGTTCGCCATGCTCGACGCGCCCGGCAACGCCGGCATGACGCTGACCGAAAATTTCGCCATGTCACCGGCCGCGTCGGTCTCCGGTTTTTACCTTGCGCACCCGCAGGCGCGTTATTTCGGCGTCAGCAAGATTGCCGCCGACCAGCTCGAAGATTGGGCCAAACGCCAGGGCATGCCGCTGGACGCGGCCCGACGCTGGCTCGCACCGCTGTTGTAATTGGCAAACGCATGGCCGCCCGAAAAGAAATATGCGGGAAGAGCGCTGCCAGCACTGCTGCACCTCGTGCAGAACAGGCTTGATCGGTCTGTGTATTCACCACGCCGCCTCTATACCGCAATGAATACCTCCGCCTTATTGCCGGCACAACCATTCGCCAGGCACACCCTTAGCCGGTAAGATGCGCGCCATGTCTGCCGACCGATCCGTTTTTCCAGCCAATTCTTCTTCCGCTGCTGCGTCCGCTACCGCATCCACTACTGCGCCCCTTTCGGCGCCCCTGGCCGCGGAGCATTCCACGTCTGCCGTTGCTCCCACCCCGCACGCCTGGCCTGTTGCGCATTCGGTCGACCTGTCGCCCTTCAATACGCTGGCCTTGCCCAGCTGCGCCGCACGTTATCTGAAAATCACCGATCCGGCGCAGCTGACCGCGCCAGACATTGCCGGTGCGCGGCGTTTCGTACTGGGCGGCGGCAGCAATCTGGTGCTGACCGGCGACATCGACGGCCTGGTGCTGCACATGGCGGTCGCTGGCAAGGCGAAGACGGGCGAAGACGCCGAGGCCGTATACGTCACCGCGGGCGCGGGCGAGCGTTGGCACGACTTCGTGCAATGGACGCTGGCGCAGGGCTGGCCGGGGCTGGAAAACCTGTCCCTGATCCCCGGCACGGTCGGCGCTGCGCCGGTACAAAACATCGGCGCTTACGGCATGGAAGTTGCCGATTGCATCCACACATTGACGGCATACGACCTGGATACCGGCACAGTCTGCCGGTTTGACCGCGCTGCCTGCCGCTTTGCCTACCGCGACAGCGTTTTCAAGCAGGAAGGCTGGCATCTCGACGGGCGCTTCGCCATCACCGAAGTCACTTTTCGCCTGCCTAAACACTGGCGGCCGAACATCCGCTATGCCGGTATCGCCGAGGAACTGGCGATGCGAGGCGTCGAAACGGCGATGGAGGTGACGACGGCGACGCCCGCCGATACGCGCCATTGCCCCACGCCCCGGCAGATTGCCGATGCCGTGATTGCCTTGCGCCGGCGCAAACTGCCCGATCCGGCCGTATTGCCCAACGCCGGCAGTTTTTTCCAGAATCCTGTCGTCGCGGCAGCCACCGCAGCGACGCTTTGCGCGGCGCATCCGGGCCTGCCCGCCTATCCGCAGGCGGACGGCCGGGTCAAGCTGGCGGCAGGCTGGCTGATCGAACAGGCCGGCTGGAAAGGTCGCCGCCTCGGCCCCGTCGGCATGTATGCGCATCAGGCGCTGGCGCTGGTCAACCACGGCGGTGCCAGGGGACGGGACGTGCTGGCGCTGGCGCATGCCGTGCAGGACGACGTGCGGCGAATCTTCGGCGTTGAACTGACGCCTGAGCCGGTGTACATGCCGAATATCGCCTTCGACCCATCAGACACTTACGAAAACGACACGCTGCAAGAAAAAAGCACAGAGCAGTGATCCTGGCCTGATCGCATGAACGGTGCCTGATCGACACATTGATATCGACACATCCATTTTTCAGCCGGCATTCGCCCGCCCTGCACGCCTGAGGATCGGCTGACGGCCGGTATGGTCTGCCGGGCCGGTACAAATACCGCCATTGCCCATGCTTCGGCAGGCTGGAAAAACGGCTGCATCGAACGAGGAGAATCCGCTAGAATTTTGCGCTTGGACGATCAATGAGATTTGCAGAAACGACATGCACGGAAAAACGGCGTTGATTACCGGCGCGGCAAAGCGGGTGGGACGGGCCATCGCCAGCGAGCTACACGCTGCGGGCGCCTGCGTCGCGGTGCATTACCGAAGCGCCGCCGGGGCTGCCGAAACGCTGGTTCGGGAACTCAATGCCGTGCGTCCCGGTTCGGCCTGCGCGGTGGCGGCCGATCTGCACGCGGCAAAAGCCGCGGAGCGGCTCGTCGAGGCTGTCATCGCCCGCTTTGGCAGGCTTGATGCGCTGGTCAACAACGCATCGACCTTCTTTGCAACGCCGCTGGGCAGCATCGACATCGCCGCCTGGGATGACCTGATCGGCAGCAACCTGAAGGCGCCGCTCTTTTTGACACAGGCGGCCGCTCCCTATTTGCGCGCGGCGCGCGGCGCCGTCGTCAATATGACCGACGTGCATGCCGAACGGCCGCTGGCCGGCTACCCGCTGTACTGTGCCGCCAAGGCCGGGCTGCTCGGCCTGACGCGGGCGCTGGCGATCGAGCTGGCGCCCGAAGTGCGCGTCAACGCCGTGGCGCCTGGCCCGATCCTCTGGCCGGAAGCCGAAGAAACCTCCCATGCCAACGCGCCGTCCGCCCCTTCATCTTCTTCCCACTCTCCTTCCTCCGCCTGCGGCTTTGATGCTGATGAGCGGGCGCGCATTGTCGCCCACACGCTGCTCAAACGCACCGGTGAAGCCGGCGATATTGCCCGGACGGTGCGCTTCCTGCTGGCTGAGGCGCCCTACATTACGGGTCAGGTGATCAATGTCGACGGCGGGCGCACGGCGCATCTTTAGGCTTGCCGATCCGATGCTCAGTGGTACATTCTCCGAAACCTGTGCCATGTGTGACCTATGTACCCTGTGTGCCATGTGGCCGTTGCGCCCATTTCATCCTCCCATTTCAGTTGTCGAGGTTATGTGGAACATTCAAACACCCTGAAGCGGCTGTCCAAAACCCTGGAACGACAGACCGGCAAGGCGATTGCCGATTACAACATGATCGAACAGGGCGATACGGTGCTGGTTTGCCTCTCCGGCGGCAAGGATTCGCACACCCTGCTTGCGCTGCTGATGGCGCTGCACAAGCGCGCGCCCATCGACTTTCGCCTGATCGCGATGAATCTCGACCAGAAACAGCCCGGCTTTCCCGCCGACGTATTGCCAAAGTATCTGGCCGGACTCGGCATCGAATACCACATCATCGAACAGGACACCTACTCGATCGTCAAGGAGAAGGTTCCGGAGGGCAAAACCACCTGCTCGCTCTGCTCCCGCCTGCGCCGGGGCGTGATCTACCGCATCGCCAAGGAACTGGGCGCCAACAAGATCGCGCTCGGCCACCATCGCGATGATATGGTGCATACGCTGTTCCTCAACCTGCTGTTCGGCGGTAAGCTCAAGGGCATGCCGCCCAAACTGCTGACCGACGACGGTGCGCACATCGTCATCCGCCCACTCGCCTACTGTAACGAGCGCGACATCGCCCGCTACGCGCGCGGGATGGCCTTCCCGATCATTCCCTGTAACCTGTGCGGCTCGCAGGACAATCTGCAACGTCAGAAAGTCCGCGAAATGATGGCCGAATGGGACCGGCGTTACCCCGGCCGGACCGAGTCGGTATTTACCGCCATGCAAAATATTGTTCTCTCCCACCTGGCGGACACGACGCGCTTCGACTTCAAAGGGCTGCGGGTCGGCAAGCCGCCGGCTGCTGGCGACGGCGCGGCACTCGACGAAGATCCCTTTGCGCCGGCGGTCGCCACGCTGCCCCGCGATTTTCTTCCGCTGATGCCGCTGCCGGCAGGCTCCGCTCCATAGAAAGCCCCAAACCATGAACACGCACGGGAACGCCGCAAACTCACTGCTGCTGATCGGCATCGACCACGGTGATTGTCCAACGGACAGCGCCATGCAGGCCGTTATCGCACATTGCCGCAGACTGACCCTGCGCTGCATCGAAATTTTTGGCGGACACACGCTCAGCCCGCAATTAGCGCCGATCATTGCCGCCTTCAGCTCGGCCAACACCGCCTGCCGGGCGGCGCTCGTCATCCGCGAAAAAACCGCCGCCCTGCTGGCGGCCCTGCACTCGCGCGGGGAGACCGCCGACGAGGTCGCCGGGGCGGCCAGCGCCTTCCGGCACGCCGCCCGCCCCTTCCCCGAGGTGACCTTCCCGCTGGTCGACGTCGTGGGGACCGGCGGCGACGGCGCCGGCACCATCAACATCTCCACCGGCGCCGGGATCGTGGCGGCCTCCATGGGGATCTCGGTGGCCAAGCACGGCAACCGGGCCGTCTCCTCGCGGACGGGGGCCGCCGACGTCATCGCCGCGCTCGGCCTGCCCCTGAACCTGAGCCCGCAGGAGGCTGTGGAGATCCTGGCCCGCGACCACTTCACCTTCCTGTTCGCCCAGGCCTACCACCCGGCCATGAAGCACGTGGCGCCGATCCGCAGGGCGCTGGCCACCCCCACGATCTTCAACGTGCTGGGCCCCCTGCTCAACCCCGCCCACCTGACCTACCAGCTCATGGGCGTGTGGGACCCCGGCATGCTCGACATGATCGCCGAGGCCATGGTGCGCCTGGGGCGCAAGCGCGCCCTCATCGTCCACGGCACCGGCACCGACGAGATCGCCGTGCACGGCGCGACCCAGGTGCGCGAGGCGACCCCGCGGGGCGTCAAGGCCTATGAGGTCACCCCCGAGGAGCTCGGGGTGGCTCGCTGGAAGCTGTCCGACGTGCTCGGAGGAGAGCCGGCCGAGAACGCCCGCATACTGCGAGAGGTCTTCGCCGGGCGCGGCGAGCCCGCCCACCGCGACGCGATCGCCGTCAACACCGGCGCCCTGCTGTACCTGGCGGGTCCGGCCGACAACCTGGCCGACGGCACCCGCATGGCCCTGGAGCAGCTGGCCAGCGGGCGGGTGGCCGAGCACCTGGAATCCATGACGAAGAGCGCCGCCGCCCGCGACGCCGGGGAGCAGGCTCGATGAGCGGCGCCGCCTCCGCGGACGGACGCCCCGAGCGGCGCAGGATCGACGAGCGCCTCATCGTGTCCGGCACGGTCCTGGACTCCATCGTCCAGGACCGTCGGAGGCGCATCCCCGACCTGCGGGAGCGCTTCGGCGACCTGCGGGAGGCGGACCTGCCCCGCTCGGAGCGCTCCTTCGCCGCTGCTCTGCGCACCCGCGGCGGCGCCGGCGCCACGCCCCGTCCGGCCCTCATCATGGAGTGCAAGTCGGCCTCGCCCTCTCGCGGGACCATCCGCTCCGACTACGACCCGGCCACACTGGCCGCGCAGTACACGCCCTATGCTGCTGCGGTCTCGGTGCTCACCGAGCCCGACCGCTTCAATGGCTCCTTCGACGACCTGGCGGCCGTGCGCGAGGTCGTGGACGTCCCCGTCCTGTGCAAGGACTTCATCGTCGATGAAGTCCAGGTTCTGGCGGCCCGTAGCCTGGGAGCGGACGCGGTTCTGCTCATGCTCTCGGTGGTGCCCGACGACGTCTACCGCGAGCTGGCCGAGCTGGCCCACAGCCTGGGCATGGAGGTGCTCACGGAGGTCTCGACCCCTGAGGAGATGCACCGGGCAGCGGCGCTGGGCGCCGAGGTCATCGGTATCAACAACCGCGACCTGCGCACGCTGGCCACGGATCTGGCTCGCACTGAGGAGCTGGCCCCACTGGCCCCGGCCGGGGTGGTCCTCATCGGCGAGTCGGGGGTCAGCACGTCCGACGACGTACGGCGCCTGTCCGGCCTGGTGGACGCCCTCCTGGTGGGCTCGTCCCTGTCCGGTGCCCCGGACCCGGGCGAGGCCGCCAGGGACCTGGCCACCGCGGTGCCGCTGCCTCAGCCGGACGGGGAGGGAGCATCGTCGTCGGGCCGGGAGCCGGGCGAGGGCGACAGGGAGGGACACCACCCGCGCCTGCCCGCCTTCTTCGGACCTTACGGTGGACAGTTCGTGCCCGAGCTGCTCATCCCGGCCCTGGACCAGCTCGAGGACGCCTTCATCGACGCCCAGGCGGACCCCGCCTTCGCCGCCGAGCTGGACACGCTCATGACCCGTTACCTGGGCCGCCCCACAACCGTCACCGAGTTGCGCAACCTGCCGCTGGAGGGCAACGCCCGCATCCTGCTCAAGCGCGAGGACCTGGTCCACGGCGGCGCTCACAAGGGCAACCAGGTCCTGGGCCAGGCCCTGCTGGCCAAGCGGATGGGCAAGCAGCGCATCATCGCCGAGACCGGTGCCGGCCAGCACGGGACGGCCACCGCCATGGTCTGCGCCCTGCTGGGACTGGACTGCACCATCTACATGGGGGCCACCGACGTCGTGCGCCAGGCCTCCAACGTGGAGCGCATGGAGCTCATGGGCGCCACGGTGGTGCCGGTGGACAGCGGCGCCGGCACGCTCAAGGACGCCGTCAACGAGGCGCTGCGCGACTGGACCGCCTCCTTCGCCGACACCCACTACCTTCTGGGCACGGCCGCCGGCCCCCACCCCTTCCCCACGATCGTGCGCGAGTACCACCGGGTCATCTCCCGTGAGGCCCGCGCCCAGGTCCTGGGGCTGACAGGGCGTCTGCCGAACTCGGTCATCGCCTGCGTGGGTGGGGGCTCCAACGCCATCGGCATGTTCGCGGACTTCATCGATGACCCCGGCGTCGAGCTGATCGGCGTCGAGCCCGCCGGTGAGGGGCTGGACACGCCCCGCCACGGCGCCCCCATCAACAAGGGGCTGGTGGGCATCCTTCACGGGGCCCGCAGCTACCTCATGCGCACCTCCGAGGGACAGGTCGAGGAGTCCTTCTCCGTCTCGGCGGGTCTGGACTACCCGGGTGTGGGACCCGAGCACGCCTGGCTGTCGGACACCGGCAGGGCCCGCTACGTCGGTATCGGCGATGACGACGCGATCGAGGCCTTCCAGCTGCTCTCGCGCCACGAGGGGATCATCCCGGCCGTGGAGTCGGCCCACGCCCTGGCCCAGGCCCTGGCCATGGCCCGGGAGGTGCCCGATGGCGAGGAGCCCCCGATCCTGCTGGTGTGCCTGTCGGGTCGCGGGGACAAGGACCTCGATCAGGTGCGGGCGCGACTGGGAGGCTCGTTCTCCACCGACGGTGCCGTCGCCCGGGCCGCACGCATGGTGGAGCAGATGGGCAAGCGCACTGAGTACGCCGGCCTGAACGCAGGCACGAGCACCGGCCCGGACGAGGAGTTCTGACATGAGCCGCTACCCCGCGATGTTCGCCGCTCTCAAGGAGCGCGGTGAGGGCGCCTTCGTCCCCTTCGTCATGGTCGGCGACCCCGACCCGGCCACCAGCGAGGCCGTCATTGAGGCCCTCATCGCTGGCGGGGCCGACGCCCTGGAGCTGGGCGTGCCCTTCACCGACCCGGTCGCTGACGGGCCCACGATCCAGAAGGCGCACGTGAGGGCCCTGGCCGCCGGGGCCGGCTTCCGCGACTGCCTGGAGGTGGTCACGCGGGTGCGCCGGCGCCATCCGCAGACGCCCATCGGCATGCTCATCTACGGCAACGTCCCCTTCGCGATGGGCCTGGAGCGCTTCTACACCGAATGCGCTCAGGCCGGCATCGACTCAGTGCTGCTGCCCGACGTACCGATCCGCGAGTCGGCGCTCTTCAGCCGCGCCGCCGAGGAGGCCGGCATCGACGCCGTCTACATCGCCCCGCCGTCGGCCGCCACCGAGACCCTGGACGCGGTCGCGGCCGCCTCACGCGGCTACGTCTACGCCGTCTCCCGGGTGGGCGTGACCGGCACCGAGAGAGCCTCGTCCACGGTGGGGCTCGCCGAGTCGGTGGAGCGCCTGCGAGCCGACGCCGCCGCTCCCGTCATGCTGGGCTTCGGCATCTCCACGCCTGAGCAGGTCTCCGAGGCCATCGCCGCGGGTGCCGACGGCGCGATCAGCGGCTCGGCCACGGTCAAGATCGTTGAGCGCTACGCCCCCGAGATCGTGGCCACCGCCTCCGCCAGCAGCGACGGGAGCGGCAATGAGGAGCGGCGCCACTACGCGCTCGGGGCGCTGCGCAGCGATCTCGTCGCCTTCACCGCCACCATGAAGGAGGCCACGCGTCAGCACTGACGGCCGACATCAGCAGGCCGTCCGGGACAGCAGAGGGTCGGTGACACGGAAGCACCTGTGTCACCGACCCTCGTCGTCGGTGTCCTGCTCGCCGGGGGTAGAACTCCACGGGGAACAATCCCCCTTCGATATTGACTGTTCGGACTATATGTTGGTCGGACAGTCCATATCCACCCGGTACCCACCCGGCCACCCCAGAGAAAGGCAGACCGATGCGCTTACTACGCACCCATTCCACGCGCTCATGGCAACGCCTTGCCGGCGTCACCGCAGCCCTGCCCCTACTCGTCGCCGGCCTGCTCGCCTCACCAGCGCAGGCCGCCCCCGCCTCCGAGAGCATCATCGCCTCCGGGATCTACAACTCGAGCGGCGCCGGATGCCAGGGCTCGGGCACCAGCGCCGACTGCCTCAGCTGGGGCCTGCGAGTCCCGTCCACTATCGCACCGAAGAAGGACCTCACCGTCACCATCGAGGCCGACTCCGCCCCCGGCCGGTGGGCGTGGAACTGCCTCGCGAGCGACCGGATCGCCGGCACGGCAGCGTTCTACGACTCCCCGAGCAACAAGCTGAGCGAGTCCAGCCTCAAGTCCTCCGCAAAGCTTCATTACGGCGTATACGGAGACAGCGCCGGACAGGTCGAGGCCGTCACGTGCACCCCGGAGCATCTGAGCATCACCTACAAGATCGATCACCTGGTGCGCTCCGGAGGCTCATACCTCGACCTGAGCTTTGGAACGACTACGACGACCCCAGGGTCCGGCGAGTACACCTACTCCTTCTCGCCGACTGTCACGACCTCCGCAGACAACACACCTCAGAAGATCACAGCAACTGTGAAGAAGCCTGCTGAGAACGCAGTGCCCCGTTAGAGCCACGGAAAACGGAATGACAGAGGTCGGGCGCTTCAAAACCTTCGCGCGCCCGACCTCTGTCGTTATGGGCGCCCCACTCTCATCCAGCTCCAGACGACCCGATTGGAGGGGAATAATACACATCCAATATCGACCAACTCATCTATATATTGATGAGACAACCCACCTCACCCGATAACCTCGGAGAAAGGCATGCTCATGAGTATTTTACGTTCCCATCCCTCACGGCCATGGCGGCGCCTGCTCGGCGTCGCCATGGCCCTTCCACTCCTGGTCGCCGGCCTCATCACCTCCCCGGCTCAGGCGGAGCCGGCGCCTCAGGCTCCGACGGACAGCGGAATCACCGTGTCCGGAAGCTATAACCCCGGCGGTTCGGGCTGCCACGGCAAGGAGAATTCCGCCGAGTGCCTCAGCTGGGGCCTGCGAGTCCCGTCCACCATCGCGCCCAAACAGGAGCTCACCGTCACTGTCGAGGCTGATTCCGTGCCGGGCCAGTGGACCTGGACCTGCCCCTCGACGAGCCGTGTCGCCGGCACGGCGGCGTTCTTCAACCACTCCGCCAACGGAGAGCTCAAACAGCTGGCCTCCTCCGACCTTGGAGTAGCCGACCAGCTCGTTTACGACAAGCACGGCTTGAGCGCTGGATTTCCCACCAACGTGGACTGCACACCCGAGCACCTCAGCCTGACCTACAAGATCGATTCACTGGTCCGGGAAGAGGGCTCCTACCTGGACCTGAGCATCGGGACGACAGTCGCGGCCCCCGGTGTGGACGCGCGTTCCTACACCTTCAGCCCGAAGATCACGACCTCGGTTGATGGCACGCCGCAGACCCCCACCGCCACGGCGCAGAAGCCTGCCGCCAGTACCCCTCACGCCACCGTCACCACCGAGAAGGTCACGATCGATGGCGCCGCCAAGGACGCCGGGCGCTTCACCATGAAGGCGAAGAACGA
>ERZ773073.1021-NODE-1021-length-13584-cov-13.814694_pt1 | contig 13584 bp, 8 predicted proteins | sample MGYA00580616_ERZ773073 | MGnify/ENA primary metagenome ERZ773073 (study PRJEB29015, sample SAMEA2737960) | human oral metagenome | biome: human oral; feature: human-associated habitat; material: dental | place: China | collected 2131 ...
CCAGTGCTAACTGGCGTATATTGGCACACTGATGGCGGACAGTTATATTTGGCGGGTACAGACGGGTATCGTTTAGCGCAGCGCCGCTTATTTGAAACAACAAGTGAGATTGCGGCAATCGTGCCAACAACGAGCTTACAGGAAGTATTACGTACGATTTCAGATGCAACTGAGTCGGTCGAAGTGTTGTTTGACGATACGCAGGTGCGATTTCGTGTCGGCGAAGCAGAAATTACGAGTCGGCTGATTGAAGGTAGCTACCCGAATTACCAGCAGCTTATTCCAAAAACATCTGACGTAACTGCAACGCTTGCGAGCGGCGAATTTTCGCGCATTGTAAAGATTGCTAGCTTATTCGCACGCGATTCCGGCGGGAGCGTCACAGTGACAATTGACAGTGAAAAGCAGCAGCTTAGTATTCATTCGATTGCGAGTGAACTCGGCGAAAATACGAGCACAGCGAGCGCCGAGGTGGCAGGCGATGGCGATATTACGCTAAATTCGCGCTACATCGCTGACGCACTCAATGTGATTGATGGTGATTCTGTCCAGTTTCGATTTAGCGGTAAGTTGTCGCCGTGTGTGCTAACCGCTGCTGAAGAAGCGCCAAATTACACTCATATTATTATGCCGCTTAAGAGCTAGTATGCGCATTACTCGGCTAACAGTCCAAAATATCCGCGTACACGACACGAAGACGCTTGATTTCGTAACAAATCCGACGCTGATAACGGGTGCGAATGGCAGTGGTAAAACGTCGCTCATTGAAGCAATTTATATTGCATTGCGCGGCAAATCGTTCCGCGGCAGCGACCTGGCAGTATGCCGCTACGGGACGGATTTTTACCGCATCGCGCTTGAAACTGATATATTTACCTATCGCGTCCAGTACGGTATGGTCGGCACTCGTAAGACTCGTCAGTTTGTCATTGACGATAAAAAATACGCGCGTTTGCCCTATAAACTAAAGTATCCAATCGTATTATTTGAGCCGGAAGACCTACGGATTATTAACGGTTCGCCGCAGCGCCGCCGCCAGCTTGTTGATACGCTGATCCAACAGTATGATCCGCATTATAGCAGCCAGCTTAGCCGGTATGAACGCGCTTTACAGCAACGAAATAAGCTATTGAAAGATCCTAGCGTGGCACGTGATGTGCTGTTTCCGTGGAATGTGCTGTTGAGCGATTATGGTGCGGCAATTATTGCAAAGCGCCAAGCGGTTGCGGCGATATTTCATGAACGCATCACTGCGCTATATCGACAGATTGCACATAATAACGATTCAGTGTCAATTGCATATTCGCATAATGATACAGCGACGTCGCAGCAGCTTCTGCGTCAGTATGAGGAAAAATTTGATTATGACCGCGTAGCAGGCTCTACAAGCGTTGGTCCGCACCGACATGATATTCATATCATCTTTAATCGCGTACCGGCAGCACAGGCGGCATCACGCGGTGAATGCCGGACAATTGTACTGGCGATGAAATTCATTGAAGCGGAATATATTGAGCAACAATCTGGCGTGCCGCCAATTATACTTCTTGATGACGTGTTTGGTGAGCTTGACGAACAGCGCCAGCATGCGCTACTCGCTGAGTTTAAGGCGAATCAGGTGGTGATGACAAGCACAGTTGATGTTCATTAAAAGCGTTCATCTGTTTCTAGTCCATCAAGGTCGCGATTTCGGTTGATGGTGTAGTTTGGCATGAGCGGCGTCTGCGTACGGATGTCAATTGTGTCGGCACGTTCAAGCACGGCTTGCGGTGCTTGCGGGCACTCATATTTGCTAATCGAAATTTGAATCGCGCAGGCGACCTGCCAGCGGTTATTTTTCTTTTGTAGCACGGCTTTTTGCGTATCGCGATTCAAATCAGTCGCTGAGCCCTTAAATATAAGCGCAGCAATTGCCCAATTACCCTTCTCGGTGACTGTTTCACTGGTAATGTTGTAGATAGTGCTAATACTGCGATTGTGCGTGTTAATAGCATCGTCAATATTACCTTTTTCGCGCTTTGATAGCTCGGCGAGTCGTTTTTCCGACAATTCATAATCAAGTGTACGTATTACTCTGTCTTTTAGCAAAATTCCTTGCATGTTCGTGCTGACGCCGTCGCCCGACGCAATCAGATAGTAATTTCCTTTTGATAAATGATAGGTTTTGCCAGACTCAATTTTTTTTTCAACAACTGTTTTGGTTGGTGCGATTGTTTTTTCGCTTGATGATTCGGCTCCTTGGTATAACACAACACTTTTATATATTGAGGCGTCGTAGGTAATTGTCAAATATTGATGTGTTGCGAAATATGCCCAAATTCCCATCAATACAATGACGATGCCAAAGCCGCCGCTGATCATAATCAATTGTTTGCGCGTGAATGGCAAGTTTTCCATTATTTTTTCTCCTTCAGCGGATTTTGAAAATCTTTGTATTCAATGCGGTAATCGCTTAATTTATATCCCATGCTTGTGATTCGCCGCGTGGCAGCATAACGGTATTGCGGTGATTCCGTTGTAATAACAACAACTTGTTCACCATTATCTTTTTTATAGTGTCCGATTGAATAATATGGATCTTTAAGTGGCAAAACGCCAATGAGCGGATATTTGTCAGTGACTGATTTATTATATTCAAGCGATTTCTTACCAGCGAATGCTTCAAGCTTGTCATACTGGTCTCGGTGTCTTTTCACCCAGTCTACTGCTTCTTTGGTTTGCGGTGAAAGTTCGGCAATAACCGTATTATTTTTTGATATATCTTGTGTTTTTTTGTATGAGTTAAAGCCTTTCTTCTCTACTGATATATCGTATATGCCAGGTTCAACATAGACGGTACCGTGACTACCTTTCGTTACTTTTTTAGTGGCGGTATTTGTGAATGTGGCGGTCGCGTCGGTTGGCGCGGTGACAAGCGTAATGGCTGTTTTGTTGGCGTGCTCAAATGAGAGGTGTATATTGTAGCCGATACTGCATGTAACGGCAAATACCACAAGCACTATAGTTATACGGATTATATGCTGTTTGCTCATTGCTATCATTCTCCCTTCGTCACTTTTTTTAGACCCGAACTCCCCGAACTTGACCCTCCTTTTTTGCGATACCATGTTGGTGAATTGTAACCGAACCCTTCGCCGGCGACGGCTGGCGCTTTCTCTCCAAGCGATGCTGAGGCATATTTACTTCCGAATCCACTTATATCGCCGACGTATATCCAGGTATGTCCTGGTGAAAAAGCAACATCACCAGGCTGTAATTTATCATCAGTAAATGTACCGCCGTCTGGTTCGTATGTGCCGTTTGCTGTACCTAAGCGCTGCCAGTTCTCCTCTGCCCATGCCTTTTGCACTCCAGTGTAGCTAGCTCCCTCGGATATTTTAGCATTATGATTGTATGTCGTGTCAAAACCACTGTCGTATATAAGTGTCGTCGTAAATCCGCCGCAATCAACACCGTGATAACTGCCGACATAGCGACCTTCCGACTCTGCTTTCCCGATAGCTGTTACGTAATCTGATTTTCTATCTGTGCCATGTCCGCCCTCAGGCCACGCATATTTTAGAGTTAGTTCTTGCAGTTTTCCGGCATCGCCACTCGCTCCTGAGCAGGCGGCAGTTGTACCCTTAGCACTTGAACTTTTCGATGATGCAAGCGATGCGTCATCTTTGTATTTATCGTAGAGGGCACGAGCGTTTTTCTTACGTGTTTCAAGTGCTTGTCCTCCACTATTCTCGTATGCATCCTCATAAGCAACCGCGGCATCTTCGGGTGTTGAGGTTGCCTGAATCGCCTTAAGTGCATTACCATATCCCCCTGTATTGCCCGACCATTCATTATTCAGCGTAAGGTCCCAGGCTAAAAACCGAAGCTGTACCGTAAAATCACTTGCTTCGCCATTTACTGCTTTTGCAAATTCAGTTAATTTGGCGTAGCGGTTTTCATTATCCCACTGAGCAATACCAGTATGGGTTCCATTGGAAGCCTTTGGATCAAGCGCCTCCGTTGACTCAGCCTGAAGGTTGCCAACTATACCAGCAGCCTGTGCAAGTGTTAATTTTTGCCCGCTTCCCACGCTCATCAAGTAGCCAAGCGCAGTTTCGGCATTGTCGCCGCGTATTGCCACTGTCGAACCGCCGGTTGACGGATTAGAGCAGCAAGTTGATGTCCCCGTTCCGGACGACGATGCTGTTTCAAGACCAGACGTTGATATCGTCCCGCCAGCAGATTCTGCCATTTCGTTTAAGAAACCTTGCATATTTTTTATATACGCAGCAGTATCATTTCCATCTTCTGGGGGAGCATATCGGTGGGCATAAGCAGACATCCCCTTGTCAATTTGTTCAGAGAATACATCACGATCGTAAGTATACCAATCTCCACCGCTCCCCTCTGCTTTATTTTCGGGCGCTTCACTATCAAGGCTTGCTTTGAAAGATGTCCATTTATACCAATATCGATCTCCCTCCCAGACGCGAGGTTGGCTTGACGTTGCTGAGCGCCCAAATAAATTGTGTCCTTCATGAATCTTTACCTGAGCGCCCGCCACGGTCGTGAAACCCATGTTAGATTCAACGAATGCGTGAGCATACGCTAAAAAAGGGCTCATATTTGCTTTTTTAGCGCTTCGAACAGCGACTGCGCCTGTGCCATGAAGTGGAATGTCAGCATCAGCGGTACCTTCTGGCGCGCGGTCTTTTACAAATTTTTCAATTGCAGCGGCCATTTTCGACGCATCCAGCTTTGGGTAGGTCATGCCGTTTGGCTCCCCTTCTCCAGGAGAAATTGCTGATAAGTCTGGGTCACCCTCGCTATCCTCGTCGCACGTATTTTTATCATAAATAATAACGTCATTTAGCGATGGATTTAATTTCATCATCTTTGCGTGCGTTATGGACGGTGTTGCTAATATCTGTAAAACTGCAAATATGATGACAAACACTAAGTAAATCTGTTTTTTTACTACCATGTTTTTGCCTTATCTGGTGTAGACCTCAGCGCAAGATGAAGGTGATCGCAAGTGTCGCTATGCGGGTCATATCCTGCAGCAATCAGAGTGTTATTCATAGATTCTCTTCCACAAGTACTTTGACCTATACCAGCCCCCTGAGGCAATAGTTTACCATCAACGATTTCTTGTAGCAGCGTTAGCGCGTTTGCGTCTGCGCCTGATGTGGAGGTGCCGTCTATTGTATAGATATCGACAGCCTCGCCCTTGCAGTGAAGGCTATATTCGCACTTTACACTTCGCCCGAGTGATGATATGCCTATTTTGTGATTTTTTCCGAGAGCTGCGATCACCTGTAGTAGTCGGGGGTCAAGCGCAACAGGCGATGCGGTTTTACCATCTGCAGTATCCTGCACTTGCTGATGCGGATCGTTACCATCTACGTCAGCGAAGGTAATGTTTTGATTGTCGATAATTTGCTTTGCTAATTCCTGGGCGTTTCCGCTTGGCAGCGAGGTGCTTGCAGATGACGATGAGCTACTTTCTGATCCACCTGTGTCAGAAGGACTCACTTGATTTATAAATGCTATAGCATCGCTGAATAATTCGGCGTTTTGATCTCTTTCTGAGCCTCCGACGGCACATTTATTAAAATTATAGGCATTTGTCCCTTCGTCATTCTGGAATTCTGGATCAACCTCTGTCCGTTCCGGATTATGGCATTGATCTGCATATTCTGCGAGCGCTGTTCCGGATTTAACTGAAAGCTTTGGCTCTCCTGTTTCTTCGTCGTCCCCTGAGTATTCAATCATAGGATTGCTTGATTCTGGTCCTATTTGCTCCATAATGGAAGCAAATGAGTGTGTCTTTTTGAAGATGACATTCGCACTACCCATAACCTGAGTTGATATTTTATTCTCTATAAAATATGGATTTTCAGAATTTTCTCCCATCTCTTCTTGCGTTATTGGCTCGCTGGCCGCGGTTGCTATATTAGACAAAAATCTGAAAGGCATCCCTAGAGTTGCAATTATTGACGATCCAAAGTTGGTCGTATTTGCTATACCGAGTGCTTTTTGCATACCAAAGAGCGCGGAGCCAAGTGTTGAATATGGGTTTTTTATATCAAATGGTGTGTTTCTTGCATCGTACTTCATGTCTGCAATATAGGCATCTCTATACTCTTTTAAAGTACTTTCGTAGGCTGTTGCGGCACTATATGTCGCCATCGTTCCACCCGAAGCTATTCCGTTTGTCATCTCCCAAGCCTGCATACCAGTTCCTAGCGCATCCATGTACAGGATACCATTATTAAGTGCTCCTGCGATATTTGCACCAGATAGCGTATGTACAATAAACGGCATGGCAAACATACCAGATAGTCCCGCGACTAAACCGATGGCGTTCCACGGCTTTTTGAGTAGTTCTTTTGATGTAGTTTTCAATAGCTTCATTGAACTTCTACGCAAGTTTTTAAAAGCTAGCTTCTCCCCAACTCTTGCAGCCTGATCCTTTATGAACCCGCTAATTGCTTCCTTTGATAATTTTTTGATGACCTGCTCTTTGAATGTATCTTTCGCAAAATGAAAAGCTGCTTTTGCGGCTGCTTTTGCGCCACCAGTTGCCGCTGCGGATGATCCGAAGCTAAGGACGCTTAATGCAAGTTCGCCGAGTGTAAACCCTACTTGTACCCCTAAATTTGTAGCCAGCGCGCAACCAGTTTTTAGCCAGGCTCGTCCGGTGCCCGCATCTCCTCCAAATACATCTCCTATTCCCGCATGAAAAGCGTGCATACCATTGTAGATAGTAGCAAGTAATGACCCGCCAATAGCCGTTATACTACTTGGTTCGCCAGTCAGACTACCATTAAATAGCATCTGTGAAAATGATGATCGATCAAAAGATAGCCCAGTAGACGGATCGACTTTTATAAGTTTATTAAGTAGATACATAGCATCGCCGCTCACATCTTCCCCCATTTTGGCTTGTTCAAATACAGAGCGTATATAAATTGCATACTTTACAATATTGTAGAGAGCGACGGTTCGCGCTATAATTGTCGCTGAATAGGCGACCTGATACACGGTACATGCTGCGTCTGCGATGTCAAGTGTATCAATATAACTAAATATCTTTTGACCAACATTTTTCGTAGCGGTCGAAATGTCGTCAACCGCACCGAGTCGAGAGGCGGCCGGGTTGCCATAATCAGTACTTCCAACAACAGACGAATTGAAGGGATCTTCTTTAGCTACGTCAATATTTTCTTTCATAGCGCCAGACACATCTTCGGCATCTGCCTTTGCCTTATCGTATTCTGACGTTGTCGATTCTCCTTCTGCCGCCCCGGTTGACGTTGACTTAGCGTCATCGCCTGATACTCCTTCGGTTGATTGCTTGACTATATTTTTGTCTTTCTCTTCAGGGGTGTCACCTTTTACGGTATCGGGATTAGTTGAATATTTGAACAGCTTTTTAACTTTTTTTGTAGCAGCACTTTTTGCAGACTTAAAATATGACCCTTTCTGAAATATCACTTTCCTACGGAGTCCTGGGTTCTGCCGCAATTCTTGTTTGAAAGATGAAGGTGTAATCTCTTTACCATCTATAACGATTTTATCGTAAACAATTTTTCCACTTTTGAGTTTTTTCCCCTCTTCTGGAAACTCAACGCCATTCTTTTTGAGCTCTTCTATTTCAGTGTCTCTGAGACCAGCAAAGGTATCGCCATCTGCGGCAACAGAACCTTTTCTAGAAAGATCAACACCGAAGAATTTAAATCCGTAATAATCCTGTAGGTATGCACTAAGTGGCTGGAGAAGACTTTTCGCATCAAGATTGCCGAGGATTGCCATAGGTAAGCTTGACATACCAATGAACGGAACCGCTCCACCGAGACCGAGGAGTGCCACCACCAACATCGCAGCACTTCGTTTTTTAATAAATGCGCCAGCTGACCTAATCCTAACCCTATTTTTCTTTTTAATAAATATGCCAGTTGACCTAATCCTAGCCCTATGTATAGGATTGCCGTCTTTATCTTTGGATGCCGGCGAGGTATTGTTTTTCCATCTCTCAGACGGAGTCCGTTCTCTATCTGCTACCGATCGTTTGTCATTTTTTGCGTTATTATTTTGATTGTTGTTATTTTCTTGATCGTTTAAGTCATTTGCTGTATCGTTAGAGTCTTGATTGTCGTTGTTGTTTTGTTCACCCTCAGTGTCATTTGAGCTACTAGGTCCGTTGTGGTCTATGGCGTCATTAAACTCATTATTGTAGCGATCATCAATAGGGTTTTGATCGTTATCGGATTCATCGGGTGATGCTGGTCTGCGTATTATTATCTGATTACGTGCCATAAAACTATTATACTCATTTTATATTTAAAAGTCTCGTGATCGTGATTCCCGTTCTTGTTCTTGTTGTTGCAGTAGCGCTTGCGGGTTCGTTGTAATTAGCCCCTGCTCAGTCTGACTCGCAACGATTTGAATGTGGACATGATTTTGTCCGGCAAAGAATAGTCCCTGCCCGACAGGAAAGTTAGCAAGACGCTTCCGTTCCTCTTCGGTTAGTTTAAATACGTCGCCGAGTACATCAACAGCACTTGGCGATTGCTTCAACAGTAGCTGCATACTGGAGTTTGCCACGATCGCGCGTCCCATTTTGCTGCCCATGAAGTCTTCAACATCTTGCGTAATTGTCGTTAGTCCTAAGTAATACTTACGAGCGCGCTTCGCCAGGCTGAACATAAAGTTTGCGGAATCGTCATATTTCATTAGCTGCCAGGCTTCGTCTACGATGAGCATGCGCTTTTTCTGTTGAGTGCGCACAGTATTCCATATATGACTCAAGACGATGTACATCGCTACCGGACGCAGTTCATCCTCTAGATCGCGAATATTAAACACGACCATATTGTTATTTATATCAATATTGCTCTGCTGACTAAAAATGCCAGCAAATGTTCCACTTGTGTACTTGCGCAGGCGCTGCGCAAGTTGTGGACCGGTTCCGCCCATGTGAAGTAGTGTATCATATAAATCAATCATCGTTGGTGGCGTTGCGGTATGTGTTAATGGATCACTAGTAATGCCAACGCGCGCGTACGTATCGATCAGTCCTTGATCAAGATCAGCCTCTTCGGACGGGCTTAAGCCGATGCCAGCGTTATTTGCTGATGCGCCGCCGAGCATTAGGCGTAAAAGCCCGTGTAGGGTCACTAAATTCGCGCGTAAGGCGTCGTCGGCTTCGTCGCTGTCTATCACACGGGGTAAATCAAATGGATTGATACGCGTGTCGCTGCTGAGACTTAAGCGAATATAGCTGCCGCCGACAGCATCGCTCAGTTTTTGGTACTCATTCTCCGGATCGATGATAAGCACGTCCGCGCCGACCATCATACTGCGTAGAGCCTCTAACTTGACCGTAAACGACTTACCGGCACCAGATTTAGCAAACACCACCATATTGGCATTTTCAAGCGTATAACGATCGAATATTACAAGACCGTTATTGTGCATATTTATGCCGTATAAAATACCATCTTCTTGCGTGAGGTCGGCGCTGGTGAACGGAAAACTCGTACTAATAGCGCCTGTACTCATGTTGCGGCGAATTTGCAGCTGGTCGCTCATTTGTGGTACAGTACTGTTCAGCCCCTGCTCTTGCTGGCTTGATGCAGTTTTTGTATATACGAGCATTTGACCAAAGAATGTTTCAATTGTGTGTTGGACAAAACTTAGTTCGTCTAAACTGTCAGCATAGATAGTTACATATAATCCATAACGGAAAAATCGTTCTGAACCAACTTGCAGTTCATCGCGCAGCTCTTCGGCATCAACAAGTGCCGCTTCTTTTGCTGGATCGCGCGTGCGGCCCTTTTCGGCATTAAGCGCCATATCAGCTTCAAGCTGTGTTACTTTTTTGCGCAAATTGTTCAGTACGATTGTCGTATCGACGGGGTAGATAAACATACTAATATCAATCACCTGGTCAATATTAATTAGTTCGGATAGCCAGCCAGTAAATAATTTTCGCGGATAACCGTATACATAAACAGTACGCCCATACTTAGTTCCTATGCGAAAATAGCTAGAATGAATCTCTAAGCTACTCGGTGCGATTAGATCGCGCAATGTCGTCATTCCCTTTAGAAATGCCTGTTCAACTTCAGACTGTTCTTGCGCTCGTTGTTGGGCGGCTATATCAATCGGATCTGTTTTTTTCTTTGCCATCATTAAAACTGAGCTCCCTGCACTGACTCCGACTTGTCGCCTTTGCGCACATAAAGTGATGCGACATTATTAAAATCACCAAGAGGCTCGCGTACAGCAGTATCAGGATTATATATATTGTAATAAAGCTCGCCAAGCTGTTTCGTGTTGAGGCGGGATGTTTGAACACCTACGCGTATTAACCCACTGACAACGGAGTCGACGCGATTTTTTATTTCCTCTTTCGCCTTCTTGTATGTTTCTTTGTCGATTTTTGTGACAGGGTCTTTTTTCTTGCCAAAAATTGAACTAAAAAACCCTTTGCTCTGATCAAGTATTTCGCTAATATCACCTGTTGGATAGTACGGTATAACGACGAAAAAACTTTTATCCATAATATTTGCTTCCTGCGAGAGCATATCAATGAAATTGATATAATCTTCCATCAACACACCAAGCAGCATATTGTCTTCGTCGCGACGCAAAAGTGTTAATTTATCGATATATGGTCCAATATCAACCTGCTGCGATCGTATGAATACTTGAATTGGAAAATACAATGCGTTCAAGAAATCTTGATAACTTAGCTCTACTCCATCGCGCTCTCGTGAGCTCATGAGGTCGAAATTGATTGACTTGCACGCCACAACTGCACGAAATGTTCCATCGTTCATGATGACCATACTGTCTCGCAGCTCCGATAAAAGCAAGCTATTCTGCGTTGAACTTTGTTTGACTGCTGGTTTTTTATTTTTATCGTCTAGCGACTGCTGCAACGGCGGATTTTGTTGCGAAGCTGTCTGATTTGCGGCGAGGGGGGGCTGTTGTGAGCTGTACAACGAATCTACAATAGGACTAGAGGACGCCGGTTGCTGTAACGGATTAGCCTGATTGTTTGGCGGCATGCCCACTCCTCTCTATTGCTTAGTGTAACGAGATAAATACCTCGCCGTCGATATCTTTCTTGTCTTGAATTCGCTTTGCTTCGTGCTGAATCGTTTGAACCGACAAATTGCTATTGTTTGCAAGGCTAATTATATCATTTGATACTGGATTTGCGCTAGTGTTTTCAGTGTCGGCTGACACTGGCGTATTTGTATTACGCTGATCGGTAAGTGGTTGCAGGATTGATTGATGGATTGTCGGATACGGGTTATAGTACGGCGCATTAGTATTATTTTGCTGAGGAACATCTATGCTTGAAGTGCTTGGAGGTGTTTCGGCCGCTTGCTGCATTTGTTGTACCATGCGCTCGCGCCGCGCGGTATCAGCATTTGAAATCATCGTATCAAAATTATGCGCAACATCACCATTGTCGTCAAGCACATCTTCGGTTTGTTGTGCGACGTAGTACTGGTCGGGCATCATAGACGTGTCGGCAGTAGGTGTCTGTGGCTGCGCGGCGTGGCGGATTGACCACCCGCCCGTATCTGCGATATCCGCCAGATATGCAAATCGCTGTTCTGCTTCAATTTGCGACAGATCCTTGCTGCGTTTTACTTCTATTTCTTCGGGTGCTACGATCTCTATGAGCGAGCTAATACCGTCTGGGCTCCAGATGCGGTTGCGAGGTTTAAGATGAAATGATACGATGGCTGCTAAATATATCTCCATAGGCTGATCTTTACGTAGCGGTAGCGCTAAAGCACCGAAAAGTAGTATGACCGGCAGGGGTAATATTGCGAGTGGTACGAAAACTTGTGCCAGCCCCCATGCAATAGCTGAAGCGCCTGCGACGACGATAAGGTAAATAAACTGTCGAAAGCTAAATGGCCCGATTAGCTTATCATCTGCCTCAACATCCTGCGCAACCTTATACTCCGCCATCCGCTACCGTCCTCGTCCGGATCCTCGAGATCCTCCAGATCCTCCAGATCCTCCAGATCCTCGCGGTGTAAAAGTTAGTGTTGGCGATGTAGAGGGTGAAAGTCCTCCTGCTGGCGGTGCTGCTGGCGGTGGCGGTGTGGACGATGATGGCATCGTAACTGTTAGATTTGCAAGACCTTGGATAGCCTCACTATTCTTTCCGAGACCCCTACTAAGCTTTTCGTCTCCAACGACTTTCTCTGCCGTGTCTTTGAGTTTTTGTTGAGCTTCCGGATCGTTGCTTGTTACCTTTCGGGCATACTCAAGCTCTTGCCGTGAGGCTGCAGCCATCCGTTGCGGCGAATAAACATTTTGTTTAATTTGCTCTTTTGCCATTTCGTCGTACTTATGAATACCGCTTTTTGAACCGTCTGCTTTTGTTACCGTTGGGCCTTCGCCCTTTGTCTTTGAATCTTCCGCCGAACGCATCTCGGCAATTTCGCCCGCCGTCATCCAGGCCGGCCGACTGTCCGAGGCGCTCATGGCGTCCGCAAAGACATTGCGCGTGCTTTGATCTGCTTCTGCTACACTATCCCAGCCTGCTGCTGCCGCTTCGTGGTCGCCGCGATCAAGCGCTGCGCTCGCAGCAGCAGCCTGTGCATATTTGTCCTTGCCGTTTATGCCGCCAACACTTTCGCCGCTCGCCAGCCTGGCGAGTGCTGCTGAATCAAGATTTGCTTGCTCAATCTGCGCCTTTGCTGCTTCAACTTTGTCGATATTGAGTTTTTTCACCTGCTCAGCCGCCTGCTGTCCAGCTGTTTGCCGCGTGCCCTTAAATGGTCCGTGCTTGCCTTGGTTAAATTTCCTAAACCCTCTTGAGGCAGCATTAGCAAGGAAGTTACGCTTTCCGCCTTGGTAATCTCCGGCAAATATTCGCGCTTGTTTTTGTTTCCGGTTAAGATCCCACGCCTGTTTGTACCGTCCTAGGGCCGATTTTTCCTTTACTGCCTTGCCGGCTCTTTGATTTGCCGCCTGCGAGAGTCCGGTGAGTTTTCCTCCAAGAGTTCCTGCGGCCTCCATAGATTTCTGCAGCAGGCTTGGCACGATGAAGAACGGTATTGATGCGACCGCCAGAGCTGTTATCTGGAGCAGCCAGTCTTCCTTGCCGGCAGCATTTGCGATAATCTTCGCTGCTAGGCGGCTACCGCCAAACACGACGGCAACTGTTGGGAATAACATAAGAAGTGACAAGAAAGTCTTTTGCCATTTCTTAAACCACTGCTCGGTATTTGGCAGCAGATAAGCAACGAATGCAACCGGCGATATTGCGATAAGGATAACAATGAGTGCCTTACGTGCAACCAAGATAAGTACGATCATAAGGAGCGCAAGTAACGACGACATAAGCGCCGGTCCTAGAAATGCGAGTGCAATTCCGGCAGCCGCTGCTAGTACGACACCGGCAATTGCGACCCACGTGAGGATTGTTCCCGCAGTTTGGATCTCGCTGACATTATCGTCTCCGCTCCCGACAGCGAAACCGTTAAAGAAGCCTGCTAAGCTATACCCAAGCATATTGCTTAAGTCTACGGCAAGCTGACAGAATATAAACGATACGTT
>ERZ773073.1022-NODE-1022-length-13571-cov-31.306674_pt1 | contig 13571 bp, 8 predicted proteins | sample MGYA00580616_ERZ773073 | MGnify/ENA primary metagenome ERZ773073 (study PRJEB29015, sample SAMEA2737960) | human oral metagenome | biome: human oral; feature: human-associated habitat; material: dental | place: China | collected 2131 ...
CAGCCGGCGCATCTCCAGGTACCACTTGGGCAGCGCGGCCAGCAGGTAGGCGGCCGGGACGGCGGCGAACCAGGGCCAGTGCTCCGCCACCACCGCCAGTCCACTGATCGTCACGGCGAGCAGCAGCCAGACCACGGTGGCGGTGTCCGCCCTCCACATCAGGAGGCATCCGCACAGGAGCGCGCCTTTGTCCGCCAAGACCCTCATGCCCCGATTATCGGCGATCAAGGGCCGGGCGCGCCCCGCGTCCGCAGAACCCCGTCGAAGTCATGACAGAAGTCATGCCCTCCCTCCGCACTCATGACTTCCCGCACTTCCGCGGCCCCCGCCTCGTCGGGATGATTGGGGACACGGGACCAACGCACCGACATGAGGAAGGCGGGGAGGAATGGACTCCGAGAACGGCGCCGAGGGCGCGCAGCGGAACGAGGCGGGCGGGGACGCGGAGCCGGCGCGCGGAACCAGGACGAGTACGGACCGGCAGCGCAGAGCCGGAACGGCGGGCACCGCGCCCGGGAACGACAACCCGGCGGGCGCCCCGAGCGGGAGCGACGGCCGGGCGGGCGCCGCCGTCGAGATCGAGTCCCTGGTGAAGCGCTACGGGGAGCTGATCGCCGTGGACGGGCTGTCCCTGAGGATCGGGCGGGGCGAGGTCGTCGGCCTGCTCGGCCCCAACGGCTCGGGCAAGACCACGACGATCAACTGCCTCCTCCAGCTGCTCACCTACGACAAGGGCGAGATCCGGGTGTTCGGCAGGCCCATGAGCGCCACCGCCTACGACCTCAAGCGCCGCATCGGCGTGGTGCCCCAGGAGGTCGCCGTCTTCGACGAGCTCACCGTGGCTGAGAACGTCGACGCCTTCTGCGCCCTGTACGTGCGCGACCGCGGCCTGCGGCGGCGCATGGTCTCCGAGGCTGTCGCCTTCGTCGGGTTGGAGAAGTTCGCGGCCTTCAAACCGAAGAAGCTCTCGGGCGGGCTGCTGCGCCGCCTCAACATCGCGTGCGGGATCGCGCACCGCCCCGACCTCATCATCCTCGACGAGCCCACGGTGGCCGTGGACCCCCAGAGCCGCAGCGCCATCCTCGACGGCATCAAGCGCCTCAACCAGGAGGGCGCCACCGTCATCTACACGAGCCACTACATGGAGGAGGTGGAGCAGTTGTGCGACCGGATCACCATCATGGACCGCGGACGCCAGGTGGCCTCGGGCACCTCCGACGAGCTCAAGGCCATGATCGGCACGGGCGAGCGCATCCGGGTGGAGGTCGTCGACCCGCTCCCCCTGGGCGAGGATGCCCTGGAGGCGCTGCGCCGCCTCGAGCGGGTGCGCTCCGTCGCCTACGAGGCGCCCACCGCGCTCATCGAGTGCGCCGCCGGGCCGCACAACCTCTCCGACGTCATGGGCGCGCTGGCCGGGGTCGGCGCGACCTGCGGCCGGGTCGTCTCCGAGCCCCCGACCCTCAACGAGGTGTTCCTGGAGATCACCGGCCGCGCGCTGCGGGACGAGGCGGCCTGACATGGTGACCGTCTTCCGCTACCAGGTGCTCCGGCTCCTGCGCGACCGCATCCTGCTCGTGTGGACGCTCGGCTTCCCGATCGTGCTGTCGCTCATCTTCATGGCGCAGTTCTCCAACCTGGAGAAGGCCTACGAGGCCACCCCCATGAGTTTCGGCGTCGTCCAGGACGACGCGTACTGGGCGGCCCCAGGACTGGACGCCGTCGTCGAGCGCGTCTCCTCCGAGGACGCCGACCCGCGCCTCATCATGAAAGTCTCCCATTCCACCGCGTCCGAGGCCGAGGCCGCCGCGAAACGGGGCGACACGAACGGCTACCTCGCCGTCGAGGACGGCGGGCCGGTGCTGCACGTGTCCCAGAAGGGCAACGAGGCTGAGACGACCCGGGTCCTGCGGGTGGTCATGGACTCCTACACCCAGGCGGCGGCCGAGCACCGGGCGCTGGCCGAGGCGGGCGCACCGCCCGAGCAGGTGGCCGGGGCGGGGGCCGACCGTTCCTTCACCCGCCCGGTCTCGGTGACGCAGAACCCCGTCAAGCCCGCGACCCGCTACTACTTCGCGCTGCTCGCTTTCGCGAGCGGCATGGGCACGACCGTCACCATGGTCGCCGTGCAGGGCATCATGGCTTCCTCCCCCCTTGGGGCGCGGCGCATCCTGGCGGGCCTGCCGAGGTGGCAGGTCCTCACCGCCACACTCACGGCCTCCTGGGCGTGCGTCCTGGTCTGCCTGCTCATCGCCTTCGCATTCATCGCCGCGGTGGTCGGAGTGGACTTCGGACCGCACGTGGGCCTGTGCCTCGTGGCGATCGGTGCCGCCAGCCTCATGTCGAGCGCCGCGGGCGCCGCCCTGGGATCGGCAGGCGGAGCCGGGATCGGGGTGGTCTCCGCGATCACCTGCCTCCTGTCGCTGTTCACCGGCCTGTACGGGCCCGGCGCGCAGTCCGTGGCCAACGCGGTCGAGCTCAACGCGCCGCTGCTCGCGCAGGCCAACCCCCTGTGGCAGGCCTCCCATTGCTTCTACGCCCTGCTCTACTACGACTCCTTGGAGCCCTTCGCCCGCAGCTGCGCCGTCCTGGCGGGCATGACGGGCCTGTTCCTCGCAATCGCCCTGATCCGCGCCAGGAGGATGACCCATGAGCACCTTTAGAACGTCGTTGAGGATCGTGGCCGCCCACCGGGCGTACGTCCTGGTCTACCTGGTGCTCCTGTCCATGCTCGGCCTGCTCACCGGCCTGGCCCGGTCCGAGGGATCCTCCCACCAGGTCAAGCAGGCGACGGCGAGCGTGGCCGTCATCGACCGCGACGGCTCCACCATCTCCCAGGGGATCAAGGACTACATCGAGTCCGTCGGCGAGGCGAAGCCGCTGGAGGACTCCACCCGGGCCATCCAGGACGCCACCGCGCAGAACCGCATCAGCTACATCCTCATCATCCCCGCCGGCTACGGGGAGGCGCTGCAGCGGGCCGCGCGAGGCGGGGGCGGGCCGCCGCAGATGGACACGGTCATCGGGTACGAGTCGGCCTCGGGCGCGCTCATGGACGTGCGCGCCGACTCCTACGTGGGGAAGGTCGCCGACTACCTGTCCGCGCTCACCGACGACCCGGCCCGGGCCGTCGCCCTGGCCGAGGAGACGATGCGCCACTGCGCCCCCACCGAGAGGATCGCCCAGGACGCCACCCCCCTGCCGCACAGCCTCCTCGTCTACGCCCGGTTCTCCCTGTACCCGCTCTTGGCTTTCGCGGTCGTCGCGATCGCGACGCTCATGGCGTCGTTGGGGCGCCGGGCGGTGCGCTCCCGCCTGACTGCGGCGCCGGTGGGCAGCGGGACCCACAACCTCGGTGTGCTGGGCGCCTGCCTGGTCGTCGGCGCCATCGGGTGGCTGTGGGTGTTCGGACTGGGAGTGGCCGTCTTCGGGATGAGCGCCCTCGCGGCGTCCGCGCCTCTGCTGGGCGTGGTCGGCGCCGCCCTGGGGGCCTACACACTCGTCGCCGTGTCACTGGGGTTCCTCATAGGGCAGATCGGCATGGGGGAGAACGCGGCGAACGCCATCGCCAATATCGGGGGCATGGCGTTGTCCTTCCTGGGCGGGACCTGGGTGCCCATCGAATGGCTGCCCGACGCCGTCGCCCGGGCCGCCAGGCTCACCCCCGGGTACTGGGTGGACCAGGCGCTCTCCGGGGCGTACGCCGCCACCTCGACGTCCGCGGAAGCGCTCCTCCCCCTGCTGGCCGACTGCGGGATCTGCGCCCTCTTCGCCTTGGCCCTCCTCTCAGTCGCCATGGGCGTGCGCCGCACGCGGGCGCGCGCGTCGCTGTGAGGCGGGGGGCGCCCAGTCCCCACGGCCCCCTCACGCGAGCCGTGGGGGGAAAGGGTCCTGTTCCACAGCGTCGAGCGCGGCCCGGATCCTCGCCTCCTCATTGGAGCCGTTCGTCGGCAGCCGCAGAACGGGCACACCGTAGGCCCGCAGCGCCTGGTCCTTCAAGGCATCGCGGCGACGCTGGGCGGGGTCGCCCTGGTGGTAGCGGAACCCGTCGACCTCGATGCCCAGGACCAGTTTGTGCGTGACCGTGGAGAACACTCCGAAGTCGAGGGCGCTGCCGTGCCAGACGAACTGCCGTTGCTCCTCGTTGAGACGGCGCGTGTGCGGCAGCACGTCGCGTAGAGGCACCTGGAACTGGTAGCCCAGGCGCGCGTAGTGCGTCTCGGCGAGGACGTTCCCCAGGAGCGTGTCGATGATGTTCTCCGAGGGGAACCGGCTGGGGCCGTGCCATTTGCTGCGCGCGTACTGGCGCACAGCGTCCGAGTAGTGGGCGTAGAGGACATCGAACACTGACACGATGTCGGATTCGACGACCTGCTCGGGATCCAGCATGGTGATGTAGTCGAGCAGCGCGGTCACATTGCGGCTGTGGCGCACCCCTCCGTGCGCGGTCACAACGACGACCCGGTCCTTCGCCCGTGAAACGGCGACGTTCGTGATCCGCGAGTCGTCGTAGTACCCCGAATCCCCGCCGGCGGTGTCGTCGGAGTTCAGCACCGTGGAGAACACGATCGTGCCCGCGCCGCGGCCTTGGAATTTGTGGGCCGTTTCCGCGAGCCACCTCGCGTGCCCGCCGCTCTCCGATTCCTGCTGCACCCGCGCGCCCACGCGGTTCGCCTGCTCCCGGTAGGGGGTCACGATCCCAAGCACGTAGTCCCCCGACTCGTCTTTGTCCTCTGTCGTGACACCGCGGTCCAGCAGTCGCAGATCCTCCAACTGGGCGATGATGTCGATCTCCCGCTGGGAGTACCGGCTACCGCGCAAGTGGCGCGCGTGGTTGCCGGGAGCGGCGCGCACGACGCGCATGGGCGGTTCCTGGGTGTCGGAGGGATCCGTCATCGCGATGAGCTGGCCGCTGTAGTACATGCGGTTGCAGAACTCGATGATGGCCGGGCGGCACCGGTAGTGCTCTCTGAGGAGGGTGCGCGGGATCCCGGCCACTTCGCCGAGCGCTTTGACGGACCTCAGGAGCGACAGGGACCGCACGTCGTAACGGGGATCCGGCGGCTCGCGGCGGCTCTTCTTCCATCCCGTCAGGACGGGGCCCAGTTGTTGCTCGTCCCCGACGATGACGGCGTTGCGGGCCTTGCTCAGCGCCGCTACGCCCTCGGGGATGACGACTTGGGAGGACTCGTCGATGATGACCCAGTCGAGCAGGGCCGACTCGTCCAGGTTCCCGCGGATCGAATGGCAGGTGGAAGCGACCACGGGGTACGTGGCGAGCAGGGACCGGGTCTGCGCGCTGAGGTACTCGGTCGACGTGAGGAGGGTCCGGGGCGCGGCCCTGAGACGGCGTCGGAGCGCCCCGTCGAGCACGGCCCGCGACTGCCTGCGGTACTCGCGCGCCTCCTCCTGGGCCCCGGCATTACGGGAGCGCTCCTCCGCCCGCTCGATCCGCGAGGCGGTCTCCTCCTCGAAGGCCCGGTACCACTGCAGTTGCAACGCGGCCTGCGTGTCGGCGTCGTCCAGCCGCACCCCCTTCAGGGAGCCGTAGGCGAAGTAGCGGCGCATTCTTTCGACGAGGCCGAGCACTCCCCGGTGGGGCTTGGGCGCTGACCGCGCGAGGGCGAGCAGATCCGCCAGCGCCTCCGGGCCCCGCCTCACGACGGGGAGGCCGGAAACGTCCGGGATCGCGCGCCCGGACTCCCGGATCTTCACTTCGAGGAGCTGGCGCTCCTTGCGCGTCGCAGCGAGTTCCGCCCGGATCCGGGGAATGTCCCTCCCGTCCTGCCACAGTTGGACGAGGCGCGCCTCGCGTTCGTGGAGGTCATCGGGGTCGACCGCAACCGGTGTACCGTCGGCTCCGAGGCTGGCCGTGGCCTCCCACTCCTCCCACAGCTCCCCGAGGTGTCCTTGTTCGCGGAGGAACGCCTCCACTTTCTCCCGCTTCCCCACGGTCGCCACCAGGAACCCGTACCCCTCCTCGGTGAGCTTCTCCACGACGTTGTCCACCGCCGAGTTCGCTCCTGAGACGATGCCGACCGTTTTCCCCTGGGCGACAAGGGTCGCGACCAGGTTGAGGATCGTCTGCGTCTTGCCGGTTCCTGGAGGGCCGTCGATCACGGAGAGTTGGTGCGAAAGCGCCGCTTCGAGAGCCCTGCGCTGCTCAAGGTTGGAGGCGAAGGGCATGATGATGTCCTGCTCCGCTCCCGTGCTCGCGCTGCTCGTGCCCGTCAGATAGGCCTCGAGCGCCGAGCCCGGTGGGACTCTGCGCAGCCACTCCCACACGTTCGCCAACGTGGCCGCTGCCCTCGCCGAGTTCTTCTCGGCCCTCCACTTCGTGGAGCGCCCCGTGTTCTCCTGCCGGGCGCCCGCCCGCCTCGCCTGGCCCCTCACTTCATCGCGCACGTAGTCCATGATTTCGAGCGCGTTGCGCTGTTCCGGGGTCAGCAGCCTCATCCGGACCTCCCCCTCGCCGCGCCGGCTGAGCCCTACTGTGCCGTTGCTACGTCGGTACACAAGCGTGTAACGCACCCTACTGGGATCTTCGCGCAGGCCAAGCGAGTAGACAGTTTCGACGGTCCCCCACAAGGACCCCCGTACATAGACCTCGTCCCCCCGGGCGAGGTCGTGGCGGACCACCTGATCGTAGATACGGACTTTGGCGGACCGGTAAGAGTACGCTCTCCCGCCGGGATAGGTGACAATGACCCAGCCACCCCGCTCCTGAAAGCCGCTCACGCGGCCCGTCACATCCTCGAAATTCGGCTGGCCCTGGCTGCGCACCAGCACGTGCATCACCCGGGCATCGATGGCCCCCATCCCTCCCCCTTTGACGGTCGCAGTCCTACGCACACGCTAGCGGACGACCCGCCCACCCGGTAAGTTGTCGGCAACCCTCCCACAGGCACCGATCCGCATGGTCGAGGGTCCTTCGCTGCACGCCGGGCGCCCTTGTCTGCTTCCCCCGTCCCCCGCACCCCAAGAGGCCGACCGAAGCCATCAACGTGCACATGGGCCACCCGACGAGTAGCACCCCGGGTTCCGCAACCAGATCTGCTAGCGGATCCGGGGCATCCTTGAAACCGTCGGTCTCGCACACCACCTACACCTAAAGTACGAAGAACCAAGCGCAAGGTCTAATCGCCAGCCCGGGATTCTCACCGAAAACCTGCGGGCCGCAGCCGCGATGGCCCGAGGCAGTGGTCGGGCCGCGCTCTCGCACGACCCGACCACCGCCTCACGACAGCTCATGCCCCTTAGTCAAGGTCCGCCAACACGCCCATGTCGCTGGCAGCGTGACGCAAGCGCCTATCGCGCGTCCACAGCGACACCCCGGGGCTGACGATGGCACTCGCTAGAAGCGCTGCATCGACAGCGCTGAGCCCCCTGCCCCACAGACGCCGCTCCTCGACGAGATGACGCACCCCCTGGTAATCAACGTTGCGAACGATCATCAAGCGCTCTAGTGCTTTCAGGAGGATCGACCGGTCTTTCAGGTTGCCCAACGCCAGCTCAGTGATGACGCTCTGGTGCACGCACACCTGATCACGTTCGAGCAGATCGACCAGGACTGGCTCAGCTGCGCGCAGGTGGTCGATCCACACGTTCGTGTCAACGAGGATTCTCATGCGCGCGCCCGGCTCCGCGGCGCAGCCTCCGCTCCCGGATCACTACCGCCAAGCGCAGCGAGCTGACGACCGCTCTCGATACGGACGAGGAGTTCCACCGCGTCTCGGATCAAAACGGACCGCTCTCTGATCCCAGTGAGCTCCTGGGCGCGGGCGAGCAGGTCATCATCGAGTGTCACAGTCGTTCTCATAGCAGCCTCCCCCCTCAGGGTAGCACCATTCAGAGCATCACATGATTCAGTCTTCGATGCACATGTTCTGTGGCCGGGATGCCGTTGCCCTCCCTACAGCGAAGCCGGGCCACACTCTCGCGCGACCCGGCCACTTCCTCGTTCAAGAACGATCAGACGTTGAACCTGAATTCGACAGTAGTTCCCTACCCCAGGAAAGGACCTGCAGCCAACGTACCAGTGAACCACCACCGCACCGCGATAAGAACTTAAACCCACAACGTAAAGACTAAAAACATTGCTCCACCTCAGCCCAGCGTCACGGTGGCGTCATAGGGTGTAAGCAGTTTTCCTGGTTGAGTGGGGGTGGGTGTGGGTTGTCGTCGGCCTTTGAGCGCGTGGGACCGGGCTGTGGTCGGTGCGGGGCTGGAGTCTGGGTTGTGAGGCGCGCATCGCCAGAGTGTTTGTCCGGTCCCCGTCGGTGATCAGGGGCGGGATCAAGCGCAACGCGGGCGCCGACGGGTGCTACAGGGGCGGGGAGGCGGGGCGCGTGGCCGCGCGCCGGCGCGCCCGTCCCAAGGAGCGCGCCCTCGATGCCGGCCCTGTCCTCCGGTCCCGTGTCGTGTCCGGCCCCGGGGTGTGCGCGTCCTGCCGGATCAGCGGGCGCCTCAAGGCCGAGGCGCGCAGCGGGGTGGGGCGCCATGTGCTGGCTCCCCAGCAGCCGGTGGGCGCACGATCAGCCACGAGGCGACTGTGCACGTGGATCCACACGCCATCGGAGGAGGAACCTCGTAGGAGCACGGGATCGGCGGGGCGCGCAGAAGTGGATACCCATCCGGCGGGTTGTGAGCCCCCCCGGGTCGTGGGCATGCGGTTGACCGGGCGGGCGCCCTGACAATTGACGACCGGGTGGTACCGGGGAACTGGGAGGACGCGGCCGGATCATCGGCAAGGGAGGGGCCAGCGCGATGGGCGCCCCTGGTCGAGCGCACCACCGGCTGCCCCGTCCTGGTGGGCCTTCCCCTGGGGCCGGAAGGGCGCGGCCCGGTGCGGGCGCCCTCACCCGCCGCATCCGCGCAATGCCCGACGGCGCGATGAGTGCCCTGACCTGGGACCAGGGGAGCGAAATTGCCCGCCACCAGCGCCAGGGGCGCTGCCACCGGGACCGGGCGCGCTCCTTCGCCCACCCCCACAGCCCTTGGGAAAGGGGCACGAACGAGAACACCAACCGCCTCGTGCGCCGCTACCTGCCCAAAGGCACCCCCATCACCAGCCACCAACCCTGCCCGGGCGCCATCGCCGACGAACCGGGCAACCGCCCCCGCACCACCCTCGACTACCTCACCCCACAAGAGGCATTCACCCAACTCATTGTCACCACCCCTTGACACCACCGTTGACACCGCCCCATTATCGGGCCACTACTTCACTGGAGAAGCAAGCCAATACCGCTACATTCAATCAGCTTGTTTTAGGCTCTTCACAGCCTCCGAGAGGCTCTGAATCTCCTTACGAATAAGGTGAAGTGACCCATCCGGCGACTCTAGTTGCTCACGCCAATCGCTAAGACGAACCTCGGTCTCGGCGGGCTCAAGCTCCCCATACGGCCCCTCCCCAGTCACGCGGATTCGGTAGACCGTCGCATCTTCCTTGTCCTCGAGGAGGGCAGCGCTCCTGCCAAGGCGCCAGCGAATGGTGCGTCCGGGTGCTAGAGAAAGGATTCCCTCTCGGAGGCGTCGCTGGACAACAGTGATTTTCTCTGCAGCGTTGGGCTCCGCCGGAATATGCGGCTCGACAACAACACGGACATTACGCGCAACAGTCGGGCCTGCATTCCCTAGTACCAGACTGAGAAACGTATCCCTCCGATCGTCCGGCTGAATGTCAGCCCAGACGTACGGTTGAGCTGCTTGATGCATAAGTCCCCTTTGAACCTCTGTCTGTCCCTCAGCTGCTTTCGCAGCACGCTGAGCAGGCCGCAACGCACACCAGGCCGCTACGGCTGCCGCACTTGCGCCGATAGCGGAAACAATGGCGGCAACGCTGTTCAGATCCAACATTCTCAATCCTATCCTACATTTTCCAAAAGCGAGACACATACACTCAGATCACTTTCGGAGTCTACCCTACATGAACGCGCATCCAGCCCATGCCCGTGTGACTAGTTAACGAACGTTTCGCTACCCTGGAATGCTCTGTGCCGATGGACCCTATTTCTTCCCCCCAGACGCGAGCCCCGATCGGAACTCCACCACGTCCCCGTCCTGCATGATGTAGTCCTTGCCCTCCATGCGGACCCGGCCGTGGGCGCGCGCCTCGGCGATGGAGCCCAGGGAGACCAGGTCCTCGTAGGAGACGATCTCGGCCTTGATGAAGCCCTTCTCGAAGTCCGTGTGGATGACGCCGGCGGCCTTGGGGGCGGTGTCGCCCTTGTGGATGGTCCAGGCGCGCGACTCCTTCTCGCCGGCGGTGAGGAAGGTCTGCAAGCCCAGGGTGTCGAAGCCGACGCGGGCCAACTGGTCCAGGCCCGACTCGTCCTGGCCTGACTCGGCCAGCATCTCGCGGGCGTCCGCCTCGTCGAGCTCCACCAGCTCCGCCTCGAACTGCGCGTCCAGGAAGACCGCCTCCGCGGGGGCCACCAGGGCGCGCAGCTCGTCCTTGCGGGCCTCGTTCTCCATGCCGTCGGCGTCCATGTTGAACACGAAGATGAAGGGCTTGGTCGTCATCAACTGGAAGGACGCGAGCGTTTCCTGGTCCAGGCCCGCGCCCGCGGGGCCGCTGAGCAGCTCGCCCTTCTCCAGGACCGCCAGCGCCGCCCACGCCGTTTCGAGGACGACGGGCTCGGTCTTCTTGCCGCGCACTTCCTTCTCCAAGCGGGGGATCTGCTTGTCCAGCGTCTGCATGTCCGCCAGGACTAGTTCCGTCTGGATCGTCTCGATGTCCGAGGCGGGGTCCACCTTCCCGTCCACGTGCACCACGTCGGGGTCGTTGAAGGCGCGGGTGACCTGGCAGATGGCGTCCGCCTCGCGGATGTTCGCGAGGAACTGGTTGCCCAGCCCCTCCCCCTCCGAGGCGCCGCGCACGATGCCGGCGATGTCGACGAAGGACACGGTGGCGTGCACGGTCCGCTGCGAGTGGAACATCTCCGTCAGTTTGTCGAGGCGCGGGTCGGGCAGGGGGACCACGCCCACGTTCGGCTCGATCGTGGCGAACGGGTAGTTCGCGGCGAGCACCGTCGCGCGCGTCAGGGCGTTGAACAGGGTCGACTTGCCGACGTTGGGCAGTCCGGCGATACCAATCGTGAGAGACACGGTCTTATCCTAACCGACCCCCCGCGCAGCTTGGCCCGACCCGCGGAGCTGTCCGCGCCGCCCGCCGCCGGACGCGCTATCCAGCCCTGCCCGCCGCCGTTTCCCCGGCACGAGGCCACCCGGCTCCGCGCATCAGCCGTACGTGGTGTGGATCGCCATGTCCTCGAAGGAACCGAGGGCGACGCGCAACCCGAGGAACGTGTTGATCGCGAGCCCGCGGTCCCCGATCTGGAAGAACCGCGAAAACCCGAAGTCGCTGGTTGTCCGGCCTGAGAAGGGGCTGCCGAACACGCCCTGGAGCTCGTGGCTCAACTGCCAGGCCGCTGCGGCCAGTTGCCGATCGTCCGTCCACGCGTGGTCCTCGGCGGGCGAGACGATCACCTCCCAATCGCTGGAGTTCCGGCCGGGCAAGGCGACCCAGTCCTGCCCGACCAGCGCCTCGTCGTCGAGGTAGGTGCCGGGCACGGCACCCATTCGCTTGAGAACGCGGTTCATCCGGGCACCCGCCGACCACTGCTCGACGATGGAACGCAGCTGGCCCAACGAGAGCCCCCACCGCATCGGGAGGACCGTGTGCTCGACCCGGGCGTAGGTGCGGGGAACAGTTTCCTCTTCCGGTTCCGCGAGGCGGGCGCGCAGATCCGCGAACGTCAGCGCGGGTCTGCGGTTGTCGTCAGTGTCCGGGCGTATCCCCTCGTCGTTGTCTCTCTCATTGCTCTCGATTTGCCACAGCACGACCTCGGGCTCATCGCTGGCAAGGCTTATCGGGCCGCAGTCGATTCCGTGGTCCTCGAGCATCGGCACCGTTTTGAGGGGTGCACCGCCTGCGAGCCCGGCGAGGACCGCTCCCATCCCCTCGGTGCGCCCCGGCGGGAACACAACGCTCTCGCCCGTCGCCGCACTCGATATTTCGATCCCCTCGTGGGTGGCGCGCAGAGTGACAACGCCCAGACCGCTCACCGACATGTCCCACCGGTAGACCACCTCCCGGCGCCATTGGGGAGGCATCAGCTCCAAGTCCTGGGGCAGTCGGCTGAAGATCGGATCGAATTCCATATCGAAGGAATCCCAGTTGTACGCGAGCCTTGAACAGGCGTCGCACCAGTCGGCAACGGAGGCGAAGTCCTTGCCCAGGACCATGGACCACCTGAAGGGCGTCTCTGCGTCGTCCCCCCACCTGAAGGTCCGGTACTCGTCCCTCTGGGTGTACTCGCTGTTGAAGAAGCGGACGGCCAGCGCCAGTCCCCTTTCACAGGTGGAGGGCTCGATCACGATCGAGCGCTCCCCCAGCCCCCATCGCACCCACACCCCGTTGCCGGTCACGACCGGGACAGCGGGCGCGAGCAACTCGGCCGCATCCAGGATGAACTGGTGGACCTCGGACAGCGCCAGGTCACGGCCCGCAAGCGCGGCAACGCGGTCACTGAGTTCTTCGATGGGATCCATGACGGGCTCCTTAGCCGTTCTCTCAAACCGGTACCGGCGCGCACCTGGCTCCTGGGACCCGTGCGCCACGCGCCTTCCATGCTACCCGCGGGACAGCGCTTCCTTCGCGGGTTCAGCCCCACAACCAGCAGCACCCGGGCGCTCCGCCCGCCTGGTACCAGTTCACCAATCGCGTGGAACAGGTCCCGTCCCGACCGCGGACCTCCACGCCTGGGCGACCGGATCAGCGCGGACGTGGATGCGCCGCGCCTCGTTGCCCGAGTCCGGCTGGGGCGTCCACAGCCGTCCCCGACTCGCACCCGGCGTCCGCCGCGAGGACGACCCGCCTCGCGCGCCCCATCCCGTAGGCGCCCGCGTCCTCGCCCTGGGCGACGAGTTCCAGCAGGATCCTGCGGGCCTCCTCCTCCCGGGCGCGGGACCCGGCCAAATCCCTGCGGTCGAAGCGCGACAGCCGGCGGAGCGCCATCGACACCGCGACGAGAGCCTCAAGCGGTGGGCGCATCGCGGCGATCAACACGCTCATCGTCCAAAGGTCCTCCACTGGCAGACCGCGCACGTTCCCGACTCCGCGCAACGGGTGCTTCCTGGTGACACGGCGCACCCGAACCCTGGGAACGCATTGGTCGCCGACGTCGACGCACGGGAACCACGAGGCCGTGTACGCCCGCCCGCTGGTGAACTCCACGTCAGGATTGGAGATCCACTGGGGGACACCGTGGATGGCGAGCGCGCTCTCGCCGCAGAACACGCCGCTTTGCCGGATCTGCTCGTGCGCCACCGCGATCCGCGCCAGTGCCACGTCCTGCCACCGTTTCCACAGCGGGATCCCTCCCGGATCGCTCAAAGCGGCACCCCGGCGCAACCGGACGCACGAGGGGTCCCCGCGGACCGAGCGCCAGTCGTTACCGGTCAGGATCCGCAAGTCCTGCCATGCGTTGCTCATTCCGCCAGTGTGCTGCGGCCGCAGGAGGCGCCGCAGGAAGGGCCGTCTCGACGGGCGGGGCAGGATCACGATCACC
>ERZ773073.1023-NODE-1023-length-13569-cov-3.704011_pt1 | contig 13569 bp, 16 predicted proteins | sample MGYA00580616_ERZ773073 | MGnify/ENA primary metagenome ERZ773073 (study PRJEB29015, sample SAMEA2737960) | human oral metagenome | biome: human oral; feature: human-associated habitat; material: dental | place: China | collected 2131 ...
CACATCGCCAAGCGCCCGTGCCGTACGCAACAGGCCGTGGCCATACGCATTGGCCTTAACGACTGCCCAGGCTTTGACAGACTCCCCGCCACGGGTGGCATATTTTTTGGCAAGAAGATAATTGTGACGAATTGCGGCCGTAGCAATGCGGGCTTGAATTGGACGAGGCATGGATAAAAAACCTGAGGCCTGAAAACGGGAAGTTGAAACGAAAAAAATTTATCCGGAAATTTCCCGGGCGAATCAAAACAGCGGCATTGTGCCTCAACCATCACGCATCCATCAAAAATCCATCAAAAAATTCCCCAGCCCATTCCGCAGCTGCGGCGAAAAACACTACCGCCATAACCTCAACCCATCCCTAGACTGACAAACGTTTCAGAGAAAGTAGAGAGCTGCCGCAGTCCTTATATCCCCGCCACTCCTCAATGCTCTGCTCGTCGCTCCCCGGCGACAAATCGGGATATAAATCTGGTTTTCGTGGTATAAAACTGCCCGTCTTGTTAGAAACTGTCCAGTGTTAATGCCTTTCGGCTTTTACATTATTATGGCGGCGCAATTTTTTTCCGCGCTTGCCGACAACGCGTTGCTCATCGTTGCGATCGCCGTCCTGCGAGAAATGCAGGCGCCGCCAGCTTATGAGCCGTTGTTAAAAACATTCTTCACTGTTTCCTACGTCGCCCTCGCCGCGTTTGTCGGCGCATTCGCCGATTCGATGCCCAAATGGCGCGTCATGTTCATCAGCAACGCCATCAAAATCGTCGGCTGCGGCATGATGTTTTTCCACGTACATCCGCTCTTTGCCTATGCGATCGTCGGCCTGGGCGCCGCCGCTTATTCGCCCGCCAAGTACGGCATCCTGACCGAATATTTGCCGCACCGACTGCTGGTCGTCGCCAACGGCTGGATCGAAGGGCTGACCGTTGGCGCCATTATTCTCGGCGTCGTCGTCGGCGGCACGCTGATTCAGCCGGGGCTGGCCGCCCGCCTGCTCAGCCCTGACCTGCCGTTCATTAAACTGGGCATCGACTCGATGAGTGAAATAGCGATTGCCATCACCTGTTTTTTCTATCTCCTCGCCACCCTTTTTAATCTATACATTCCCGACACCGGCGTCGAGCACAAAAAATTGCACAAGAACCCGCTTTATTTGTTCCAGGAATTCAACCGCTGCATGATATTGCTCTGGCGTGACCGTCTCGGTCAGGTTTCGCTGGCCGTCACCACGCTGTTCTGGGGCGCTGGCGCAACCTTACAGTTCATCGTCATCAAATGGGCGGAAGCCGCCCTGCATCTCAAATCGAGCATGTTGCAGGGCGTCGTCGCCATCGGTGTGGCACTCGGTGCAGCCGCCGCTGCCAAAATGGTGACGCTGCGTCAGTCCGTGCGCGTCATTCCGCTTGGAATTGCCATGGGCCTTATCGTCCTCTCCATGGTTTTCGTCAGCAATCTCTGGGTTGCCATTGCCCTGCTCATCATTATCGGTACACTTTCAGGCTTCTTCGTCGTGCCGATGAATGCTCTGCTGCAGCACCGCGGTCATCAGTTGATGGGCGCGGGTCATTCGATTGCCGTACAGAATTTCAACGAGAATCTCTCGATTCTGGTTATGACCTGTCTGTACTATCTAATGATGCAGATCAACCTCTCGATCTATTCGGTCATCACCCTGTTCGGACTATTCGTCAGCGGCAGCATGCTGCTCGTCAAACGCCGCCACGAGCATAATCAGCGCATCCAAGACGACGTGATCCATCTCGACGATTCGACGCACTGATTTAAGGCGGATTTAAGGCGTATTGACGATGCGCTGCATCAGTGCGCGCGCGCGGCACAAGTCTTCCCAGGCTTTGGCCTTGTCCGGCAGGTTGCGCAGCAGATAGGCTGGGTGATAGGTGACAAGCGTGGGAATTTCCAGTTCGCCCTGCCGGTATATCAAAGACCTGCCGCGCATACTGGCCAAGGATCGCTCTTCGCCCAGCACGGCAGCAACCGCTGCTTTACCGAGCAACACGATCAACTTGGGTTGCAGCAGTTCAATCTGGCGTTGCAAGTAAGGCCGGCAGGCGGCCATTTCTGATAGCTCGGGTGTGCGGTTGCCCGGGGGGCGACATTTGACGGCGTTGGCGATATAGACGTTTTTCCCACGTTCCAGATCGATCGCCGCCAGCATGGCGTCGAGTAGCCGGCCGGCCTGGCCAACAAATGGTTCGCCGCGCGCATCTTCCTCCGCACCCGGCCCTTCGCCAATGAAAAGCCAGTCGGCCTGTTCGTCGCCGACGCCGGGCACCGCCTGCTTTCGCTTGGCACATAAGCCGCAAAGATGACAATCCATGATGGTCTGCCGTAATTGTGGCCAATCCATATCCATGACCTTTGCAAGCACATCATGCTTATTGTCCGTCCGTGCCATTTCTTCAGCCGATGCGGCAGTCAGCGCAGGCCCCGGCAATACGGGGGACTGACTGGCTTCGGCCTGAACATCATGCATTGCCAGGGTCTGGTCAGTTTCGGCGCACGGCGAATCGCCCATCGGTTTTGGGTGAACACGCAATATCCACTGCGGCGAGAGTCCCATTTCATCGAGTATTCGTTTGCGTGTCAGGCTCATGCCAGCACCTCATGCCGCTTTGCCAAGGCTTTCGATGGATTCGGTAAATTTACCAACATTGCTCGCTCAACCGCATTTCTTCCAACGCCCGCGACATTACGACTGCGTCTTCGCTTCCCTCAGTATCGCGGTAATAATTCCGGCGCACACCGATTTGTCGAAAACCAACACGGCGATACAGCGCCAGTGCTGCGGCATTGGACGGACGAACTTCCAGCAGCAGGATGCGACCACCGGCATCTTGTGCCATCATCATGGCCTGATGCAGCAGGTGTGCCCCCAGCTTTTTTCCCTGATGGGTTGGCGCAACGACAATATTCAGCAGATGGGCTTCGTCAGCCGCCATCATCAGGATGAAATAGCCAAGAATCCCCTCATCACTGCGATATACCTGACATAAGTAGCCGCTTGTTATCGAGTCGACAAAATTACCGCGGCTCCAAGGAAAATGGCAGGCCTGCTGCTCAATACACAGCACCGCATCAAGATCCGATAACACCATCGGTGCAAAACTGGCCTGGGGTGTTTGCATCATGGCGCTCATCAGGCATGCCCGCCTTCAGCCAGACGCTCGGCAATCGTTTTGGCCACCTTGTCACGCACATACAGCGGTACGGCATCCGCCGGATCGAGCCGCTCACCACGCATCAAACGCGGCGCGGCAAGCCGCACCACCGCGCTCGCGCAGGGCATAATTTCCGGCCTCCATTCCACCACGCAGCCAGCCAGACGTTCGCGGATCTGGGGATAGACCGTCAATGCATTACCGCAGGCCAGCCAACCCGTTGAATCAGGCAGCGGCAAAGCCTCCGGGGCATAAACACCTTCTGCAAATACTCGGCGGCCACGGTCGAATGCCGCGCAATACACCTCCCCCATCCGCGCATCAAGCGTCGCCATTACCCGCCCGCCTCCGGTCGATGCAGCCACGGCCTCCAGCGTACCAACCCCCAGCAAAGGCAGGTCGTGTGCGATTGCCAAACCCTGCGCCAGGCCACAAGACACGCGCAGCCCAGTAAATGCGCCGGGTCCTTGACCAAAGGCTAATCCATCAAGGCAGGCAAAACTCAACCCGGCATCGGCCAATATCTGTGCCGCCAAAGGCAGAAGCGTCGCAGAATTCGACAAGCCTTCCGGACAAAAGCGCTCGACGATTTCCCCTTCCAGCCAGAGTGCAACCGAGCCGGGGTCAACCGCCGTTTCAAGGGCAAGAATCTTCATCCGTCTATTTTACTGGAAGCCAATTTCACATGCGAAAACACATGCCAACATTAGAAAACGCTTGAACAAACAATGATTGATCTGTACAATCCGCCGGATTCGAGAAATGCGTTGCGCCCGTAGCTCAGTTGGATAGAGTACTTGGCTACGAACCAAGGGGTCGGGCGTTCGAATCGCTCCGGGCGCGCCACGCAAATCCGAAAACAGAACAGGGATTGAGTCAGCAATGATTCAATCCTTTTTCTTTTTGAGTGCCGCCCATAGCAATGGGGGTGCGCGCGCGGTGCACTGACAAGTCATGGGAACGGTCAGTTTTTGCCGACCTTTTAGGCCAAACGTTTCTCTAACCCCTCAAGTAGGCGATTCCGCCGCTTTCACTCTTTAGATCTTTGCTAGCCTTACCGATGGCATTGGAAGCGCAACCACAGCCCCAATATGCAGACTGATCATTGTTTTATTCACCTTGAACACATAAACCGAAAAGGAGCGCCACATGACTGATGGTACTGACTTGGTTCCCGGGCCCAGCGAATCGCTGGTTAACACCACGCACCTGATTTACGCGCTGCATGCAGTCAGTCTAATCATCGGAACATTCGGAGCACCGACGATCATCGGCCAGTTCTTGTTCGCCTGGCCGTCGCTCATCGCGGTAATCATCAATTACATAAAACGCGATGAAGTCCGCAACACCTGGCTGGAGTCACATTTCCGCTGGCAAATCCGCACTTTCTGGTACGCGCTGCTCTGGTCGATCATCATCGCCATCCCATCATTCATATTGATGCTCGTGCTTGTCGGCTTTGCGCTGTGGTATATCGGCATGTCGCTGCTTGGCATCTGGGCAATTTACCGTATTGCCCGCGGCTGGCTGGCGCTGAATGATAGAAAAGCGCTCCCAATCTGATTCAGCGCCCCCGGAAACCCGCGTGGATAGGGCATTTCCGTGCAGCCCCCCACTGAAATCCGCATGAATAAAGGATCTCCGGACAGGCACCCGGAGATGCCCTGTTTACAAGGGTTTCCGGGCTCCCATTCTGGAGATGCGCCAAGAAGCGCCTTTTTCTACGACGCCCGACTCCGGGACCTCAGGTGTTAGGAAACTTCGTCGATCCAGGCCTGCTGAAGCGCTTCCAGAATCTTTTCGCCGCAACGATTAGGGTCGTCGTCAAAACCGGGCAATGCCTTGACCCAATTCATCAGATCGACAAAGTTGACCTTGCGCGGATCGACATCCGGGTAGGCATCCGCCAATTCGGCGACCAGTTCATGAATATCTGTCCATTTCATGGCTAGTGCTGCCCTTCCTTTGCCATATTGATCGAATAACGCGGAATTTCAACGACAAGCGGCGTATCGTTTACGATCGCCTGACAGGATAAGCGCGAATTGGGTTCCAGCCCCCAGGCCTGATCCAGGCGATCTTCTTCCAGCTCATCCGGCGGTTCCAATCCATCGTAGCCTTCGCGGATGATGACGTGGCAGGTCGTGCAAGCACAGGACATTTCGCAGGCATGCTCAATGGCAATGCCGTGATTGAGCAGCGCTTCGCAGACTGATTCTCCGGGTTGTGCATCAATAACCACCCCTTCCGGACAAAGTTCGGCATGGGGCAATACGATAATCTGCGTCATAACGTATTTCCTTTAGGCGCTTGCGCATTTTGCATAAGGCCAACCTCGGCTTCCAACGCATCGACCCGCTGTCCGGCAAAAGCACGGCGAATCGATTCATTCATGCGGTGTGCCGCGAAATCACGGGTCCCTGCATCCAGCGCATTGATGGCGGCATTGATTGCAGAACGATCTTCGCCCAGTGCTGCAGCCTGCAACTGTGTAATCAGCGATTCGATATTCGTTCGCTGCGCTTCATCCAGCAGACCGGCATCACTTTTCAAGGCGGATTGCACGGCTTCGATCATGCGCTGCGCCTCGACCTGAGCCTCCTTGACGGCACGGCGCAAGGCATCGTCCTGACTATGTGCCAGCGAGTCTTTGAGCATGGCGGTGATTTCGTCATCGGACAATCCGTAAGACGGTTTGACAGCAATGCTCGCTTCGACGCCGGCGGTCGTTTCGCGCGCCGACACCGACAGCAGGCCATCGGCATCGACCTGAAACGTGACCCGAATACGTGCCGCACCGGCAACCATCGGCGGAATCCCGCGCAAATCAAAGCGTGCCAATGAGCGGCAGTCGCTAACCAGTTCGCGTTCGCCCTGGACGACATGGATGGCCAGAGCAGTCTGCCCATCGCGGAAGGTTGTGAATTCCTGCGCACGCGCGACGGGAATCGTCGAATTGCGCGGGATAATCTTTTCTGCCAGGCCACCCATCGTCTCCAGCCCGAGCGACAACGGAATCACATCGAGCAGCAGCCAATCGTCGCCCGGCGCACGATTACCCGCCAACAGATTGGCCTGCATCGCGGCGCCCAAGGCGACCACCTTGTCAGGATCGAGATTGTTCAGCGGCTCCCGCCCAAAGAAATTGCCAACGGCGCGCTGAATCTGCGGCATGCGTGTCGCGCCGCCGACCATCACGACGCCCTTAATCTCATCCGCCGCCAGGCCAGCATCACGCAGGCATTTTCTGACGGCCTGTAGCGTCCGGGCAACCAGTGTCTGCGTAATTTCAGAAAAAATTTCCGTCGTCAATTTCAGATCGACGATTTCACCACTGCCCAGATTGGCGACGATCGGCGCAGCATCGTGTCGCGTCAAATGCTCCTTGGCCTCGCGTGCACGGCTCAGCAGCAGACGCGCATCTTCCGCCGAAAGCGGCCGCAGCCCGGCCGTTTCGATAACCCAGCAGAAAATGCGCTGGTCGAAATCATCGCCGCCGAGCGCAGAATCCCCGCCCGTCGCCAGTACCTCAAAGACCCCGCGCGAGAGCCTGAGGATTGAAATATCAAATGTTCCTCCACCCAGATCGTAGACGGCGTAAGTGCCCTCCGCACCATTGTCGAGGCCATAGGCAATGGCTGCGGCAGTCGGTTCATTGAGTAGGCGCAATACGGACAGTCCGGCAAGTTTGGCGGCATCCTTGGTCGCCTGACGCTGCGCATCGTCAAAATAGGCCGGCACGGTAATCACGGCACCCACCAGCGACCCGCCCAGCGCCGCTTCGGCACGTTCGCGTAAAGTTTTGAGGATATCGGCAGAAACTTCGACGGGCGATTTGATCCCTGCGGCCGTGCGCACACGAACCATACCGGGTGCATCGTCAAAATAGTAAGGCATCGACTCCCGATGCACGACGTCCGAGATACCCCGCCCCATGAGGCGTTTCACGGAGACGATGACATTGCGCGGGTCATCCGCTTGCCGTAAGCGCGCTTCGTAGCCGACAATCGGCTCACTTTTCGCGCGATAACGCACCACCGAAGGAAGTAACGGCCGCCCTTGCTCGTCGCTGATCACACAGGCTTGGCCGCTGCGCACCGTCGCCACCAGCGAGTTGGTCGTACCGAGATCGATTCCTACGGCGAGTTTATGCTGGTGCGGCGCGGGCGACTCGCCCGGCTCAGAAATTTGCAGTAAAGCCATGGAAAACAGTCTGTCGTCAGTCGTTCAGCGCATACTGAATCATTTTATTGTTCAAGCGCAGCAAGCGCTTCGTCAATTTCTGCCAATAATTTTTCGAGATACATCAGGCGCAATACCCCATCTTCTGCCGCCTGACAGTCACGCCGCTCATCGAGGTCAAGTGCCAGCGTCTCGTAAGCTTGCCGAATCTGCGCACGAACACGCACTTCTTGGTCCGCCAGATCGGTCACATTGCCAGCTGCGCGCGCCTCCGCAACGGCCTCCCGCCACTCCATCTGCTCCATGAGAAAAGCGGTCGACATCGTCGTATTGTTTTCTGCCTTCACCTTATGGCCAAGCAGTTCCAGCAGGTAACGCGCGCGCGGTAAGGGTTTGCGTAAGGTTTGGTACGCCTCGTTGGCTTTCGTTGCCCATTGGAGCGAACGCCGCTGAGCTGCTTCGTCGGCATCGGCGAAGCGGTCGGGATGAATTTGCGCTTGAATTTCCCGATAACTGCGGTCAAGCGCGTCGCTGTCGATACGAAACGCTCTCGGCAAACCGAAAAGTGCGAAATGATCTACGTTAAAGTCCATAATCGTCATCTAATCAAACACTGAAGCTTTCGCCACAGCCGCACGCTCCCTTGACATTCGGATTGTCGAACTTGAAGCCTTCGTTCAAGCCTTCGCGCACATAATCAAGCCGTGTGCCGTCAAGATATGGCAGGCTCTTGGCATCGACCAGCACCCGCACGCCGTGCGATTCAAATTCGACATCGCCCTCTTCGACCATATCGGCAAATTCCAGTTTGTAGGCCACGCCAGAACAGCCGCTGGTGCGCACGCCCAAACGCAAGCCGATCCCTTTGCCGCGTTTGGTAATGTAGTGGGCGACGTGTTGTGCCGCCCTTTCTGAAAGGCTAACCGCCATCATTGCCTCCTTGCCGAAACAGAACAGTTCATTCGCCCTGTTTTTTCCGGTAATCCGCAACCGCCGCCTTGATCGCATCTTCGGCCAGAATCGAACAATGGATTTTCACTGGCGGCAGCGCCAGTTCCTCGGCAATTTGCGTATTCTTGATTTCGAGCGCCTGTTCGAGCGTTTTGCCTTTGACCCATTCGGTAATCAGCGACGATGAGGCAATCGCCGAGCCGCAGCCATAGGTCTTGAATTTCGCGTCCTTGATGACGCCATCCTTGCCTACCTTGATTTGCAGCTTCATCACGTCGCCGCAGGCCGGCGCGCCGACCATGCCGGTCGCTACGCCTTCCTCGTCCTTGTCGAAAGAACCGACATTACGCGGGTGTTCGTAGTGATCCAAAAGTTTTTCGCTATACGCCATACCAATTCCTCCAGTATTTCAATCAGTGAGCCGCCCATTGCACGGAACTTAGGTCGACTCCATCACGTACCATTTCCCACAACGGCGACAGATCGCGCAGTTTGTCGATCTTGCTGTGCAACAGTTCAATGGCATAGTCGATCTCCTCTTCAGTATTGAAGCGCCCGAGAGTAAAGCGAATCGAACTGTGCGCCAATTCATCGTTGCGCCCCAATGCACGCAACACATAGGATGGCTCCAGCGAAGCGGAAGTACACGCCGAGCCAGAAGAAACAGCCAGGTCCTTCAAAGCCATCATCAACGATTCGCCTTCAACATAGGCAAAGCTGATATTCAGGTTATGCGGCACGCGCTGTTCCATATCGCCATTGACATAAACCTGCGGAATACTGGACAGCCCCGCCAGCAAGCGATCACGCAGAATGCGAATGCGTGCACTTTCCTCTGCCATTTCCAGACGCGCCAGACGGAAAGCCTCCCCCATGCCGACAATCTGGTGCACAGGCAAAGTCCCCGAGCGGAAGCCGCGTTCATGCCCCCCGCCGTGCATCTGCGCTTCCAGGCGGACACGCGGTTTACGGCGCACGTAAAGCGCGCCAATCCCTTTCGGACCATAAACCTTATGCGCTGAAAGACTCATCAGATCAACTTTCAGACGTCCGACGTCAATTTCAATCTTACCCGTCGCCTGCGTCGCGTCGACATGGAAAATGATGCCTTTTTCACGACAGATTTCACCGATTTCAGCAATTGGCTGAATGACGCCGATCTCGTTATTGACGAACATCACCGAGACAAGAATCGTATCGGGCTGCAGCGCGGCCTTAAATACATCCAGATCAATCAGACCGTTTTCCATCACATCGAGATAGGTCACTGAAAAACCTTGCCGTTCCAATTCGCGGCAGGTATCGAGAACGGCCTTATGCTCGGTCTTGACGGTAATGATGTGTTTACCCTTGCCTGAGTAAAAATGCGCAGCCCCCTTAATGGCCAGATTGTCCGACTCAGTCGCGCCAGAAGTCCAGACGATTTCCTTGGGATCAGCATTCAACAATGCAGCAACCTCTGCACGCGCCGCCTCGACCGCCGCCTCGGCCTGCCAACCGAAAGCGTGTGAACGTGAGGCAGGATTCCCGAACTGCTCGCATAGATAGGGAATCATTTTTTCCGCAACGCGAGGATCAACCGGCGTTGTCGCTGAATTATCAAGGTAAATCGGCAGTTTCAGCATTTCATTGAACTCCTTGTGATTGCATAGCCTGCATACTATTTATTCAGGCAAACTCAGGCAGAAATGGAAAGCGGCTGCCGCTGTGCGGCAAAATCTGTTGTTTTACGCAAGGTTTTGATGACAGTCGCACTTTCCTGATGCCTCTGGCTGTCTACCAGATGACTTAGCGTTACCGAGGATAAATACTCGTACATCTTCATATTCAGCGTTGTCCATAAATCATGAGTCATGCAACGAGAATCATCCTTGCAATTTTCGCCTCCGCCGCATTGCGTGGCATCCAGCGGTTCATCAACCGCGCGGATGATGTCAGTCACGGTAATCAGGCTCCCCTGCCGTGCCAGACAATATCCGCCGCCCGGACCGCGCACGCTGTTGACTAGCCCGGAACGGCGCAGTTTCCCGAAAAGCTGCTCAAGATAAGACAGCGAAATTTTCTGGCGCCCGCTGATTCCCGCCAGAGTCACCGGCCCTTGCCCTGAATTCAGCGCCAGATCGATCATTGCCGTCACAGCAAAACGTCCTTTGGTAGTCAGTCGCATTAAGCTCTCCTTATCCTGTCAATACCAGACTTTATTTGTCGACTATATAAAATCCGCACAATATTAGTCAACTATTTTATTCAAGTATTGCGGGTCAAACTTGTCTGCCGTTGCCAGTTCATCTTCTAAAGGCACGCCCATGACTTCCAGTTTTTGTAACAAACACGCAATGCGCCGGTCTGTCTCAACCGCATGATCAAGCAGGCCATGAATAGCCTTGGCCAGCGGGTCGTCCTGCTTGTCGCCCAGTGCATAGGCGGAAAACCCCATTTGACCCGCTTTCTCCTCGCGTTTTTGCGCTTGTGCCGAATCGATGATTCGCGCCGGATTGCCCACTGCCGTCGCCCCCTCTGGCACGTCTTTGACGACAACGGCGTTGGAGCCGACTTTGGCACCTTCGCCAATCGTAATCGGCCCCAGAATCTGCGCACCCGCGCCGACAACGACGCCGTCGGCAAGTGTCGGGTGCCGTTTGCCCTTGTTCCAAGAAGTACCGCCCAGCGTCACGCCATGATAAAGCGTCACATCGTCTCCGATGACCGCCGTCTCGCCGATGACGACGCCCATTCCGTGGTCGATGAAAAAGCGGCGGCCAATGGTTGCGCCGGGATGTATTTCGATGCCGGTCAGAAAACGCGCACAATGTGAAATAAATCGGCCGAACCAGTAAAAACCGCGCATCCACAGCCCGTGCGCCAGGCGATGCAAAATGATCGCGTGCAGCCCCGGATAACAGGTCAACACCTCCCAGCTCGTACGCGCCGCAGGATCGCGGTCGAATATCGAACGGATGTCTTCACGCAAGGCGTTGAACATGGGCAGGTTTCTCCGGAAAAAAACTGGGAGAGTTTACAATACCCGACTTGCACCATCAAGAATTAAGCACACCAAGAGGACATACTCTGGCGACGCGTTGAGTATTCTGTTTTGTGCCCATTTAACGCCCAATCAGTATCCAGGCTGCATACCAGACAGACGGATGCGCGGGCTTCTCCCGGTCATCTCAGTGATTACTTCTGTCCGGCCCCCGGATTCTTATCCACGGCATCGAGAATACCGCGCAAAATATTGACCTCATCCCGCTCCAAGGCTACACGCCCAAACAAACGGCGTAATTTTGGCATCAGACGCTTCGGATGCTGCGGGTCATGGAATCCGGCGCGAATCATCACATCGCGCAAGTGCGCATAAAAGCGCTCCACTTCCTCATGCGTCGCGGGCGGCGAAGAAAACGGCGTTACCCGACCTGCTGTACATTCCTGACCCAGCGGCGCGCCGGATAGCGCGTTTTGGCGCAGCTCATAGCACAACACCTGAACTGCTGCGCCCAAATTGAGCGAGCTATACGCAGGATCGGCCGGAATATGCACAATATACCGGCAACGCTGAACATCCTCGTTCGATAAACCCCGGGTCTCGTTACCGAACACCAGCGCCACATCGCCACGCTCTGCCTGTTCCAGAACCAGGGAAGCCGCATCGTGCACGGACAACGGCGCAGGCCCCAGGTCACGTTGTCGCGCTGACAAGGCAATCGCCAGAATCGTTCCGTGCAGCGCTTCATCAAGCGACTGACAGATAGGGGCCGCCTGCAAAACATCATCGGCGCCCGCCGCGCGCGCAGTAGCTACGGGGTCGGGAAAGCGCTCCGGATTCACCAACATCAACCGCGCCACCCCCATTGTCTTCATCGCCCGCGCCGCTGCACCAATATTGCCTGGATGACTAGGGTTCGAGAGAACAATGCGCACATTCGCCAAGCGCTGCATACGCCCGGAAACAGGCGAACACCCCGGCAAAGACGGGGCTGGGAAAAGTGGAGGGCGTAGATTCATATTAAAATGGCGGCCTTCGCTACGTTCACTACAATTCGATGATTTCGCTTCGGCGCCGCCAGCAAACCCAACCGGCCGCCGTCCGAAGAATTTTTAGGAATTTTCAAGAGACGCCCATGCACCCAGCGCTCAACATCATGATCAAGGCTGCGCGCCGTGCCAGCCAGATTATCAACCGCGCCTCGCTCGACCTTGAACACCTGCACATTGCAAGCAAGGCACAAAACGATTTTGTCACCGAGGTCGACAAGACTGCCGAAGCGGCCATTGTTTCGATTCTGCGCGAGGCCTATCCGGACTACGGAATTCTAGCAGAGGAGAATGGGCGCATTGCCGGCCAGGGCGCGGGCAATGACTATCAATGGATCATCGATCCGCTCGACGGAACGACCAACTTCATCCACGGCTTTCCGCAATATTCCGTATCGATTGCGCTCGCCTACAAGGGACAAGTCACACAGGCCGTCATTTATGACACGACGCGCAATGAAATGTTTACCGCCAGCAAAGGCAACGGCGCCTTTCTCAATGAACGCCGGATTCGCGTCTCCAAATGCGCCAAACTCAGCGGCGCCCTGCTCGGCACGGGCTTCCCCTTCCGCCTGTTCGAACATATCGACACATATCTGAAGCTGTTCAAGGATTTCACGCAGCACAGCGCCGGCATCCGCCGCGCCGGTTCGGCAGCGCTCGATCTTGCCTATGTCGCCTGTGGCCGGCTTGACGGTTTTTGGGAAATCGGCCTGATGCCGTGGGATATGGCGGCCGGCACCCTACTCATCAGTGAAGCAGGCGGCCTCGTCGGCGATCTTTCCGGCGGCAGCCGCTATCTGGAAACCAACAACCTGATCGCCGGTACGCCCAAGGTGTTCGCCCAGATTCTGCAAGTCATTGACGCACACCGCACGCCTGCGCTGCCCGCGTAAAAACGCAGGCGGCAAAGTGTACAGGGATCAGAAATCAGCCAGACCACCGCTGAAGCCCGTGTGGATTGGGCGTTTCCGGGTAGTCGCCTCTAGAACCCGCGTGAATAAAGGATCTCCGGGCATACCCCTCGGAGACGCCCTATTTATAAGGATTTCCGAGCACCCCTCTCGGAGATGCCCTAAATACGCGGGCTAGCGGGCAGGTGCCATGAAACTAAAAATAAGAATTGCCACTGCGTGCGCGCTGACTCCCATCCACGAAACTCCTCTTGATGCTGTTGCGCTGAGCGGCAGCGCGCCCCGCTGACTTTCCTACCTTCTTTCTTTATCTC
>ERZ773073.1025-NODE-1025-length-13547-cov-3.431811_pt1 | contig 13547 bp, 16 predicted proteins | sample MGYA00580616_ERZ773073 | MGnify/ENA primary metagenome ERZ773073 (study PRJEB29015, sample SAMEA2737960) | human oral metagenome | biome: human oral; feature: human-associated habitat; material: dental | place: China | collected 2131 ...
AAGCCATGTGATTTACAGATACTATTATACAATTGGATTTAAAGAGGGAATTGATTATGAATATAAAGATAATCAATTTAAAATTTTAGATAACGGTATGTATAAAAAGATTTTTTATTTTGTTGATAAAATAGCTCAATTAGGACAAGTGATTATCTTTGAAGATAGTAAATTAGTATCTCGTAATAAATATTTTGAAGAACACTTTCCTAATGGGTATAAAGATAACAGACATAAAAGAAATGATGAATTAAAATTGCTTAAAGAATCAATTAGCCAATTGTTTAGAAAATATAAACAACCAGCAATCAAAAAATTTAATTATGAAGCAGATGATTTGATTAAGGAAGCTGTTAGAGTAGCTAAGAAGAGTAATAAATACAATCATATTTACATTTTAACTAATGATTTTGATTTAGCACCCTTAATTGATGATGAAGTGACTCTATATAGAAGAAGTCCTAGAAGTAATACTTCTCATGCTGAACCACACCCATATATTTATAATTATGAAATGATTAGTAAATCTAATTATGAAAGTTATTTTAAAACTATTGGAATGACAAAAGATGTTAAAGTTCCTTATAACAGTATTCTATTATATAAGATGATTAGAGGGGATAAATCAGACAACATTGCTGGAGTAAAAGGTGTTGGAGCTAAATCTTATAATAAATTTATTGAGCAAATGACTGAAGATGAAATTCAGAAATTTAAATATTATGATTGGACTATTGAAGCTCATAATAAAACAAAAAATGTTACTTACTATGATTATGATGAAATTCCTTTAGAGGAAATTAAATCAGATGAGTTTGAAGTTAGATATAAAGAACCGAAAGAGTTAAAAGAATTAGCTCTTATCATCAAAAAATATTTTTCTACCGAAGTAGCTAAGGAAATCATTATCAAATATAGAGGAATGGCTTTAAATGCAGCTTATAATTTTAACGACTCTGAATTTGATAGAAAACCGATTCATTTGAATAGCAAAGTCCTTGATTTACCTAACTTTGACAGTTCAAAAATATCTTATGAAAACGTTATAAGCATTGACTTAGTCTAACTTTTATGATAGAATAAATATATAGAAAAAGAGCATATTTCATGCTCTTTTATCAATAAAATAGGAGGTTAGTAAATGGCTTTATTTGCAACCGCTTTAGATAATACACTTATTTTTTCAAAAGGCTTTGTTAAAAATGAAGATGTAATTGCAGTAGAATATAAAGATAATAAAGAATTATCTTATATGACAAAGCAAGCTCTTGATTATTTAAAATCGCTAAATGAAGTAATTACAATCGTTCCAATTACTTCTAGGTCTTTAGAAGAGTTCAAACAAATTACTTTTTATTCAATGTTTGAGCATGCTATTTTATCTAATGGATTAGTAATCCTTTATAAAGGACTTGTTGAGGACGGGAATTGGCAAGCAATCATTCAAAAAGAATTTGATAAAATAGCCTTATCTGATGTTGAATCATTGCTATACAATTGCTCTTCTTTATTCGAGTCTGATTTTGAATTAAAAGGGTACTATTATTATGCCGAAGTAAAAAAACACCAAGAAATAATGGTATTGAGATTGCTGAAACCGTTTTTATATAAAGATTGGAATTGTTTTGTACAAGATAACAAACTTTATGTAGTTCCTAAATTTGTAACAAAAGAAAATGCTTTGAAATATTTAACTGGAAAATATGATTTAGATTTAATGTATTCTTTTGGAGCTGGAGCTAGCAAAGATGATAAAAATTTTATCAATCTAACTCAAAACAAGATTAGTTTTACAAATTCTGAATTATGGAACTCATTAGAGGAAGCAGAAAAATATAAATATTCTGTATTTCTTTTAGGGTTATCTGATTCAGAGAGAATGCTTAAAATGATTAAGGGGAATTGAAATGGATTTAAAAACAATTGAAAAATTAACATCTGAAAAATTTTGGCAATCAAAATCAAAACTCAATAGAACGAAGATTCAAAGAGTCTTTGATAACTATTCTAAAAAGATTGATAACTCTACTTTTTCATCAAGTTTTTTAAACGGGAAATTCGTTTCAATAAATTTTTACATTAAAGATGAAGTTCTTGATTCTTATGTGGAGTTTAAATTCAGATTTTCCCCTCTTAATCCTAGAGAAAGTTTAAACTTTTCAACTGAAGTAGATTCCTTACCTGAAATAAGAATTTTATATAAAGATACTACTTATAGAAGTTATGAAACTTACAGCAAGGCTCTAAAAAGAGATATAAATAATAAAATCAAAGAGTTAAATTTAATGTTAGCTCAATTAGAAAAAATGCTTTAAAAAAGTTGCTATATAATAGCAACTTTCTTTTTTTATTTAACTGACTCTAATAAATCGAAATCATCTTCTGACATTTCAGCTTCTGCATTAGAAGCATTTGCTTCTTTACTTTCATTTAACTCATTAACAAAAGATGAGTGTTCATAAATCTTAGTAGGCCAGCCTTTTTCTTTAATGTAACCATCAATCCAATCAGTTGGAGAGTAAAATCCTTGTGCATGGATAACATCACTTGAGTGAACTTTTAATCCAATTCTACCTTTAGGGTTACCTTTAACTTTTTGGCCTTCGTTATTTTCAAATAACATTTGAGAAATAGTTGCTGGTAAAGAACCTGCAGCCAATTTATTACTCATATTTTGACGAACTTGCATAGGAATTACATCTGATGATGGTCTTTGAGCTGCACAAACTAAGAATACACGAGCTGCACGACCAAGACGAGCAATACTTTCAAAAGCGGCTCTGATTTTATCTTGGTATTCTTGATTAGCTTTAGAAATTTCATCTTTACCTTTAATTTCAGATAACAGTTCTCCAGCCTCGTCCACAAGTAACAAGATTGCTGGGCCATCATATTCTTTTGGAATATCTTCCCAGTTATTGATACCAAGTCTTTCCATAAGTTCGTATCTATCCATCATTAGTTTTTGAACGAAACAAGCAATGTCGCAAGCATCTTCCATAACAGTTCCAACGGCAACTCCGTATTGTCTAAGTTGACTTAGTTCCACCCTTTTCATGTCAATACCAAATAATAACCATTTATCTGGTCTTGCTAAACAAGAGTTCATAATATTCCATTGAGCAACAGATTTACCCCCACCTGTAACCCCAGCAATAAGTGTCATAGGTGAAGCGATAATGTCTGGCCCAATATGGATTCCATTTTTATCACAATATTTCTTTTGAGTACCGTCTAAGTCAAACCCTACAACGTGTTCAATTTCACCAGTTTCTGGGTTTTTAATAGGTAAACCACCCCTAGAGGAAAGCCCTAGAGGAATAAAACTCCATTGTACTATTGGGTCTTCCAAATAATGTTTATCCCATTTAGCCATTGTAGGTAATGGAGCTTGTAGAGATATAGTAGCAATTCCTTTATCCGTATCCCAACCAGGGTGTTCTTTATCTTCATAATCAATTTCAAAAGGTCTACCACGACCGAATTGAGTAGAGAAATCAGAAAGGAAAGTATTTGCTTGTAATGGGTCGAAATTAACTGGTAGAAATAATCTTAATTTTGACGGCTTGCCATCTTCTTTATCATTTTCTAAGATAATAAATTCTTCAGTATAATTCATTATATTTGACTTGTTGTCAATTAAGCCCATTTTCGAGCGTTTGAAATCAAGCATACGAGAGATAAGTTTATCTCTTGCAGCCAATTCGTCACTAATCATATTATGTACAATTCCAACAAATAAATAAGGAATAAAAAATGATAAAACAGCTCCCCAAAGGAGTGTTTTTATAGCAATAATAGGGCCTATAATAATAGTTAGAACATAAATGAGTCTAATAACATTCTTATTACTTGCTTCTTTTAAGCCGAATTTCTTTTCTCTTTTAATTTTTTGTTTATATGTTAATTCTTCAGTAGGTTGTTTATTCTGCCTTGTATTATTTCTTCTTTTCTTTCTTATTTGGTAAGCAATCCAATCTTTGAACCAAAAACTAAAAGGAATAGAGATGAAATAAAGCAGAATCAGAAGAATAGACTGAATAAGTAAATTCATCTAATTACTCCTTTAAATAGTATAGTTTATTTGTTTTTCATATCGCAATCGACTGTTTTTGTTGATAATTATGGAAATTCTTTGCCCTGTTATGATTTTATTAAGAAAACTCAAGAAAAAGAATAAGAATAGTCAGGTGTGGAAAATGTGTAGAAGTACAATCAAATAGACTAATCAATACTTCTGTATATAAGAAACTTTTATTATATTCACTTTCCTCGGGTGCGTATTCTATCACCAACTTTCCAGCAAGAATTATTCTTCCTAAAGGAAGCAATACTTCAAGCCACAGAGGTTGATTGTTCACCCATTCTTATTTAACGAGCAAGTGCCACCTACGCTTCGCTCAATAGTAATATGAAATTACCAAATTTTTTAATTAGCGTTATTTTCCATAATAGTTTAAATTTAAAATAGCATTTTCAGTTCTATCTTGAATTGTTCCACAATTATAACAAACATAAGTATTATGGTCATTGCCATATTTATCTCCCCATAAGAATAATTTTTCATCACCAGTTTTCACATGACCACACTCTGAACAAGTTTGAGTGCTAGGGAAGAATCTGTCTGCCAATATGAACTCTACATTATATTCCCCAGTCTTTTCAATCATCTTTCGTTTAAAACGACCGAAAGCATTTCTATGTAAGGATTTACATAATCTTTTATTCATTTTCATAGAATTTACATCTAAATCCTCAATAACAATCCTATTGTAATTATCAAAGAAATATTTAACTATATTATTCAAATTTGCTTCTTGAATATTATAAGCTTTAGTATAAGCATTATTTAACTTGATTATCGTTTCATGATAGCTTTTACTATACTTATAATAAGGATTTTTATTTCTTTTCTTAGAAATTACTCTTGAATAAAATTTAATCTTATCATATTGTCTAAGTAAAGATTTTGGTAATAAATAAAATTTGCCATATTCTTTCTCTAATTCATTTTTCTTTAAATAATCAATAGAACCAACATTTACATCAATACCTGTAGACTTTTTAGATATTGCAGATTTTGCTTCAAGAGGTGTTTCAACCGTTATTGTAACATACCATTTATTATTTTCAACAGAAACAGTAAAATCATCTGTTATTCGCCCATTAAATTTTAATGATTCTGCCATTTTGATTTTAGTAAATCTATATTCATGTTTGGAATACCGAGATTTTGGTAGAAAAAGCCATTTACCTTTTGTTCTGACCTTTCTTAAAGAAAGTATTTTATGAGATTCAACAGCTTTCTTCTTCTTGTATTTTGGCTTTTTGTGATTGGGCATATTTGGATTAAAATAATTATTCCAAGCTTGACACAAATTATCAAATTGAATCTCTCTTACTAGACAATAGAAATTGGCTTCCCAATCAAATTTTTCCATCTTTCTTAAGTTGTTAGTATTTGGAAAATAATTCTTGTTCAATTCTTTTTGAGTATATAATCCAGTAGCTTTCATTTCTTTATAGATTTTATATTGAGCATTTCTTTCATCTATTGCTCTGTTCCATACAGACCGTTGATAGTCATAGTATCGTTGAAAAACCTCTTGATTATGCTTATTTGGATAAATTCTGATTTTGTGAGCTCGTGTAATAGTTGGAATTAGATTTTCAGTCTCTTTTTTCTTTCTTCTCATTGATTTCTTTCAATTCCTTTTCTCCTACTTTATAAATTGGCTATTTATTTTTTAGCAGTTGCTAAGTTATATACATTACCGAATTTCTCTTTATATTTATTATACGGTTTGGTTAATCCTTTTAGAGCTTTTGCTACTAATTCAGGTCTTACATATCCTTTATCTGAAATTTGAGAATATAACTTATCTAAGAAGTAAATAAGTGTTTCTTGATTAACTAATTTATACCCAAATTTCCACCAATTTCGGTCTCTTTGAATAAATGTATTTCCATCGGCAGAGATACAAACAAAAGCTTCAATATCTGCAATTGTAGTATTACTATAATATTTTTCCCAAAGATAACGAGCTTGATTTATTCTAGGTCTATTACCAGGGAACTCTTTACCTGAACGTAAGATTGAGCCATCATCATTGAATTTATAAGAAGCTTTTGATTTCCAGTTCTTTGAGTCGATAATAACAAGTGTTGAGCCAATAATAAGTAAATGGTCTGTATCACCTAAGTCTAATTGGCCTTCTTCTCCGTCAATCTCTGGCTCCATTTTTTCTTCGATAGGCAAAGAAATGCTGTCAATCAAAATACAATCAGGTTTATCAGCAATCCATTCTCTAAGAATTTGAGAAGTTTTCTTTTCTCCGTCTATACCAGCATTTATTAGCTTAATATTAGGATTAAATTTCTTGTATTTTGGGTCGTCTAATTGATTTTGTAATGAAGCAGCTGCAATTCCGAAGTAATGTCTATCATTCTTTAGGAAGTTTTCTGTTACTTTCATTAGTTCAGGTTTTACATCATTAGGAGTTTCCATAGATAATATATTAGTCTTACTCATCTCTTAGTCCCTCTGCAATTTCTCTTAATCTACGTTTCTCTTTAGCTTCTGCAATCAATTCCAATTCTTCTGGCGGAGTTTCATACATAAAGTTTTCATTCATGAAGCCTTTTACACTATTCATAATGTTACTTTGTTTTACAGGCGGTTGGCTATAAAGTTTATCAATCATTTGGCAATAAGCTTCTTCTTTATCTTTAGAAGAACCTCTCATAGCTTTTTTGGAATCAATCAAACGTGTATATAATTTTCTCCAGCGGTCTGTTTCTCTAATGTTTTCTTGTTCTTGTACATTATTCATTTCATCTAAATCTGGCAATTTAGAATTTCTTTTTGGTAATGGCATTTTCTACCTCTCTTTTAATTTGCTCTAATTCATTTTAATATCTGTTATATCGTCACTAGTAAGACGCTAAAACAGTAAAAATCTATTTTCGATAAATATATCGACTCTTCAGTAAAACAGCTTAAAACAGCAGTAAGCGTTATTAAAAAAGTCATTTAGCAAAAGCTAAATAACTTCTTTTTTGTTTATTTTTAAATGTTCTTCTACTTTTTGGCAAAGTTCTTTATCATCACGTTTTAAATTGGTTATAAAACCTTTGGAATCAAAAGTAACGTTTGACCCATTTAAATAGACATCTAAATCATCTTTAATTGTTCTGAGTGTTTCTCGTTCATTATAGCTTTTATAATTTGCTATTTCTCTAAATACAAAATATGAAGAAATAATGAATAACGGTAGATGAAAGATGAAAATAAAAGCATGCACGAAAACATAAATAGCTGCTATAACATCACCTATCACAAGAATCAATTTAACGGCATTAGGATAATCTAAAGTTATTAAATGATTTAAGATTGAAACAATAATCATGCTTATTACAACTGGAATAGCTTTAGAGAAAAAATCCTTAAAATGATTTTGCCATTTCTCTTTTCTTACTTCATATTTTTTCTTTTGGATTGCTAATAAATTTTTAAAGTAGTTATCTAAATTGGGATAACCAAATTCTACTATATTATTTTTCATAGTGTAACTCCAATTTTATTTAACTTATTAAGAAGCGGTTTTTAGTTTATCTTGTAATCGTTTTTCTAAGCCTCGGCATAACAAAGAGCTTTCTTTATTTATTCCAGTAATAAATCCTCTTGAGTCAAATTCAAAACAAGAAACATCAACATATCGGTCAAAATCTTTCCAAATCTTTTTTAATATTTTCTTTTTACTTTCATTTTTGAAAGATTTAAATTCTAAAGTATTTAAAATAGCAATCTTGATTGCTTCGAACAAGAAATAAAGAAAAAATAAAAATGCTAAGACTATTGCAACAGCACCGAGACCAATTATAAGCCAGAGTATGACTTTGAGTTCAATAGGTAATGTTTCAGCATCCACTGAAATCTTAAATATACTTATTACGAATCCAAGAAAAAGGATTATACCCAAAAAAGCAAGAGAATCAGAAAGATTTTCTTTTATAGCACTCCAATAACATTTCCTTGAAAATTCTTGCTTTAAGAGTAATTCTTTAAAATAACTATCTAAGTTAGGGTAGTTGATTTCTACTATGTCATTCATTCTTTTGCTCCAATTTATGTTCTGCTTCGCTAAACACTTTCTTATTTTCATTTGTGCTCAAATCTGGGCCGATTATCATACCATATTTATCAAAGATAAGCATATCTTCTGTAATTGAATAACTCAAATTGTAACGAACATAATAAATCATGTCTTTTCTAATTTCTGAGTAATATTTTCTTTTAGAAACTCTGATTTTTCGGCCAGGGATTCTAAAAGTAACCGGCCCTACAATTCTAGTAAGCATTCTTTTCCAAAAATATATTACCGGAATCATTGATGTAACTACAAATGCAATATATAAAATATTTTCATTTGTGGATTGTTCAACAATTTTATCCTCTGTAAAAATTTTATAAAGAATGTCGGGACTAGAAATTAGATAATGAAGTGTAAATATAACACCAATAACAGCACTTAAAATAATCAATCCATCTATAAAATAATGTATAATATAACCTATATAAGAAGGCTCAACTTCTGTGCTATGTTTTCTATAATCTTCTTCATATTTCTTTTTTGTATCAGCGAAAAATTTAAGAACTCTATCATGTTTAAGCTCTATTAAACAGTTTTCCACTCTTTCAACCTTCTTTCAGCTTCTCTAAATATTTTTTTATTTTCATTTTTACTTAAATTAGGAGAAACAATCATACCTGTTGTATCAAAAACGAGCATGCTTTCTGTAATTGAATCGTGTAATTCAGTACGTAGCTTATTAAGCATTCTTGACTTAATCTTTCTGTAATATTCATTCTTTGTATATTCAATTCCTACTTCATGCCCCCCACTCATGAAATCAACAAAACTTTTCATTAAGAGAGCTATACTTATCATTGCTAGAGTAGGTAATGCCCATGTAATTAACAATCTATGCACATCAATCAAACGAGTAGGGCTAATATTAGTATTTGACAAATTAGAATCTAAATAGAAAATACCTACACAACCCAACATAAAGATAGGACTTAATATAAGCGAATAATAATCCTTAACAATCTTAGTGCCTTTAATTTTATTTTCTTTATAATCATCGGCATATTTCTGCTTGAATTTTTCAAAATATTCATTTACTTTATCGTATCTAAATTCAATTACATTATTTTCCATTTTTAAGTTCTCTTTCTATCTTACTTAATCTTCTTTCGTCTTTAATATTAAGACCAATTATAATATTATCTTCATCAAAAGTCAAATCTTTCTTATTAACTCCCAAATCAGTGGTTACTTTTTTAATGTTTTTAGATTTATAAAAATGCTTGAAAAAACGTTTTTTAGATTTTTTAAATTCAAAATTCCAAAGAATAGATTTTAAGAAAATCAAAATTGTCATAAGGATTACAAATCCTAAAATAACAAAGAATATATAATTACAAGCATTTCTAGCATCACCGGATAGTGTTAATTGTTCTGGCAAAACACCAACAACTATTAAAACAATCATTCCAAAAGCCCAAATATATGGTTCTTGGTCTAAATCTGTAAAGAGATAATTGTCATAATATTTCTTTCTCTCATATACTTCCAATTGCTCTTTATAGTAATTGTCAAAATATTTCTTAATTTCAGTATATTCATTTTTTACAATTTCATTCATGAAGCTCATACTCCTTTTAGATAATCATAGATTTCTAAAGCCGCATAAGCTCCCTCTCCAACCGCAATAGCCACTTGTCTATATTTTGGATTTTTCAAATCTCCAGCAATAAACAAACCATCGCCATTATGATAAGTTAATAAATTATGTGTAGTAACAGGCAATAAATAATCATTGAATTTTTCAACATTATTTAAATATAAAGAATCAATATAATTAGTATTAGGATTTGCTCCAATTGCTGGAAATAAACCTGATACTTCAAGAATAGTATCATCTTTTAATTTGATTGCATTTAGAGTGCCATTTTTACTAATCAATTCTACAACTTCATTGTAAATGATTTCAATATTTTCTGTTTCTTCAACCATTTTTACTAAATGTGATTTTGCTCTAATTTTATTTCTAACTAAGAGATAAACTTTAGTAGCAAATTCAGATAATAGCAATGCTGATTCCATTGCACTATCTCCACCACCAACAACTGCAGTATTCTTACCAGCATAAAAAGCACCATCACAAGTAGCACAATAACTAATTCCCATTCCTAACAGTTCATCATGTTGCTCAAGAATTAAATGATTATGTTCTGTACCTGTTGCTAATAGAACAGCTTTTGCATAATAAGTGTTTTGAACACTTTCATCATAAGTTTCAGTTGTAGTTACTTTATATAAATCATTTTCTTTACTGATTTTTGTTACATTTTCAAACTCTTTTAATTCTGCTCCGAATTTAGCACCATCTTCTCTCATTTTATCTGCTAATTCAGAAGCATTTATGGAAACACTACCTAAGTAATTGTCAATATGTTCTGTTTCGTATAATTGAGAAGCAATTACATTCTTTTCAATAACAAGAACTTTTAAATTAACTCTAGAAGTGTATAAGGCTGCACTTAATCCAGCAGGCCCACCACCAATAATAATTACATCATATTTATTACTCAATTTGTACTCCTTTTTTACTCTTTTATTTTTATTATTCTTTTATTTTAAGGTATATATTCTAATTTAATTATCAATCTTTAGTATATGTTTAATAATGCTTTAGAATGGTCGTAGCTGTTGCTAAAACAGTTGCTAAGACAGTCTATATAAAAATACGATAGTTTTTATTGCTTAACCATAAAACAGCTTAGACTCCTTGTTTAATATAAAAAAGTTATTTAGAAGTAACTAAATAACTTTTAATTTATATTTAAGTATTTTTCATTTTAGTCTCATAAGAAACGATAATCATGTGGTACAAGAATTATAGAATAATGTCTATTCTATAATTCAAGATTGTTTTTCGTCCGTGACCACAATGACTATTTCATCTTAAATCAGATGAACATTTTAATTTCATTTTCTTATCCATTTCACCACTGAGGAATTACAACTTCAAAGATAATGAAAAGTTATTTTAATTTGAATTTCCACACAGAGCCAGACATCAATCACTTGGTCTTATTCTGGTTAAGTAGAAATACTATGTTATTTTGCTTTATCTTTTAAGAGCATACCTCTACGAGCAATAACATAAGAAGCTCCAGAGTGTACATTTAATTTCATTTTCGGACAATATTTTTGTTTTGCTATCCAACTCGTCCAGGCTGGATTAACTTTATGTAAGAAAATTCTGTTTTTGGCACATTTGGAAGTTGTAATAGAATCAAATTTAGAATAAGCAAGAGAGGATAACATCTCATTATATTTCTTGCCTCTTTTACTAATTAAGCCATCTTTCTTTTTAGTAAAATTGAGTTTCTCTATAACTAAATCTTTTCCAGTGTTTAAACAATAATCCTTTAGTTTAGCTGCTATAACTTGAAAATCAACTTCTCCTTGTTCAATGTAGCTAATAAATTCTTTATATCTTCTGCTAATTCTTGTTTCACTGATTCTTTTTTATAATTTTTGAATATTTACTATATTTGTAAAGTCATATTCTAGGGACTGCTTGAAAAATGTTTCAAAGCGTTCCCTTTTTCTTTCTTCATCTTCACATTTCAAAAATGCTGGTGGAAAAGTTAGCATAGCATCTAATTCAGCAGAAATATCTGCAACTTTTTTAGATTTGTCTAAGTGTGGCCAAGCAGTAGCAATATTACTGAATAATTCTTTATAGCAATCTTCTATGGTTTCTTTAACAATAATATTTTCATACTCAAAATTCTTTTTTCGTTTAGGTGGAATATAATAAAGTCCAAGTTGAGCAAATTTAATAGCATTTTTCTGCAAAATAAAATAAATTATATAAGGAGCAACTTCATCAGGTGAGCCATAAATAAATTCGTGGTCAATCTGACACCCATAATAATTACAAGGCATAACAAAGATTTTTTCGTATGGTTTTAATTTTGAGTAATCCACAATAATAGAATCTTTTTGAATAGTAAGAGTAAATTCACCTTGCAACAATCTACTTAATTCATTTTCAATTAGTTCTTTTATAACCGGTTGGTTTTGTTCAAAAGATTTTTCATAATATTCTTTTAGTTCAAGTTCTGTTTTAAAAGAGCCTGTAATTAACTCTCTTTGGATAAAATCTTTCCATTTACTTCTATAAGTCATTAACACTCCAATCTACTCTTCAAATTCACGCAAGTAAACAACTTGACCACCATTTTTACCATCAATGTTAATCATAAAAGCATCTTTACTATAATCAATGAAAACCAAACAATCATCTTCAAGGAAGAATGAATTAGGTAATTCAGCTGTACAAGTAGCATTTTCAATTCGTGATTTTAATGATTCTGCTTCTTTTGAAGTGAAATCCTTTAAGATGTTTTTAGTAACAGTAACAATATTATCTTCAGTTGGTTCAACATTAACTCCATTGATTGTCAAAAATTCTCTTGCCATTGTTTTGTCCTCTTTATTCTTTCTTTATGATTATATTATACAACAAAAAGAGTTGCTTGTCAACAACTCTTTTAATTATTTTTTAATATTTTTAAGTCGAGCTAAAGCTTTTTGATTCAAGTGAAATTCAATTTTATTATAATCAGTTTCAATATATTGCATTTCTAAGTTATATTTACTTCCTAAATCAAATTTTATATTGTAATATTCATCTTGTAAGAATTTGCTTTTGCTAATAATTGGAAGTTTGATTTTGTTAGTAATTAAGAGGAAACAGAATAGATAGCAAATTAAAAAAACAATTATAAACACATCGTAAGAGAATAAATGGAATTGAGTTTTAAGTACTAGAAGAAGCATAATTGGGCAATAAAAGAACCATAAAAGCACTTTAGGAGTATTTTTTAGGTATTTGCCACTTTCTTTATATTTATCTTGATAGGTTTTGCTCAATTCTTTTAACTGAGCTTCAATTTCTTCTAGTTCTTCGTTGTGAACAATATAGTTATCACTCATTTCATTCTCCTAATATTTGCCTTTGTCTATTTTTCATTTTTTCTAGTAGAGTTGGACTTTCATAATTCAGTTTGATTTCTAATTTTTTAGAATCAATAATAACTTCATCTGAGCTTAAATTCAAAAAGAATAATTTGCGGTTTAAATTTACGCTGTTATTTTTTAAGAATTGTTTTTTGCTGATGATTGGTAGCTTTGCATTTTTTAAAGCATTTTTACCAGAAACTATTAAACTTATATAGATGATTGTTTCAATCATAAAAATCAATATAGTAATAGATTCGGGTACGTTCATTTTTATTGAGATAATAAGAGTTAAAAATATAACAAAAATAGTTGCAAACAATAAAGATAAAAGACCATTAAAGAATAAATATTTACCTCTATCTTCATATGTTTCTTGTAAAAGATTGCTTAGACTTTTCAATTCATTTTCAAAAATTGCTAATTCTTCATTGTAAACAATAT
>ERZ773073.1026-NODE-1026-length-13544-cov-8.818815_pt1 | contig 13544 bp, 8 predicted proteins | sample MGYA00580616_ERZ773073 | MGnify/ENA primary metagenome ERZ773073 (study PRJEB29015, sample SAMEA2737960) | human oral metagenome | biome: human oral; feature: human-associated habitat; material: dental | place: China | collected 2131 ...
TCGGGCCCGCCCGCGGCGGCGATGAAGGCGCGGCCGCCGAGCAGGACGCCGAACAGGACGAGGACCGAGGTGGCGATCACGGCGATGACGCGGGCCGGGCTCAGCCGCGGCGCGGCGCCGGCGAATGGTGTGGCGGGGGGGGGCATGACGGCCTCCTGGCGATTCCGGTGCTTTCTGAAGTTCGCGGGGCGGGGTCGGCGCCCCGCTCGGACTCAAGAGAAGCCCGGGCGGCTGTTGCATCCCGTGGCGGCGCTTGTGCGCGGCCTGTGAGTGCCGGTCGGCGCCGGGCGTGACGACTCTCATGGCGGGTCGGCCGCCCGCCCCTTTGACGACGTCGCGTCAGGTCAAATAGGCTCATTGGGCACGTAGGTAAGGCGAACCTTCTATCGTCTCCGCGTCCACACCCTGATTCTCTTCACAACCAGCGCATCCCGGGAGGCAGGCATGGCACGCGCCCATGGCCGCGGTTCGGCAACCCCCACGATCCCCATCGGCACGGTCCGCGGCCGGCGGGCCAACGCCGCCTCCTTCGCGCTGACCGTCCTCAGCTCCCTGGCCCAGGCCTGGGCGCTGGTCGGCCTGGGGCGGAGCCTGGGCGCTCTGCTGGCCGCCGGGCTCGAGCCTTCGCTCGGGGTGCTGCACGCCTCCACCGACAAGCATCCCAGCCTCTCCCTGGACCTCAACGCGGCAGGCCCGCCTGGCCACCACGCTGGAGGGGTGGGGCTACCGGCTCCAGGAGTCCGTTATCCAGCTGCGGCTGGAGCCCGCCGAGCTCGACGAGGTGCGCCGGCAGGTCACCGATATCATCAACCAGGCCGACGACGTCATCCACCTCAACCCGCTGTGCGACTCCTGCCTGACACGCAGCGAGGTCCACGGAACCGCGCCCGCGCTCGACGACGCCGGACTGTACCGAGGAGTGTGGTGAGCCGGCGGCACGCCGAGTACGCGCGGCTCACCAGCGCATCCCGCCCCGTCCGACGACGACCGCGTCTTGTGCGACGATCAGTGCCGCCGGCCGTGGTGATGAGTGTTGCCGTGATGGTCGCCTTGACATCAGTCATTATGATGCTGACCACTGTTATAACGCCTAGACTTAGGAATCTCTAGCGGAGCTGGAATTTCTTTCCCACTCATGTCAACAGGAGACAGCCCTCTGCCGGCTTCAGGATTACCACACTCATCGACCTTATTATTCTCTTGGTTCTCTTTGAGCAGCATGTGACGGACAGGCCTGCCGTCCGAGTACCCGAAGGACGCACGTTGGAAGGCCTGAACCCACGGCAAGGCGGCCGTATTGATCTTCAGCGCGAAGTCCGCAGGATGATGTACCGTCTCACTGACGCCCAAGCAGCCTGACAGGTTCTGGTACGCCTCAGAAAGATCGTTCTCACCACCCACGCTCACGGCTCGAAGCCCGTCCTTCGCCATGCGCACCTCAACAGCACCAAGCCCCAATGGTTTACCAAGTCCCACGCGAAGATATCCGACCTTACTCTTTTCTGCGTTCTGTTCCGAAATCGGGACAAGATTCGCAGGCTCCAGCAGCCAAACCAGGGCGGCGAGCTCGTTGCGAGACAGGTTCTCAAACCGCATCCGGCAGCGCAGGACGCTTCCGGGGCGAATCCACGTTTTCGCCACCGAATGAATCTGGCGATTGTCTTGTCTCACACCTTCCTGAAGGGGAGCCCGCGTCGCTGACGAAGGGAAATTATCCGAGCCCAGAATCGAGCGATGAACCGGATGAGCCGCCACACCAAGATACTGCCCGGACCTGAAGTACTCAGAGCGCCGCAGCACCCTATCCTTCTTCTGGTTATCTTCGTCGCACTCACCCTTCTTCATAGGCGTTTCACCTTTTATATCAGTCAGGAATCTGCGAGCGGAAGCCGGCTTAGGGGAGAGAAGAGGAGCAATGGGCGTCTCCTCTCTACTCAAGACAACAGAGGAGGTATCCACCTGCCCGAAGATAAGACGCCCCCTGGAGGCAACACCGCCGTTTTCTGCACCTTCACGCGGATTGGAGACGACGTACCCGAAGAGCCTGTCTGCGGCGGACGCCTCTGTGGCAGACCCAAGAGGGGTGACACACTGTTTCTCAGCAAGACTGCGGGGACTCATGCAATACGAGCGACGTCCAACCATCGTCGGCACCAGCTCCTCCACGACGGCCTCGTCGTCGGAAAGGACAGCATACGCCAGGGAGCCTTTGCGAAGGAGAGCCTTGGAGTCCACACCTGTGAAGCGATTCGGACGTACGTTGCGTTGCAGCTCATTAATTTTTCTCTGCTCCGAGTAGCTTTCAACGATTCTCCTGTAAGAATTTACTACACTCGCAGAGACCACCATCTTTTTAGTGTCATTAGACACACTGAAGAACACTCGCTCGTTATGCTTATTCGAGAAAACGCTTTCCGGAGGCTCCTCGTCTCTCGCACTCCGATAGACATACCCGACTACCTTATCGATTGTTTTCAGCACCTCCACATCACTTGACACATCATAAATTTCCACAAGTTCATCTCGAGCATCATATAGACCAATCACGCGCCAGTACGCATACCCTTTTGGATGTATACACAGGCTCAGCTTGCAACGAACCTTGTTTTGATGTCGAGTCATCGCTTGGATCTTCCTGAACTCACTGCTCCCAACACAGCGACGCGGATGGCTCGAATCAACCCGAAGAAAAGCGGCGGATACAGCAGGAATCTCCTGTTTGATGCCATTTTTATCTCTAACGTATTTCTTCTTCTCTCCACGCAGCAGTTCTACGACAAAGCCACCATCTTCGCTCATTTCTACGACCCGTACCGGAACGAGGCGCAACGCATCAGCGACATCCGCCCTGTAGGTGAGCGGCTTGGCGTGCTCCTCGAACACTCTGAATCGGGACGCGGTCAGTACCTCATAGGCACGCGACAGCATTCCCTTGACCATCGTCCCCGGGAACACCACACGCCCCTGCTGATCCGTGGGGATCTCGACCTGGGTGTTGCCACTTGGGTTCCTCCTTTGCTCGCCGTAGACGAGAGGAGTCCTCACCGTCAGCTCGAGATCGATCGACCCCGACCAGCGCTCCGACGACAGGTGATCGTGCGCCGGGGGCTCCTGGTCCCCGAACAGGTCAGCGGGTAGCTTTCCCCGTCTGACTGTTCCGAGGATCTCCCGCCTCGGCACCGGAATCCGGTTGACAGCGGAGTGGAACGGTTGGAACGCGGTCATATCAGCCCCACCTTCCGGTCATGAGCTCGTCGGCGAATACCGTGTTTCCGTACGTCTCCTCCGCGGTGAAGACCTCGATGCTGGTCATGACCTCGCCTTTCTCTCCGTGCTGGAGGTAGCTGTTCTCTCGAATCCAGCAGTCGCTGCCGCCCGGGACACTTTCGCAGGATTCCCCGACCACGATCTCTGCGGCCCCACTGCCGTTGAGCCACCGCAGCTCATGGGCCAGGACGCCGTCCTCGCCGGCGACATTGCCGCCGTCGTCGGTCTTCTTGCCCATCACCCGCCACAGGCGCAGCTCGAAGACCGTGTCCAGGTCGATCTCCTCCTCCCGGGAACCGGCCTGGCCATCCCTCTCGATCAGGGTGGTGAGCCCGGAAGCCCCAGCCCTTCTCACCGAGTAGGCGCCGCTGGTCGTGTAGGCCACGCCGTTCATCTCGCCTCCCAGGTCCTCGGCGCGTTCAAGAACCCGTTGAAGCCCAGCACCCCCGGGCTGCTCGGCTCCCGCGCCGGGCATGTCCTTCCAGACCGCCTCTCGCAACGGTTCCGGCTCCCACGTCTTCTCAGGCATCCCGCTCCTCCTTGTCCTCAAGCGGCCTCTCGCTGCTGCCCACCAGGTAGGAGGACCATCCCTCCCAGCCGGCTCCGGCTCTCGGATTCCTCTCGATCCCGGAGCTCACGTCCCTGAGCCCCTTCAGAATCCGCCGAGGAAGCGACTCGCCCGTCCCGTCCTCGGAGGCCTTGAGGGACCAGTTCTCGATCCCCAGGCCCTTGCCGCCGGTCATGGCCATGGCCTTGACCTCGACCTGCCCCATGCCCCGGGTGCCGCGGCTCCCCAGCGGGAGCGTCCCGGCGGCCAGCTCGGCGAGCACCAGCCCCAGGAGGCAGAAGGCGGCGCGGCTGCGGTCCTCGCCCTGACTGTCCTCCTGCCCGCCCGGTTCCTCCAGGCCCGCCCGCGCGTTGGTCAGCAGCCGGTCGAGGTCGAGCTCCAGGACGATGCTGTTCCAGGTGGAGTCGTAGACCTCCTCGCTGTAGAGCAACCCGTCCGCGACGCCGCCGGTCCACCGGTCGCCGGCGTTGTGCGTGACCTTGCGGCTCGGGCCGTCCTCGGCGGCGAGCGTGTCGAGGACCGTCAGCGCACCGCGGTGCGTCGTCGACCCGAACAGGTCCCGCACCAGGCTCGGATCCTGCGCCAGCTGCTCGTGGACGCCGGCGCCCGACCAGTCGGCCCCCGTGCTCGGGTCCTTCTTCGCCAGCAGGATGGTGCGGGCGATCCGCGTCGCCCGGGTCCGCAGCGCGCCGCGGACGGAGCTTCCGGGCAGCACGATCGGGTCGGTCTCCTCCGGGCCGGCGCGCAGGGGGCGGGCCGGCTTCGTCTCTTCAGAGTCCGCGCCCTCCGCCTCTCCCGGCGATCCGTCTGCGGCCCCGGCGTCGACGCCCTCCCCGGAGCCGTCATCCTGGGGCTCGGCCACGAGGATCCCGGTGGGGCTGTCCCAGGTGATTTCGATCCGCATCCGGCCGCTGCGCCCGCAGTTCACGGGGTCAACGTCGACCAAGCGGCCGCCGGCGCCGGAGAGCCACTCCTCCAGTCCCGCCCGGCTGCTCGGCTCCGCCTTGGTGAGGGTCCAGGCCTTCTTCGAGTCGCTGAGCGTGACCCTCCCCCACCCGGCGTTCTGCCGGCCGCCGAAAGCGACCCTGCCGTCTTTGATGAGCCCGATGATGAGCGCGAAAAGCTTCTCGACCTGCTCCGGCCCGGGCGGCGCGATATCGCCTTGAGGCACCTCGACGTCGTCGGGCAGCCCGGCCTCCGCGGTGATGGTCAGGGCGAGCTCCTTGCCGCGGGGCAGGTACTCGTGCTCGAACAGCGCGGTGTCGCCGGCCGAGCCCCAGTACCGGTCGATGGCGTTGCCCATCCGGGTCGGGAGCATGATCTTGTGCTCCTTATCCCTCTGACAGCCCTCTGTGGGCAGCTCGACCGTGTGCACGGTGATCGCCGAGGCCCGCAGTGGCGCCGCCGAACCGCCCCCTCGGGTTCCGTCATCGCCCCACAGCTGCCGCAGCTCGCGCTCGGCCAGTCCGACGGCGTCGCCGTGTTCCTCGCGGAACCTCTGGCAGGCGGCTCGCAGGGCGCCCTTGACGGAGCGGCCGGTGAGAACCGGCCGACCGCGGCCGTCGCGCACGAATCGCCGGGCAACGGTGGTCCTCTCATCGGGGTCGCGGCTGCGGTCGACCAACTCGTCGATGCCTCCCGAGTGGAGGGGCGAGTCCGTCACCAGGTGGACGGTGAGCTCATAGCGGGTCACGCTCATCGCTGAGCCTCCTTCGATGCCGCAGCACCATCAGCGGTCGGTGCGAGGTCCTCCCCGTGAAGGCTCCTCAGTGTGAACGTCTCCTTCTCCAGCAGGGGGTGCCCGACGACGAACCGCCCGAAGCCCTGCGCCCGCAGCTCCCCGATGCCGACGGCCGCCAGGGCCGCCAGCCTCTCCGGGGCGGTGGTTCTCACCTTGAGGACCGAGCCGGCCTGGATGGCCATGCGGGTGGCCCGGGGCTGGTGGCTCGCCGCGGACCAGGAGTCCACGCGCCGGTGCCTGACTCCGGCGTTGAAGCGCGTCCCGTCCGCCTCGGCGAGCTCGATGGGGGCACCGGCACGCTCGAAGGCGGCGAGCAGGTCGGTCAGGCTCCCGCCCGGGCCGAGCCGGGCCGAGCGGGCCAGCACGTCGGAGGTGAACCAGATCGTCGTGTCCGCGGCGTCGACCACCTGGGGCGCCGGGCTCGGTGCGAAGGCCGAGAGGGTGCACTCGGTCTCGCCGAAGGTGCCGCTGAGGCGACGCGCCCCGAGGCGGGCCCGGTGCCCTGTGTCGGCGAGAGCCTCCAACTGTTCACCGATCCGCTGGTACAGGCGGGTCGAGACCGTCACCGTCGCCTGGAGGCTCAGGCCCGCCGGGAGCGCCCGCACCAGGTAGAGCTGGCCGTCCCTGGCCGCCCCGGTGGCGGCGTCGTGCGCCGTGGACTGCCGCCCGATGAGCGCCGGGGTGCCCTTCGCGCCGGCGGTCGGGAAGACGTATCCGTTGCGCAGCGGCTTGTGGACCTCGTTCTCGGGCTCCTCGGCGCGCATCCGGTTGCAAACGCACATCTTCTCGTCACCCTCGCCCTCAGCCGTCTTGGGATCCTGGCTCGTGGCCCCTTGGCCGACCTTGGGGCTGGAGAACACCAGCGGCATTGGCAGCCCGCGCTCGCCCTGGTAAGCAACCACGCCGTCGGAGACGAGAAGCTCCCCGTTGACGACGGCGTCGCGGACCTCCTGGACAAGGGCCTCCGATGCGCCAGGGGCCTGGGCGACGGTGCGCGTGATGAGCCGGTGCACCCAGGGCAGCAGCACGGTGCCGCGCAGGAAGTCCAGGGAGCGGATCTCGTTGGACATGGGGACCTCGTAGGAGACCACCGGGGTTCGCAGGTCGATCGTCAGGGTCGCCTCGTGGAAGGCGCCGGCGTCGGTGGATACAGGGCTTGCCTTAAGGACCGGGGCCGCCGCAGCGGCCGCGTCCGCCGCGGGAACCCGCGGGACGCCGCGTCCTTTCCACCTGCCCAGCTGTGTGCGGCACCAGTCCTTGACGGCCCGGGCGTCGCCGGGCTCGTGGTCGGCATGGATGAGGACGTCGCAGACGCCGTCGCCGACGGCCCGGTTGGAGCCGATTGCGCGCACCAGCAGGCCGGAGAGGGCCAGAAGGAGCTCGGCGGCGTCGCGCTGCTCGTCGCTCCAGGTCAGGGGGCGTCCGTCCTTGTCGACGTCAGACAGGGTGACCTCGCCGCGCAGCCGGCAGACGCCGACGCGTTCGAAGAATCTCAGGAAGTCCTCGCGCGCCGTGCCGGTCTTCTCGTCGATGGACAGGGAGACGACCTCGTGGATGAGGTCGGCAGGGTCGGCCGGCGGGTCGATGAGCCTGGCGTCGGAGAAGACGACGAGCCGCGGCGCCAGGTCGGAGCCGAACAGTGCGGAGGCGAAGGCGCGCCAGGAGCCGCCGGGGTCGCCGTCGTCGAGTGCCTGGGCCACGAGGAGCGACTGCTCCCGCACGACGCCGGCGAGCACGGTCGCGCGCACGATCGGCAGGCCACGCTCGTCCTTCTCGACGACGGAGTCCACGCCGCCGGCGACGCCGGTTCCGGTGGTGACGCCCCAGTCGGAGTGGAAGGTGACTGACAGGGGGAAGGAGGTCGGGGATGAGGGGCTCATTCGGTGGCCTCCGATGTTGCGTTGATGTTCTTCCCCAGGTCAGGGAGGGAAAGCTCGAAGAAGGAGGGCGGGAGGAGGTCGGAGAGCTCCAGGAGGTCGAACACGGCGCCCAGGCCGCCGAGCTCGGTGATCCAGTCACCGACCTCCTCGCGGGCCACCGCCCACTCATCGTCGGCCGTCTGACTGCGTCCGGAGGAGAGCAGGCCACGGATGCGCGCCGCACGGGTGCGTGGGAATGGTTCGAGGTCAGTCTTGCTCCGGCTCTCGTCGGTGCAGCCGAGGGACATCCCTTTGAACCGGGCGACGCGCCTCCGGGTCACCTCCCAGGACTCGTGGGGACGGTCAGTCTTCGATGAGTCGGACGGCTCTTCACCCGGGTGGCACGTGTCGCAGCTGCATCTGGGCGACGTCGAATCGTCGTCGAGCAGCCGGAAGGGGCGGGTGGTGAAGTCCTTGTATCCCCGCAGGATCTCGGAGGCGTCGAGGACCGTGGTGTCGAACAGGACGTGGTAGTCGAGTGTTGAGCACGGCGGCTGCGTCGTCTTGCCGACTTTCTTGGCGCGCTCGACCAGTTTCTCGGCCAGCTCGTAGGCGATGTGGAAGGGGAAGTTGCGTTTGACGATGGCGACGCCGGCAGCGGCGGTCATGGGGCCGGTGTCCTGGCCCTCGGGCGGGGTGAGGTAGCGCAGGATCGGGTCGTTGCCGGTGGTCTCCTCGTAGTAGCGGAGGTAGGCGGCGGCGAAGGGGAGGGCGTAGTCGCCGCTGGTGATGACGGTGACGTCATCGCCACCGAGGATGACCGGGACGACGGGGATGGCGGCGTGTTCCCGCCCGGCCCGTTTGTCGTCACGGTGGGACAACTCGTCGATTCGCGTCCACGCGGCGGCGAAGGCGTGCTCAACCGCGTTTTGCAGGCGCTCGTTGACTGCCAGGAGGAAGCGACGCAGGGCGTCGGGGTCGTCGCGGTCGCAGCCGATCTCTTCCTGGAACTCGGCCGGCGCGACACGGTCCTTCGAGTCGTTGAGTTCCTTCATGATGCCTCCGACGCCGTTGCCGTCGATATGGATGACGGCGACCTTGGACAGGAAGGTGTAGTCGCCGGAGCCGGTGTCCGGGCCGGTGGTGCTGCTGGCATCCGGGTTGGACTGGATGGCGTGCTCAAGCGGACGGAGCTCCTCTGCTCCTCGCGCGACACTCTCCTCGGGCTCGGGCCTGCCCTCATCGCCCACCGGCTCGATGCCCTCGACGAAAACTTGGTGGAGCTTCTTGGACAGCATCGTCGGGTCGCGGGTGAGAAGTGCTTGTTTGTCTGAGAGGTCGGAGCTGCGCTTGACCCCCGTCTCCAGGAGATCGAGTCGTGCCCGGTAAGCCCGGTAGCGCCGGACGCGCGAGGTCAGCGACAGCGCGTCCTGGCGATCGTCCTTGGCCTCGTCCCGGGTGGCCAGCGACGGGGAGGCGGGTAGGGAGGAGTCCTTGGCTCTGGCGAGGAAGGGAAGCTGGGAGAAACGCGCCTCGGCGGGCGGACGTTGAAGGGCGTAGCGGGCGGCTTCCGCGTGGATCTCCTTGAGCGCGCTCTCGGTGACGTAGACGGGGCCGGACTGCGGATCGGAGGACGTAACCAACGGGATGAAGACGCCGGAGACGTCCATGCCCGGTGCCTCGGCGAGCGCCGTGCGCGTCACGGCGCCGATGACGTCCTTGGCCTGCTGGGCTGAGTCCACCAGGAAGATGGTCTTGCCGGAGGACTTGGAGACCCACTGGCTCTCGTCGGGCGTCTGATCATCGTCAGGCCTCTGGCCGTCGTAGGGCAGCCCACGGGACGTGCACCAGGCTGCAGCCGCCCCGGTGGAGACGAGACCCTGTGCCGTCCACTCCCGGAGCTTGGTCAGCAGGGACGAGGCGCCGACACTGTCCCGCAGCCGCGGTGAGGAGAAGATGAAGCGCTGGTTCCCGTTGGATTCAAGCATGACAAGGTGCATCGTCAACTCCGTTCGGACGGTGGCGCGGCTGTGCGACCCGGAACAGTCTTACCAGACAGCCGGTTGGCGTGGCGAGTGTTTGACCAGAGAAAAAGATGCTCTTGACAAAGATCGTTATGCAGGTTTAACGTTCCACTCTTTTGAACACCAGCGACGACAATAGGTGAATCATCAACTTTGCAGAAGTTCTGCACGATCGCATCAAATGTGACACTCTTACGGAACCCCGACCAACCTCCCCTGAACCAGATCGAGAACAGCTTACCCACATCCTCTTATACCCCAGAGCCGAATCGCTGACATTCAGAGAGGAAAACAGCGTTATGCTGCTTGTTCATATCGCAGGCCATGCCGACCTCGGCGCACCATCACCCTTTGAAGACCCGGACAAGATCGGCCCATTAAGAGCAGAAGAACTCAAAAACTGCATGACGCCTCATGAGGCCACACGATGTCTCTTCGACCTCTCTTTCACTCAGACTCCGAGTCACAAATACACGGACACTGCACATTCTCCCCACTCGGGAAGCGCCTTGCGAAAAGAACTCACAGCAGTTTCTCAGATCTCGGCAGCTACGAGCACCGATGAAACCACCGAGGTACTCATCATCGGGGTGGAAGGCGAAGACACACCGACCGACAGGCTCGCACGCGCACTCGTCGACGCACTGAGAATGGCATCCTCTGAAGCGGCCGATCTCGCCGGGACAAGCGAGATCATCATCCGCGACGCCTGCATCCTGCCAAGTCTGGCGGTGAGCCGCGAGAGCATCGAGCTGCTGGAACGGAGGATCGGCGCGCATGACGGGCACGTTCTGCTAGCCATGGCGGGAGGGGCCACCGCAGTTCTCGCCGAGGCAGCCGGAGTTGCCGCAGCCACCCATCAGGATGAGTGGTCACTCATGCTCGTCGACCGCGTCGAGGAAGGATCGGACGGTCAGAGTCTCCCCCTGATCCCGATGTCGGTCGACGCCGATCCGCTGCGGGGCTGGCTCATGGGGCTCGGGCTGCCGACGGTTCTGGATGATATCTATGAACAATCCGATCGCATCGACACGGAGGTGAAGAAGGCCGCCGACGCGGTTCGTCGGGTCATGGGCGAACTGGATTCGGAACCATCGGCCGAGGACTTCGCGCAGGTTCTTCAAGCAGATGTCGCCCGCGGCGACCTTGCCGCCGGAATGACCCTGAGGGCTTGGATACTCGCTAAGTACAAGCATCTTCGGGACGCCCACAGCTACACAAACGACTCCTGTAAACAATCCAACAAGCAGCTAAGACAAGAGCTCGGCAGAGTCATTGGGCGCCTCAGGGAGAGCGCGAAGTCCCACGCATTGGAGGAGCCGGAATCCTGGTTAGTAGCTCAAGGCGATCTGAACGACTTAGGAAAGTATGCGACGCACAACCTTGAGTCACCATTGAGGAACCTCACATCCAACAATCTCCAGGAGCGGATAAAGCAAGCGGTCGGGGAGCCTCCGGGATGGTTGTCAGTGCCGTCCGGTGACGTATGCCTGCTGACCGCCCAGGGAAAAGCAGCCCGCAACGCCCCCCTCACCTCCGGAGCAGACGCACCTGACAGAAAAAGACGAAGGCCTATCATCGTCTCCCTTCTCACGTCGGAACCAAGTGATTCCGTACGGCAAGCATGTGCCGTTCACGGGCCCCTCACGCTGAGTCCCTTCATCGCATGCTCCAGCTCGAGCCTCAGCGAGGGTCGACGAGTAGCGGACGAGGTGAAGAACGGAGAACAGCCGGCTTCACACTCACCCTGGACTCTGGATGAAACCTCCATCAAAGTCCACGACTATGGAGAGTCGATCACTCGGCCCGGAGTCTCTTCGGAGACCATATCTTCATCAATGAAGGGGTTGAGTAGAGCCGCAGAACACTGGCTTGAGGAACGCACATCCCGGCCTCGCGCCGTTGTCGTGACAGTCCTGGGAGAGAAGGCGGCCGCCATCAGTTTGCTCCATGCGGCTCAGACCTTCGGAGCGAAGCACGGAGTTCCCGTATTCCTCTTGTCGATGGTCAACAGCAAGGACACCGAGACAGGCGAGTCGAAAGAATCTGTTCAGTTTCACCAGCTAGGCCTCGACCGCGACGTTCGCCAGGCACTCCTGAAAGCAACCACATACTGTCTCAACCGTTTCGACCTACTATCCGCCAGCAGACTCCTCTCCTTGGGCGACCCAGCAATGGAGGTACTTTCCAACGAGGCCAACATACTAGCGGACCGGCTCATCGAGTCCGTGAACACAAATGATCTCGACGGCGCATCCAGCACTGTTTTGAGCGCCATGAACGCAGTTGCAGACTTGGTGAAAATAGTTCCTTCGGACGCACAGGCGCGGCTCACCACCATCGTTGGCGAGTTACTGAGGACGCCAGACGAAAAGTATCGGAGTCCTAACTTCAAGGCCCCTGTCGCACTCGCCTGCGCATCTCCAGATTTCGATCAGGGAAACGATTACAAGAAGAAGTTGAAGCAACTCGAACTCGAGCCCTCGGAAAGCCTTCTTCGCCTACTTATTCGGGTACGCAACAAGATTCCCATCAATCATGGCAGGAACACACTTGACGTTGCGACGGAGCTCTCTCTTCAAAACTTTCCGGACGGAAACCGGTACACCTACCCAGTTCTTCTGCAGCGGGCGATTGCCGCAGTGGGGAGTAAGCACGGAGCAAGGGCCGGGGACTGGGGCCATCGGTTCCATTCACTGCGAGACCAGGTGGAGGCGTTGGGAAAGACCGGCTACGGGGAGAAGCCGTGATCGGCACTGGCCCACAGCCGCCTGCGACCCACCGCAGCGCCTCGTCAATCTCACGCCGCATGACGTCGTCCTCGACCTTGGTGCGGGGAAGCAGCTGCGCATCCCCGCATCCGGGGTGGTTCCGCGTCTCGTCCTGTCCGAGGGCTGGCTGGAGACGCTTCACGTCGTCGATCCATCACACCCTGAGGATCCACCGACAGCAACTCATGCTGTGCCCCTCGTTGTGGGCACGGCGCTTCACGGCATCGATCCTCCTCTCCCCGACTCTCGACCGGGCACGGTGTACATCACGAGCCGTACACTTGCCGAACACTTCGCCGAGCGGGCTGATCTCGTCTGGCCCGACGACCTCGTCCGCGATGCGCAGGGGCGTGTCATCGCGGCACGTCGCCTTGCCTCTCACCGAGGAGGCTCTTCTCACCACTTTTCATCGAGTCGGAAGCAGCCCAATGAGTCAGATCGATAAGCGCACGCCGACGGAACTCATGGAGATCGATGCCGAGGATGACAATGCATTACGTGTCATCGTCGTCGTGCCGTGGGAGTTGCCCGGACAGTGGGAGCAGTGGCGACACCTCTTCGCCCCAGGCCCGGTACCGATCACCGGAGGAGTGGGCCGGGCCGTTTTCGACGGGGCATCTCGCCGGCTGCGCGAGCCGGTGAGGAAACGGATGCTCTCCGCTGAGCATCGCGGCCACTATGTCTACGAGGACCTCTCACCCGTATTCATCAGCGAGAAGAACCGGACTAGCCACGGCGCTGCTCCTCTCGCGGCCTTTGCGTGGGATGTTCTCAGAATCGAGACCGTGAGTATCCCCTCCGGCTCCTCCGGCAATCGTCCCGCCCCGAAGACGGCAACGAAGGTGCTTATCGCCATGCACCTGGTTCTGCGCGACCCGTCGAGTCTTCAGACGTTCTCCTGGGTCCGTAACCTCACGCAGGAGCCAAGGGGGAGAAAGGAACTCGTCTATGAGGTGAGTCGAGTCCTCTCCCTCCTGTCCGGACATGGCCCGGACGACGTCGGTCATGGCTTCGGCGCCACTGACGTGAACGGTCACGAGGATATCGACCCCTACACCATCACCTACGTGCCGTACGGCGTCGTCGCCTCGGAGCAAGGAGAGGGCTTCGAGCTGGACGACTCTGACGTGCGTACCGAGCAGGAAAGGACTGCGGGCGAGCAATACCGGGGGCTCAGGCAGTCCGTCACCGATCCCGAATCGGGCATGACGAGGGAACGCATCATCATCAGTTCGTGGCGGTGGGGGCACCTTCCTCGGCGCACCGACGAGACCTTCCAGGATGGGCTCTTCGAGCAGCGTGCTCAGCAGCTCC
>ERZ773073.1031-NODE-1031-length-13478-cov-103.931684_pt1 | contig 13478 bp, 10 predicted proteins | sample MGYA00580616_ERZ773073 | MGnify/ENA primary metagenome ERZ773073 (study PRJEB29015, sample SAMEA2737960) | human oral metagenome | biome: human oral; feature: human-associated habitat; material: dental | place: China | collected 2131 ...
CCAGCATTATAGGACCCGGCTTCACTCCCCACGCCGACGCCGACGCCGCCTGCGTCACCGATCCCGCAGCCGCTCAGAGTAGCCAGGACCGCCAAAATCCCCATCACCAATGTTGTGTTCTTCATGATGGCCTATAGCGTAACCAGTTCAACCGAACCATCAAAGTGGGATGTTTCCCCTCCTCATTTCCTCATTGCGTTAGCTGGGTTTCGTCTCAACGACGCCTCATTTTGGCCTGGCTTGGTGGGGAACCCAAGCTAACCGATTCCCGCCACCAGCCCATCGCCCCGCACACCCTACCTTGTTCCACATCTCCCTACTTTCGCCATGTTCCGCCCCGCGCGTTAGCTGGGTTTCCGTTCTTACCACTTCATTTTTGGCCCATCTGAAGGGGTTTCCCAGCTAACGCGCTGGGGAAGCTCAACATAGTGTCGCACGTTTAGCAGGGTCCGGCAACGTAATAAGAGCGCACCGACTCCGACAAGTTTCTGGTGGTTTTTGGTTCCTGCGTTAGCTGGGAAACCTCCCTGGAGCGGCCCGAAATCACCCCGCCGGGTGGGAACCCAAGCTAACGCAGGCCGGGCTTACGGCCGGGTGTTTCCCCAGGCTTTGTCTCGGCCATGGTTTTAAGCGTTAGCTGGGGTTCCGACAAACTGGCGTTCAAAGTGCCTTGATTTCTGACCGTCCTGGAGCAAACCCCAGCTAACACATACCGGATCAGCAACGCAGTAATTGCGGTGATGGTCTGATTCCCTGAACACCTCTTCGACGCTTCCTCCTGGAGTTTCCCGGCTTGAGCGTTAGCTGGGAAACCTCCCACAATCGGCCGGAAACATCCCAGAAAAGTCGGAACCCCAGCTAACGCTCGGGGCGGAAACCCGCCACCCGCCACCCGGCAACCCAGCCACCACCCCCTCCCCCACTAAACCTTTCTACTGGGTGATGTCCATGTATTTCAGGTAGGCGTCGACCTGTTCCCGGGTGGGGATGCCGTTGCGCCAGAAGTACATGGTGAAGTTGTCTTTGGGATAGTAGACGTAAATGTATCCCCAGTCGGATTTGGGGAAGGCCGCACCGATTTCGGGTTTGGCCCCATCGGCTTTTTGGATGTGCATCCTGGTGAGGGTGTTGAGGTCGCTCGCCAGGGTGGACCTGCCGGATTCGAGTTCGTCTCGGGCGGCTTTGGCGTGTTCGCCGGGCACCCAGTAGTAGTTGCCGACGCTCACGTCGTGGTCGAGTTTGGGGGCATCGGGGTCTTCTGCCAGGGTGCATTTGTAGACGGGGACGGGCATGTATTTGTCGTGTTCGTCGGCTTTTCCGGTGCATTTCTGGGAGGCGTTGACGAATTTTTCCGGCAGGAATTGGTTGGCGGTGCTGTAGCGTTCGATGAGGGGAATTTCGGCGTCACCGTTTTCGGTGTTGACGGCGGCTACTTTACTGACGGTGGGATGTGCGGATGTGGTTGGTTGGGTTGTGGTGGCTCCGGCGGATGCGGGTGTGGATGTGGGGGCCGGCTTGGAGGTGGCCGCCGCGGGGGCCGGGTCCGCGGTGTTGTCGGGTTTTTTCTGGGTGATGATGAAGTATCCGGCGGCAGCGAGGACGCCCACGCAAATGAGGGTGAGGATGGTTGTCAGCAGGTAGCGGCGTTTTTTGGGCTTCGATTTTGTGGGGGCGGCCGGCTCCGGTGGGGTGGGCGGATCCACCGGTTCCGCTGGGGTAGCCGTCGGGTTCGCCACGGGTTCCTCGGCTTCGGCCGGCTCTAGTGGAGTAGCGGGTTTGACGGCTGGGAATGCTTCGGTGCCGCTGTGGCGGCGTCGGTGGTGGAGGTCCCGGATGGGGGTAGTGAGGCCTAGTTGGGTGGCGGCGATGGCCCCGTGGGCGACTGCGGTGCTGGGGTCGTCGACAAGCGTGACGGAGGCGATTTTTTCGAGTCGGGTGCGCAGGCAGGGGATAAGGGCGGAGCCGCCGGTGAGGTAGAGGGGGGTGCCGAAGTTGAGGAGGGGGCGGGCGAGGTCGGCGACGCGCCCAATCACGCTGGCGATAATGTGTTCGAATTCGGTGCGGGTGAGGTGGATGTCGTGGCGGTGGCGCCGGATGGCAATGGTGATGGTGGTTTCGGTGTCGGTGGAGAGTTGTTCCTTGGCGTTGTGGATGGATTGTTCGACGGCCCGCATGATTTGGGGTGGTGCCGCGTGGAGTTCAGCGGCAAGGTGTGGGTGGTCGCGTTCGAGGCGGCTGATGAACCATTGGTAGAGCAGATTGTCAATGGTGAGCCCGCCGAGGCTGCTGTCGCCGGTGGCTGCGGTGACGCGCACATCACCGGCGGGTTCGGCCTGGAGGGTGGTGATGTCGAGGGTGCCGCCGCCGAAGTCGCATATTGCTATTTGCGGGCCGGATGCGCTGTGGATTGCTGCGGCCCGGGGTTCGGAGATAATGCGGATGGTGTCGCGGTTGATGCCGCTTGTCGACGCCGCTTCGACGAGCGTCATCACCTCGGGGATGGTCCACGGTTCAGGGTGGGTGATGGTGACGGTGGTGGGTGGGTGGCCGGCGTGCTGGGCGCGGCCGGCGTCGAGGGCGGTTCGGAAGGTGGCGCCGATGATGGTGGCGAGCGGCATGGTGGCGCCGGCAACGGGGACGAATTCGTGTTCGATATAGCGTTTGGGGTAGGGGATGAACCGGGCGGGGTGGTTTTGCCGGTTGGTGTGGGCGGCGTCGCCGGTGATGATGGTGCCGTCTTCGGAGACGTATGTTGCGGAGGGAGTGACCAGTAATGTTGCGATGGCACCGGTGGGTCCGGTGGTGTGGGCGGCGACGGTGGTGATGGTGCCGTAGTCGAGGGCGAGGTGCCAGGGGTTGCTCATTATGGTTGTGCTCTCTGTGAGTATCCCCATCGGAGGGCGAGGGTGGTTGCGGCGCCGATGAGTCCGCCGGCTAGGACGTCGGTGAGCCAATGCACGCCGAGGTAGAGGCGGGCGACGCAGACCGTGATGGCGATTGCCCAGGTGACTCCGGCCAGCCTGGTGGCCCAGCGGGGTTTGTGGGGGATGAGGCTGATGGCGGTAGCAACGGCGATGATAGTCATGGCATGCCCGGAAGGCATGGAGTAATTATATTCTGGGGCTAGTTGGAGGTTCAGGGGCGGCCGGGGTCGGTGCACAATGTGTTTGGTTATTGGGGAGATGATGTTAGTTGCGACTGCGGTGAATAATGGCAGTAATGCGTAGCGCATGCCCCAAAGTTTCGCACTGATGATCGACGCCCAAATCAGCACCAGCGCTGGTCGGAATATGACCGATAACCCAATGAGGATATGGGTTATGGCGCCGGTGCGGCGGGTGACAAAGAAGTCGAGAACCGTCTGATCCACTAGTAGTCCAGGTTAGTTGGTTTCGAGTTCGGCCTTGAGTTTGTTGTCGAACATGCTCAGCGCGGAGGCGATGGCCATGTGCATGTCAAGGTATTGGTAGGTGCCGAGGCGGCCGCCAAAGTAGACACGGTTGGTTTCGGTTTCGGCCTCGGCTAGCTGCCGGTATTTGAGGAGTTTGGCCCGATCTTCGGGGGTGTTGATGGGATAGTAGGGTTCGTCGCCTTCTTCCGCGAAGCGGGAGTATTCCTTCATGATGACGGTTTTGTCTTTGGGGTAGCGGTCGTCACGTTCGGGGTGGAAGTGCCGGAATTCGTGGATGCGGGTGTAGGGATATTCGGCATCGTTGTAGTTCATGACTGGGGTGCCTTGGAAGTCACCGGTGGGGAGCACTTCGGTTTCAAAGTCGAGGGTGCGCCAGCCGAGGTGTCCGGCAGAGTATTCGAAATATCGGTCGAGTGGACCGGTGTACACTACGGGCGCTTTGGGGCTAGCGGCGCGTAGTGTTTCGCGGACGTCGAACCAGTCGGTGTCGAGTCGTACTTCAATGTTGGGGTGGTTGGCCATGTTTTCCAGCCAGGCGGTGTAGCCGTCGACGGGGAGACCTTCGTAGGTATCGTTGAAGTAGCGGTTATTGAAGTTGTAGCGCACGGGCAGGCGGGTGATATTGCCGGCGGGTAGTTCGCGGGGGTCAGTTTGCCATTGTTTGGCGGTGTAGTCCCGAATGAAGGCCTCGTAAAGGGGCCGGCCAATGAGGGAGATGGCTTTTTCCTCCAGGTTGGTGGCATCGTCGCTGTCGATTTCAGCGGCTTGTTCGCGGATGAGCTCGCGGGCCTCATCGGGCGAATAGTAGCGGCCGAAGAATTGGTTAATGAGGCCGAGCCCCATGGGGAATTGGTAGGCACTGCCGTTGTGCATGGCAAACACACGGTGTTGGTAGCCGGTGAATGAGGTGAACTGATTGACATAGTCCCACACACGTTTGTTCGAAGTGTGGAAAAGGTGAGCTCCGTATTTGTGGATTTCGATGCCGGTTTCGGGTTCGGCTTCGGAATAGGCGTTGCCGCCAATGTGGCTCCTACGTTCGATGATGAGGACGCGCTTCCCGAGCTGCGAGGCGGCTTGTTCGGCGATGGTGAGGCCGAAGAAACCGGAGCCGACGACAATCAGATCATAGGTATTCATGGTGCTTAAGCGTATCACCTTGCTTTTCGACGCCGCACCGTGCGTCGAAAAGCCACAATTGGGAAACATTTTTATCTTGGTCACATTTTTGTGCGGGAGACACGCCTGGGAAAAAATTTTTTCGGCAGCTTTCCGCAGGTCGCCCCCTATTTCGCATTAGTAACATCCTTAACATTAGCTTCATTATTCACATAAATGCACTATTGTTAACTAGAGTCACTAACCTTAAACTAAACATTTAAAGTTATCCGCGAACTCAGGGAGACCACAGTGAAACAACGACGCCGCCTCATAGCAGCGAAATCGCGGCCAGTCACAGCCACCATTATGGCTGTCGCATTACTCGCCAGCGCCGCCGTGGGAATAACCGCCACCAATATCCTAAAAACCAAGGAAGACGGCATTAAACCCATCGACCCAACCATGACCACCGCCAGCCTGGCGGATGGCAAAAACGTCGTCGTCAACGACCCTGCCATCAGCAAACAAGGCGATGGCAACACCAACCGCACCGTCAAAGAATTTAAACGCGACGAGGCATTCTCCCAATTCGGCCTCACCTGGGACGGCAAAAAAGACATCGCCGCCTTCGTCCGCGGCCAACGAGCCGACGGAACCTGGACCCCATGGTTCGACACCGACCCCCTCGACTACGGGTCCTCCAAACCCTTCGAACGCAAGGGCACCGACCTCATTTACATCGAGCCCACCAACACCGTCCAGGTGTCTATAGCCGGCGTTGACCTGCTCAAAGACAAAACCGCCAAAGACCTCAACGCGGTCTTTATCGACGGCGGCAAATCCACCCCCACCGACTCTGGCATTAAACTCGCCGCCGACTCCGACGGCCTGCCCAAAGTTATTTCCCGCGCCGAGTGGGGCGCCGACGAATCCCTCAGGTGTGAGGAACCCGAATACACGGACCACACGTCTGCCATTGTCATCCACCACACCGCAGGGTCGAATAACTACAGCGAGGACGAGGCCGCCGGCATTGTGCGCGGCATCTACAAGTACCACGCCCAACAGTTGGGTTGGTGTGACATTGGCTACCACAGCCTGGCCGATAAATTCGGCAACCTCTACGAGGGCCATTACGGCGGCATGAATAAGTCCGTCATTGGCGCCCACACCGGCGGCTTCAATGAGAACACCTGGGCGATCTCCATGCTCGGCAACTACCAGGAGGAAGAACCCACCGACGTCATGATAAAAAGCGTTGGTGAGCTGGCCGGCTGGCGGGCCAAGGTAGCGGGCATCGACCCGCTAGGGAAGGGCACCCACACCTCCGAGGGCACCGAATTCACGTTCTACCCCTATGGCACCAAGGTGGAATTACCCAATATTTTCGCCCACCGCGACGTCGGCAATACCGAATGCCCCGGTGACTACGCCTACGCCAAGATGGACCAGATTCGACAAATCGCCAAGGCCAAGTTCGATTCCCTGGGCGGCAAGTCCATCGACCAGGACATCACCGGCGACAACAACGGCGCCTCCAATAACAGCAATAACAGCGGTGGCAGCAATGCCGGCACCGGCACCAATAATCGGGGCGTCAGCAATAACAACCAGAAGAGCGCCGATAATGCCGCCTCCCTGGTGCAGGGGCTGCAACGCCAAGGCAAGTCGGATAACAAGTCCGACACCAATAACTCCAACTCGCTGGTGGGACTGATTCTCAAGGTGCTGTCCGCCAACGGTGGCCTGATCGGCACGCTCAGCAAGCTGGGCACCATCAAAATCATCAATGGCCTGGACCTGGGCAAGATCATTTCCCTGGCCCAAAAGCTCGCACCCCTATCGAGCAATAATCAGATTTTCCGCACCGCCAATACCAACTATCCTTCCTTGGGCGAGGCTCGCACCAAGGAGGTGACCTACACCAACGGTTACGACCAGGAGGTCACCTACACCTTCTTCGAGAACGGTATCGTGGTCGGCACCCCCACCACCGGCACCCACGCTTTGTGGGGCCCCATCGGTGACACCTGGGCCGCGCAAGGCTTCGACATGGGCCCGCTCGGGTTGCCGGTCAGCGAGGAAGAGGCTAATGGCGAACTCGTGCGCGTCGATTTCGAGGGCGGGTACGCCACCTACGATTCCGCCACCGGCAAAGTCGACGTGAAGACTAACGAGAAGGGCGACGCCCGCAATAACGCGGTCCAGGCCGGGACGACCGCCGGTGATAGCGACATTGCCGCCGCAGCCAGCAGCGCCAACAGCGCCACATCTGCAACCCCCACCGCGGCCGCTACCGCCACAGGCAGCGAGGCCTCCGGCAAAGAAGCCGCAGCCCACGCGACCACCGGTGCTACCGGTGCCGCCGCCGGTAACACCGAACCTACCGACGCCGATATCCCGGTTACAACCGAAGAATAAAAACTTGTTGTCTCCGATATAACGAGCAACAACCGCCAAAAGCCCAACCCGTCCTCTAGCCTAACGGGTTGGGCTTTTGCGCACCTCCGGGGTCCTATAAGCCCTATAGGCCCCTATAGGAATCTATGGGAACAGCCGCTCCAACACGCGGGCCACCCCGAAATCATCATTGCTGGTGGTGATCTCATCGGCGGCCACCTTCACTCGCTCGTCGGCATTCCCCATGGCCACCCCCAGGCCCGCCCACTGCAACATTTCAATGTCGTTCGGCATATCGCCGAACGCCACCACATCCGAAGCCGGCACTCCATAAAACTGGGCCACCGCCATGAGGCCGGCGGCCTTCGTCACCTGTGGCGCGGATATTTCCAATAGCCCCTCATCCGTGGAGAAGGTTATATGGGCCAACTCGGGCGGCACCACCAGCTTCACCAGGTGATACAGGTCCCACGCGGTCTTACGATCGTTACGCACCAAAAGCTTCACGGCGGATTTGGCCGCCAACTCGGTCTTGTCCACCACCGTATGCTCCTCTGAATCCCACAGGTGCAGAAAATCCGGGGTGACCAGGAATAATTCCTCACACTTATCGAAGGCCGACGCCCCAACCCGCTCCACGGCGTAGCTGACCGGCAACACGTCGTCGATAAGCTGCATGATTCTGGTCAGCGTGGCCGGCGACAGGGTGCGGGCGGTCACCACCCGATCGGTGTCGGAATCGTAGAGCACCGCGCCATTCACGCAAATGCAAATGGGGCGGATGGGAAGCTGGTCGAGCACCGGGTAGATCCAGCGCGGCGGACGGCCGGTGGCAAGCACCAGCTCGGCGTCCTTGGTGGCGGCATGGGTCACCGCATCCCGCAGCCGGGGAGTCACCCGCTCCGCGCTGGTGATGAACGTGCCGTCAATGTCACTGACTATAAGATGCGTGGGCATAATGAGTATTTTCCTATTCTAGGGCGGTATTCCCAAGCCCTACTCCAAAGCGGGGGCACCTCCACCAAGAGCTGCTGGCCGCCAATATTCGCCCCCGGGAAAGGGGCCATATTCAGTTTCGTATTCGCTACGAAGCCTATCAAGCATGATCTTCATGGTCTCCCGCAACTTTGCGGTATCGTCCTCCACCACCCCGGTGAGCGCCAGCGGCTCCCCCACCTGCACCCACACGGGAAAATGATGCCGGCCCAGACGCTTCTTATGGCCCTTGGTCCACACCCGCTGCGAGCCCCACAACACCACCGGAATCAACGGCACCCCCGCCTCCTTGGCGATCCGCGCCGCCCCCGTCTTAATGTCCTTGATCTCAAAGCTGCGGGAAATCGTGGCCTCGGGGAAAATCCCCACCAGGTTACCGGCCCGCAAACTTGTGACCGCCGCATCAAGCGCACTGGTGCCAGCGCCGGCCGACCGGTCGACGGGAATGTGCTTCATTTTGCGCATCAACGCCCCCACCACCGGCACGTCAAACACCTCTTTTTTGGCCATAAACCGCACCAGCCGGCGACCATGCAGATTCGCAGCCGTGCCCCCGAAAATAAAATCAAAATAGCCGGTGTGATTCAAGGCCAGGAGCGCCCCACCCGTGTCGGGAAGATTCTCACTTCCCGCAACCGACATTTGGATACCCTGAAACCGAAGCATAGTTTTCATCAATCGGATGACGATCTGGTTATAGAAAATCTCCCGATTCTCGGCTTTATTGATCGCAGTGGGCCGGAACCCGGGGCGCACCCAATACCAACTTCCGTGCTTCTGCCAACCCGCACGTACCTTCATAAATCGCACAATCTTTCTACTTCAGTTTTCCTACCCGCATTTTTTTAGAGCTTGTCGAGCTTGGCGACGCCCCTCCGGGCCACCCACCGGCCACCCGCCACCTACAGGCCGCCTAGCGGATCGGCTCAAACACTTCCTTGCCCACAAACGGCCGCAGCGCCTCCGGCACCACCACGGACCCATCGGCCTGCTGATGATTCTCTAAAATGGCAACAAGCCACCGCGTGGTAGCGAGCGTCCCATTCAAGGTGGCCGCAATATGCGCCTTACCAGCCTCATCACGATACCGGGTACGCAGCCGGCGGGCCTGATACGTCGTGCAATTCGAAGTAGACGTCAACTCCCGATACGTATTCTGGGTCGGAACCCACGCCTCGGTATCAAACTTGCGTGCGGCGGAAGAGCCCAGGTCACCACCGGCAACATCAATAACCCGGTAGGGCACCTCAATGGCAGAGAGCATGTCGCGCTCCATCCCCAGCAACTCCTGATGCTGGGCGGCAGCCTCCTCCGGCTTGCAGTAGACAAACATTTCCAGTTTGTCAAATTGGTGAACCCGGATAATGCCGCGAGTGTCCTTCCCATAGCTGCCGGCCTCCCGACGGAAACACGACGACCACCCCGCATACTTCCGCGGCCCATTACTCAAATCAATGATCTCATCCTGGTGATATCCAGCAAGAGCGACCTCGGATGTACCCACCAAATATAAGTCATCTCGTTCGAGATAATAGATTTCTTCCGCGTGTTCGCCCAAAAATCCCGTACCGGACATAACCTCGGGGCGCACCAAAACGGGGGGAATCATAAGTTTGAATCCGGCAGTCCGAGCCTTCTGCGCGGCAAGAGTCAACATGGCGAGTTGCAGGAACGCGCCATCGCCAGTGAGATAATAAAACCTGGCGCCGGACACCTTCGCGCCCCGATCCATATCGATAAGACCGAGCGAGATTCCTAGATCCAAATGATCCTTAGGCGTGAAGTCAAAACTCCGCGGTTCGCCCACATGTTCGAGCACAACAAAGTCGTCCTCGCCACCGGCCGGCGCCCCCTCAACAATATTGTCGATCCGCATCTGCAGATCGGTCACAGCCGCCTCGGCTTCTTTCCGCGCATCTTCCGCAGCCTTGACCTTCGCCTTTAGTTCATTTGCGCCAGCGAGCAGCGCCGGCCGATCCTCAGGGGCAGCCTGGCCGATTTTCTTACCGAAGGCGTTCTGCTCGGCCTTGAGCTCGTCGGCAGCTTTGATGGCGGCGCGCCGGGATTCGTCGGCAGCAATGAGCTGATCCACCAAAATGGGGTTAGCGCCGCGGGTGCGTTGGGAGTCACGTACAAGGTCGGGATTCTCACGGAGGAATTTCAGGTCAATCATGCATTTTAGTCTATCTGTTATGGATGATCCCCTGGAACTTGTTGTAAAGTCGTTGTAAAGGTGTCGGAGCATAGCCCCTAGAAACAACCTTATGGGGGGAAGAAAATGAACAAAAAGTAGCCCCATAATTATGGGGGGTCTGTACTGGTTATGACCGCTAGGAGTAGTATTAGGGTATGACTGATCCTCCTGTGGAGCTACCCATCAGGACCCTGACTGATGAGAGTGACGCTCCAAAACATCAACAACTCAGGGAGATCCTCGAAGACGTATGCATTAACTACTTAAACCCGGGCGACATGTTGCCGGGGGAGCGAGTGCTAGAGGAACAATATGGCGTTTCTCGTATCACCGTGCGCCGGGCAATTGGCGACCTTGTGGCCAGCGGTAAGCTGCGGCGCGCCCGCGGCAAAGGAACGTTCGTTGCGCATTCGCCGCTGGTGGCGCGAGTACATCTCGCCAGCTTTTCCGACGAGATGGCGGCGCAAAACATTACCTCTTCATCAAAGATTTTGCTCTCGGCGTGGACGACGGCCCCGGAAGAAATTCGGATTTTCTTCAATTCGCCGCTGACCAAGCCGCACACGCATTTACGACGCCTCCGGCTGGGCAATGGGAAACCATTCTCCATTGATGACGGGTGGTATAACTCGCTTTTCGCCCCCGACCTACTGGAAAATGACGTGTACAAGTCCGTGTACGCCATTTTGGATGCCCAATATCACGTACCTATCACTGACGCCGAACAAATTGTGAGCGCTATCGCAGCGGGCAGCGATGATTCGGAATTCCTGCAAGTGGATAAGGGAACCCCCCTCCTGAAGGTGGTGCGGTTCTCCCGGTCGAATCTGAAACCCATAGAATGGTGCTCCTCGCTGTATCGTACCGACCGTTATGCTTTGCACACGCTGATTACTAAAGCATAATAGAAGGACTATGAAAAAAACTTGGCGTACCACGGATGTCCTTCGCATTCTCATTGTGGCAGTATTAGCAGCCGCCGCGGCGTTCGGAGGCTACTACCTGATGTCCCCCACAAAAAACAGTGACGGGAAGACCACACACGCCAGTAAGGCCGATGACGGCAAATCCACGAAACCAGGTGTAGCATCCTTCACTTCTGCGGATGCGGGATCTTGCCTTACCTGGCAGGACAGCGGCACCACCATTACCGCTTTCGAACAAACGGACTGCGGCGGCCCCCACCGGTTTGAAGTTTCCTCCCGGGAAGATTTATCCACCTACCCCAGCTCCGAGTTTGGGGCGAAAGCCGCGATGCCGAATACGACCCGGCAGGCCCAATTGCGGGAGGAATTGTGCATGGACCCCACGATGAAGTATTTGGGGGGCACGTTCGACCCATTGGGGCGGTATTCGGTGGCGTCGATTTTGCCACCGCAGGCCGCCTGGAATGCGGGTGACCGAACCTTGTTGTGTGGCATTCAGGCCACGGATGAGGCGGGCAAGGTGATTACTACCAACGGCAAGGTGGCGCAGCAGGACCAGGCCCGGATTTTCGGGGTGGGCGAGTGCGTGGCCGTGGATGGCGCAAACTCCGAAAAGCAGATTGATTGCGCGCAACCTCACCAGTTGGAGGTCACCCAGATCGTGGATTTGTTGCAGGTGTTCCCCAATAACACCCCGTCGATTGAGGACCAGGATAATCACCTGCGTACGGTGTGCACCCAGGCGGCGAAGGATTATATTGGTGGCGACGACCAGCTCTATAAGTCCACGTTGCAGCCACTGTGGGCGACGATTCCGGCGAATTCGTGGGATCGCGGTTCGCACAGCGTGAATTGTTCCCTCATGTTTAACGACAACGGCCACCTGGGCACATTGGCTGGCTCGGTGAAGGGCCAGTTCACGATCAATGGGCAGCCGCCTGCGGAGCGCCCGGATCGTGCCCCCATTGTGAACCCCGAGGCGCTTCAGTCCGTGCAGCCGAAACCCCAGTAGAGGTGAATACCCATGATGGAGATCAGTGACGAACGGTTCGAGGAGCTTGTCGACCAGGCCCTCGCCCAGATTCCCGACGAGGTGCACGAGCACATCAAAAACGTGGTGTTTCTGATCGAGGACTATAATCCCCGCTCCCCCTACATCTTGGGCCAGTACACCGGGGTGGCGTTGCCCAAACGCACTTTCGACCATACGGGTTTTCTGCCCGACACGATTGCGATTTACCGCCAGGCCCTGAAGAACTATTGTTGGTCCGAGGATGAGCTTATAGAACAGGTGCGCATTACAGTGATGCACGAAATCGGCCACTATTTTGGCTTGGATGAGGACGATCTCCACCGCCTAGGCTACGGATAGTCCCCCCTCTCCCCCTCCCCCGCTTTACGACGCCCTCCCGGTGGCACCCGCGCCTGGCCAGGCCCGACCAGGCCCGACCAAGCCCGGCCACCCGGAGGGATTATTTTACCCGCCTCGCCTTGCCAACCCTCAGGCTCGAACCCTGCCCTACTGCACCGCCGCACCGCATGGGCTTGAGCGTGGGTTCCACCCAGTCGCACACCAATCCCCCACCCCTAGCCCTAAACACAGACTCCAAGCTTAACATTCTTGCAGCCCGCCAAACAGGACGTTTGCTTTAGCTTGGGTTCTGTTTGCTAGTTCCGGTTTACCCAGGAAGAAATCGCCCGAAAACCGGAATCCCAGCTAAAGCAAACACGCAGCTCAAACAAGGAAACAGGCCATCTCCCCTAATCTCTCCGCAACCCTTGCCGCACATCCTCTAAGCTTGAGTTCCGCCCCAAAATGCACACATTCAGGGCGTTATCAACCGGAACCCAGGCTTAGAACATCTGATATCCCCACCCTGCTTGCGGCAGCATTTGTTCTAAGCTTGGGTTTCAATTTCAGGCCAACATTCACCCTGGGCAAACAAGAGGCACCAAATAGAAACCAAGCTTAGAAGATATGCAGCCGGAGCCCCGACCCAGCACCAACTTCGTTTTAGCTTGAGTTCCACACCCAATAGATGGATCCAGACCCCCTAAACACAGACTACGAGCTTAGCATTCTTGCAGCCCGCCAAGCAGGGCTTTTGCTTTAGCTGGGGTTCTGTTTGGCTGCTCCAGTTTGCCCAGGAAGAAATCTTCCGAAAACCGGAACCCCAGCTAAAGCAAACACACAGCTCAAACCACAAAACCAGCCGTCTTTCCCAACGTCTCCACAACCCTTACTGCACGTCTCCTAAGCTTGAGTTCTACTCCAAAGAGCATGCATTTGGGGCGCTATCAACCAGAACCCAAGCTTGGAACTTATGCTGCGACGGACAAGAGTGGAGGTATCAGGTATTCTAAGCTTGGTTTCCCTTTTTCGGCCAATACTCCTGAAGTGTCGTTGGTTTTTTGGACGGGTGTTTTCCTTTCCCCTGGTAGAAGAATC
>ERZ773073.1032-NODE-1032-length-13472-cov-19.258105_pt1 | contig 13472 bp, 10 predicted proteins | sample MGYA00580616_ERZ773073 | MGnify/ENA primary metagenome ERZ773073 (study PRJEB29015, sample SAMEA2737960) | human oral metagenome | biome: human oral; feature: human-associated habitat; material: dental | place: China | collected 2131 ...
TATTACCATTTTTATCAGTAATTACAACCTTTTTAGTTTTTTCATCAAATCCAAAATACAATTTAGAATGTTTTTTCCCATTTTGACCAATATAGTTGTCTATATAATATATTCCTTTTACAGCTGTTTTTCTTATTTTATAATATGAAACATACGCTTCAGAATTTTCATCAAGACTTTCTTTAATGGTAAAACCATTTAAATTTTTGGTATTATTAAAATCTGATACTAATGGAAATCCATTTTCAGGTTTTTCATCATAATACGATGATAGATAAAAGTCATTATTTTTATCAGATTCTAATTTCCCTATTTTAAAACTATATTCGTTATATACACCTTCTGCACCATCTTTTTTATCCAACCAGCTAAAATCCATTATACTGTTTTCCATTCCGGGAACTTTATTTTCTTTTTCAATTTTTTCCCAGCTTTTTCCTGTTGTAGTAATTTTTGCTGCAAATGCCATCGTGCTTAATACAAGCAATCCTGTTAAAACTAATTTTTTCATGTTTTTCTCCTTTTCCTTTGATAAATCTATTTTAACAAATGAACCTTAAAATTAACTGAAAATTTTCAATAAAATGAAATTACACTCAAACCCATTTAAAATTGAACTACTAAAAATTATATAAATTTAAAAAATAGTCGTAGCTTTTGAGTACTATTTTAAAGAAGTTTTACTATACAATAAAAAAATTGTAAATGAAGAAAATTTCAAATACAGTTTTTTTATTACTCCTAAGTTTGTTTATGATAATTTAGTGTTTTTATTATGATTTATAGCACTAATACATAATTGGTAACGGAGTGTATTCTCTTACACTACTATCTTTTTTCTCTGTCAGTTCCTTAAGTCTTTCAAAATCATATCTGTAAATAGTATCTTTTATATCCGTTATATTTATTTTACTTAAAGTTTTTGATGCTTCTTCAAATTTTCCTAAACGACGTTCAGCTTCAGCTTTTAAAATTATAGATAGATTATATTGAATTTTATCAGCATTATTATTTTTAGAAATCATTTTTACTAATTTGTCAGCATAGCTTAGTGCTTTTTTCAAATTATCTTCTGTCGCTAATTTTTTTTCATCATAGACATCACCAATACTTCCTATAGGCTCGTCTAAATAATATGACACAATCGAACTCCAGTATTCTGATGGCGCTTTAGAGAATACCTCGTCAATTGCCTTTTCATTTCCTAAAGATTTGTATAAATCTACCAGTCTGAAAAGTTCTTTCTCTGAATAATGTCCTTTATTTTTCTTAATTACTGCCTGTAAGTAATACAACGCTTTTTCTCTAAATTCTTTTTTTGTTTTTTTATCAATACTTTCCTTATCAAAATCCATATAATCATAACCGTAATAATTTTCTTTCGATTTTTCTACATCAGAAATACTATAATAAAAATTCGCTATTCTTTCCAAATGAATATTTTTATCCTGTTTTTCTACTAAAGCATTGGCTTTATCGAATTCTTTATTGCTAATATACAGATAAGCTAAACTCCAAGGAAATTCGCTTTTATTTTCCATAGGCAAAGATTTTTCAAGATAACTTATACCTTTTGTCAAACTTTCCTTTAAAATATTAGTATTTTCAGAATTCCAATTAATTTGCGCTCTATACGCTTTGTAATATGTTTCGCCTATTTCCTTATCTGAAAATCCTCCTGCCATTTCATAAAATCTCCCTAAATAATATTCTTTAGGCGAAGTTTTGGGAACAGCCTTGTATTCTTTTGAGTTTATTATTTTTTCATATTTTTTCAACTCTTCTTTTGTAAATTCATTCTTAAACATTACAAATTTATTAGTTGGGCATTGTGGTGAATAATCAATGCTTCTAAACTTCTCTTTTCCTATTGGACAAGTATAATCCATTTCTATTGCTGGTACAGAAAATACATTTGTAACACAGAGCATTAATCCTGCCACAACCATTGCTGATAATTTTCTTGATTTCTTTTCCATAATAATTACCCACTTTCTTGTCATAAAATCTGCCTTAAATATTATGATATGTTTAAATTTAAAAAGATTCAAGTATATATTAGCAAATTAACCTTAAATTTAACTGAAAGTTTTTAGAAGAAATAAACTTTTTTTGATTTTATTTTTTTAATTTCCAGCTTAAAACCTCGCCTGTTGATAAATTAACTCTAAAGTAATATTCTATATAATTTGCTTTTATTATTCCTTTATAAACTGATTTTTCAGCATCTACAAGAATAATTTCTTCAAATGAAGCATTTTCAAGGTTTTCAGAAACTTTTCGTTTCAGTTTCCCTAAAATCATCTCTTCCACATTTTTTTCTTTCTCAGCATGCTTAGCAGAACCTTCCTCGCTGTCTCTTCTCTTGCTGTATTCCAACTTGTTCTGCATATCGGCATATTCATCAGGCTCAGACTTTTGTTCTATTGGTGATGGTGCTGGCGGCACTGCTATTGGCGCCTCTTTCGGTGGCAATGTTATAGCGTTTCCTCTGTTCCAACGAGAATCAGATACAAGTCTTTCACTAGAACTATATGTGATTACTTTTCCTGTATTTGCATCAACATTATATCTATATCTTTTATTTTTATAATAAAATTCAATTGCATAAATATATTTTTTATTTTCTTTTTCTAAAATAAGTTTTGTCAATTTTACATTATTTGAATGCACTTTAGAATGTTCAAAAACAATTTTTTTGGCTTTTTCCAAATTTATTTTCACTCTATTGTTTCTTATTGTTACAGTCGTTATTTCTGAAGAATACAAATTTATGCCAGATACAGCAGGAAGCATCGTTAAAATTAGAAACGGCTTTACTTTTTTCTTTAATGTTTTCATTTTTTTCCTTTCTATAAATAAATCTTTATTACACTCTAACCTATTTAAAATTAAACTATTAAAAACTATATAAACAAAGGGTTTGACTAAATAGTCACATCTTTTGAGTTCGGTTTTAAAGTGGTTTTACTATAATATTAATCAAAATAATTTTTTTAATTTTATGCTACAAAATTTTTTCAGGCAAATAAAAAGTAAAAATTGTCCCTTTCCCTAATTCACTTTCTACCATAATTGTCCCCTTATGCTCTTCTATTATCCATTTCACAATAGAAAGCCCAAGTCCTGAATTATCGCTGGAACGGGAAGAATCAACTTGATAAAACCGATTCCATATTTTATTAATATGTTCACTTGAAATTCCGATTCCGTCATCAATAATTTTACATTGTATTTTATCTGAATTTTTTATTTTGTCTAAAGTTATTTCTATCATTCCATTTTCATTCCCATAAGTAATTGCATTTGAAATAAGGTTTATAAAAACTCGTGTAAGCATATCCTTGTCAACATCTGCAAAAATATCATTTTTCTCATCGTAAATAATTTTGATATTTTTTTCTTTAGCATAATTACTTTCGATTTCGATAACTAACTGAATAATTTCATTCAAATTCTCATTCTCGATATTAAGTTTTTGATTCTTTTTATCCATTCTGGCAAGCATAAGCAGTTGAGAAATCAACGTTGACATTTTTTTAGATTTTTCCAAAATATTTTTTAATATATCTTCTGATTCTTCATTTAAGTTCAAATATTTCAAGCTGTACTCACTTTGCATACGAATTGCTGAAAGCGGAGTCCTTAATTCGTGAGCCACATCCGATGTAAACTGAGCCTCTCTATCAAATGCCTCCTGTAAGCGATTAAACATCTGATCAAAAGTTTCAGCCAAATCATAGATTTCCCTCTCTCCACTTTGTAAATTAATTCTTTGAGAAAGATCATCCCCTCTTGAAATTTTGTTAACCGTTTTAACTATTTGCTCAATTGGGCTAAAAGATTTTTTTGTTATAAATTTTCCGCTTAAAATAGAAACAATTATTAAGAATGGAAATATAATAATAAATATTAAAATAATTAGTTCTATATTTTTTTCAAGGCTTGAAAAAGGTGTAATTCCCCTAATTAATATTTCTCCGTGTCCGATAAAATTTTTCCTTATATCATAAACGTACCATTTTGAATTTGAATTTTTCTGTTTTACTATTTTTACTTTATTGCTTTCATCAGAATTTTGAGAAACTTCTAAATCAATATCTGTATTTCCGTATATAAAGTTAAGATTTTTATCATAAATTGAAATAAAAATATCATCGGTTATTACGCTAAGATTATTGTCAATTATTAACTCCCCATTTTCAAGTTCAATGCTTTTATTTATTTTCTCTACTGTTGTTTCAAGCCTTTTATAAACAGAATTTTTCACAGCAATAGAACTGATATAGAACATAGCTCCCAAAAAGCACAACACAATTATAATTATCATGCTTGTATACCATAACGTAATTTTGGTTTTTATTGAAATTCTTTTTTTATTATAACTAATTTTATTATTCATCTTCTTCCTTCAAGACATATCCTACACCTCTTATAGTATGAATTAATTTAGGCGTAAAATCTGTATCAATTTTTTTTCTTAAAAGTCTTATATGTACTTCTATTACATTACTGTTTATTTCAGAGTCAAAATCGTAAATATGCTGTTCAATTTTATCTTTTGAGATAACTCTTTTTTTGTTTCTTATCATATATTCTAATATTGAAAATTCTTTTGGTGACAGCTTTATTCTCTTCTCATCTCTGAATACAGTATGTTCATTGCAATCAACTGTAAGATTAGCTATTTTAAAAATATTTCCTACTGAATCAGACTTTATACTATTTTTCCTAAGAATTACACGGATACGTGCAAGCAGTTCTTCAAAATCAAACGGTTTTACCAAATAATCATCAGCTCCATAATCCAGCCCTTTTACCCTATCCTGAACACTTTCTCTCGCAGTAAGAAACAATACTGGCGTCTGTATTCCCTTATTCCGTATTCTCTTCAACACTTCAAACCCATCTAGTTTAGGAAGCATTATATCCAGTATCAGCACATCATATTCTGCAGAAAAAATATAATCTAACGCCTCTTGCCCATCAAAACAGCTATCAACACTATAATTCTCTTTTCTTAGTGTTCTAGCTATAATATCATTTATCATTCTATCATCTTCTACTATCAAAATTCTCATTTTCCAAATCCTCGTTCCCATTATTTTGTTTCCAATTAAATATTTTTTATTTATTCAAAATTTATTTAATATCATCCTATTAAATTAATTGTTTTCTAAATTTGATTTTAAAGTAATTCTGTTATGTATTCCTTTTCAAATTCTTTTGAAGCATGCTCCAGCACTTTAAAGTTATTTACTCTTCTATACATTTTTCTTTCAATTTTTGTTAACTCTGAAAAATCTTTTGAAAATGTATCATATAATATTTGAGCTTTTTCAAAAATTTCTTGATGGATTTCATTACAAAATTTTAGTTGTTTGTCTAAAAGTAAATAATATTTTTTATCATTAATATTATCACTTTTTTTCAAGATGCTCAAATTGACTTTAATCATTGATTTATAATGATTTAAAACTGGTATCATATTATTAAGATTTATTACTCCCAACTTTCCATTTTTTATTTTTATAATATCCATAGTTTCTCTCATTTTTTTGTGTTTCTCTTTAGGAGAAGATAACGGAGCAAAATATTCTCTATTTTCAACTTTTAATATAACTCCAATAAAAGGCCTATCTGTTTTTTTTGACACTTTACTTTCATAACTACCCAAGTATGCTAAATAACTAGAAGTTAAAGTTACAAAATATAGCTCCTCTCCTTTTTTCTTTCTCATAATTAACCTCCTTTTATAATAATAAAAGACGATATTTTGTATTTATACCGTCTTTTAAAAATACTTTATAACTAAAATAAACAAAATTAGGGAGATTTAGACTTCTCGCTCCTATTCGTGCCTATTTTTTAATACCTAAAATTTACATTTAGGGAGATTTAGACTTCTCGCTCCTATTCGTGCCTATTTTTTAATACCTAACTTACGTTTAGGAAGATTTAGGCTTCTCGCTCCTTTAAGGTCTATTTTTTAATACCTAATTTTGTCAATTATTTCCTTAAGAAAATTATACTATATTTCCGTTTATTTTTCAAGGCAAATTTTTAATTTTCTCACTGTTTCTTAATAAATCAATTTTTTTAATTTCTCCATTTTCTATTTATACTCGTTCAAATCAATCCCCTGATCCATCGCGGCAAATACGCAGCCACAGTAACATTGCCTATACACATCATATTCTGCACACATATCAACTGAACGTTTGTATCCGTTATTTTTCTTAAAGTCAGATGGCAAGTATTTTACATCAAAAATTTCCTGAATTTCCAGTCCCAACGTGTTTATCAGCTGGCTGTTCTTATGCGGGCTTAACGTCAAGGCGCTTCCAAAATAGTCAAACCCCAATTCCTGAGCCTTTTTTGCCACAATGTCAAGCCTCATCTGAAAACAGGCAGTACATCTTGCTCCACCCTCCTTTTCATTTTCCAGTCCTTTCACAGCCTTATAAAAATCCATCGGCTTATATTCATCTTCAATAAATCCAACATTATTTCCAGTACGCTCGTTGAATTTCTTAATAAATTCCTCCTGCACTAAGGCCCTTTTTACATATTCTGCTTTTGGATGGATGTTATTATTTGCAAACAGAACGGTCACGTCTGCATATTGCGTTAAAAATTCCAGCGTATAAGTACTGCAAGGCGCACAGCAGCTATGAATCAATATTTTAGGACGAATATCCTTGTTTTTCCAATCTGAAATCAGTTTTGTCAAAATTGTATGATAATTAACTTTCTGATTAGGATTCATTCTTTCCAGAATTTCCTTTGCATTTTTTATATCCCTTTCAATATAGCTTTCCGTATTTTTTGTACTTTCCAATTGTTCAATATTTCCAATATTTTTCATTAAATTATTTTCTCTCCCAAATTTTTTTATATATTTATACTAAACCCCATTTAAAAAATAACAATAAAATTCTATAATAATTAATTTAATAGCCTTGTCAAAAAAATGCTTTAATTCTATGAATTTCATGATTTCTACTATTCAAATGGGAAATAGTATTAAATAATCATAATTTTACTTTCTCTACAATATTATAAAATTAGACTTGTCTACATAATCAAGCATTTTGAATTATTAAACAAGTCTACTAAAATTTTAAAAACTATTTTTTATTATACTCTTCCAGTGCCTTTTTCAACACTTTCATTCCATTTTCAATTTCAATCAAGTTATGTGTACAAAACGAAAATCTAGCTTCCTTTGTACCTTTTCCTGGCGTTGTATAAAATCCAGGTCCTGGTGCAAACGATAATGTTTGATTTTCATATCTAAATTCAGTCAATAGCCAGATTGCAAATTTTTCAATATCATCTACTGGAAGTTCTGCGATTAAGTATAATGCACTGCTTGGCTTATATGTTACAACTCCTGGTATTTTTATGATATTATTATAAATCATATCACGTCTTACTTTGTATTCTAATTTTGTATTGTCAATGTAAGTATCTAACGTATTAATTAAGTTTGTACTTGCATATTGCTCAATTGTCGATACTGATAGTCTTGCTTGACAGAATTTTAGCGCTTGTGCTAAAAAGTCTTTATTTTTAGAAGCGATAACTCCTATTCTTGCCCCACACGCACTATAGTGTTTTGAAATACTGTCAACTAAAATCACTCTGTCTTCAATTTCTTTGATTGACATAAACGACTGATAACTTTTCTCAATTTCTTCATCATAAATAAACTGTCTGTAAACTTCATCAGTAATAATATATAAATCATGTTTTATCGCAATATCCCTAATTAATTCCATTTCTTCTGTTTTGAAAACAATTCCAGTAGGATTGCTTGGATTTGAAAACATTATTGCCTTTGTTTTTGGAGTGATTAATTTTTCAATTTCTTCCCTTTCCGGCAAATGATAATGATTTTCAATAGATGTTTCAATTGGAACTAACTTTGCGTCGGCAATTCTCAAAAAACTGTCATAATTTGTGTAATATGGTTCAGGGACTAAAACTTCATCTCCTGGATTGCAAATTGTCTGCAATGTAATTTGAATAGCCTCGCTTCCACCTTGAGTAATCAATATATCTTCAGGCAAAATATCAATTCCGACTTTTGCATAAGATTTTGAAAATGATTCCCTCAATTCAATGATCCCTGCCGAATTTGTATATTTAACGATTTTTTCCTTATAGTTATTTAATCCTTCAAAGAATGTATCTGGCGTTTCTACATCTGGCTGTCCTATATGCAGCTGGTATACTTTCACACCAGATCTGTTTGCTTCGTCAATATATGGCACTAGTTTTCTAATTGGTGAATAGTGCATGTTTAAAACTCTTTTTGAAAATTTTTTCATTCTGTAATTCCTTCCTTATTTATCTATATCCAATTTATTGCCAAGCTACTGCTTGTTGTATTTTTCATTTAACGCCTTTAAGATGGCATAAGTTTCTAAATCAAGCTTTCCATCGTATTTAGACGGTCTGAAATGATACTGAAATACTTTTATTACATTCTTTGTCTGCTCATCCCATCTTCCAGTTGTACTTATGGAATATCCGAACTTGCTTAATTCAGCTTGTACGGTTGCGGCTGGCAAGGATGCCCATGAAAGTGAATATTCATTCTCAAATGCAGATTTTCTCGCATTGTCATACCACATTCCTATGTTATATTTTCTGTAAAGCTCTTCCCACGGAAATAATGGACCCGGATCAGGCTTTCTTTGAGGAGCAATGTCTGAATGTCCCAAAATATTCGTTGCGGGAATTTCATATTTATCTGCCAAATATTTTACAAGAACAGCCACGTCTTTAATTTGAAAATCTCTGAACGGCTCAAAACTTCCGCTTACGTTACCGCTGTTTACAATTTCAATTCCGATTGAGCTGTCATTCAAATTCTTGCTAGTTTTCCATTCACTTGCCCCCGCGTGCCATGCCCTCCTGTTTTCATCAACTAAATAAAATACTGGATCATTTTTCTGGTTTGATATTAGGTAATGAGCACTTACTTCATTGTTTGTCAATGCTCTTAAAGAGCCGTCCCTGTCCATCGCTGTATAGTGAAGAATTATAAATCTCTGTCTATAATTCTGCCCTTTTGAGGAATATGACGAATCTACAGTTATTGATCCTGCCGAATTTCTTATTGTCTGCATTCCTCCTCTGCCCGAGACAGAATTTCCGCTATTATTGTTTTCAGGCCTTTCTATAACTTTTCCTCTTCCATTTTCAATACGTATTTCTACCGGTGGTTTCTTCACGTCTTTTGAAACATCCTGATTATTTGCATTCAATACATTTCCAGCAGACAGAGCCAATGCTAGAAACAGTAGTTTTGTCCTATTTTTTCTCATTTTATTTCTCATCCTCCTGTTTATTTAATTTTAATTCTTTATTGGATTTCATCTCAATTTCCGTATTATTATTTTCCCTAAAAGTATATTTTACAGTATTTTTTAAAAATATATAATGAATAATTGCCAATACAGCAATAACAATTCGCAGAATCGCAGTAATATTAGCGTCAAAGTCCAGCCATATCATTGCTGAATTTCCTAGATTCAGCGCCGCTATAATAATTAGCAGGATACTTCTCCGGCTTATCGCAATAATAATAAATACTATTGAGGCAAATATGAACAGAACTCTAGTTCCGCCTACAAACAGCACATACGAATTTACACTTGAAACAGTATCATTCATATACGGTGAACTTTGCAAGATTACACGCGAAATATTTACACATGCCAAGCTCAGAAGGAATATGGCAAAACATATCAAAAGATCCCTTACATCCCTTGCCGCTTCCTTTTCAGCCTCTTGCTGACTTTTGGCATTTGCACCGCCGCTTCTGTCTTCAAGATAGAAAACTGAGTAAAGGAGCATAATCCAGAAAAGCGTCTCAACTATTCCAAGCCAAAGCGTTATGTGAAAAATCCTGTCATTTACATATTCATGAAAAATTGAATTATAAAAATTGAAGTTTACAAGAATGTAAAAAAAGGATATTACTGCTCCAAATATTTTCTTATAATAAAACAGCATAGTCTATTCCCCCATAAATTTATTTATCCATCCAAGATAATTTGAATCTGTTATATTCAATGCCTCTATATGTGCCTGAAAGTTTACATCATCATCGTATATTCTGAATATGATAGGAGCTAATATCTTTAACGTCTGGGTTTCAAAGATTCCATGAATGTTCATGCTGTAAATGAGCGGTTTCTGGAATTTCAAAAGCTGACTGTTTGTCTGTTTTATTTCACACAGCAGTGCAAGAAGATTGATTTTCTTCAAGTCATTATTCCTGTCCTCAAGAACTACGTCAATCTGATCTGAAAGAAGCTTCTTGTATCGCCATGACTGGTGTTCCCTGTGAGTCTTGCTCTGTATGAGGAATTTCATTTTTGGAGAAAACAGTATAAGATTATCCATATTTTTTTCGTATTTTATTGAAAAATCCCTTCCAAAGAATCCGCTCACTGCTTTAAGCAGATCATTCTGAACACTATAAATCGTATTTTCATCGTAAATCTTGTTAATTAGGCTTGATTTCTGCTCATTAAACGTATCATACAGATATATTTCAATTTCATATTTCTCAACATTTGGCATTTTCAGTATATTTCCTGCCAAGACGAAATTCAAGTTGTTGTTCTGCTGTCTTATCAGCTTCATATAATCGGTACTGTAACGCTTTCTCGAAACGAACAGGCTTTCGTTGTTATAGGCTATTGCAAGCTGATAGTTCAGGTTTGTCTTGTAATGAAGATTCTCATTCAGATATAACGGCAATGAAACTGCCAGATTTTCAGCCAGTTCCGACTTTTCCCCAATTGATGTCAATGTGAGAATAAGAATATTAGGCTTTACACGTCTGCTCTGATTCAGCATAAATTCTGGATGATTAAACTCATAATACCATATAGGCTTGTTTGTAGAAAAAAAGTGATTTGCCGTGTTCTCTTTTGCATCGCCATTTTCCTTTTTTACTTTCAGTTTCCAAAAATAGTCCTCATAATACATAAATTTCTTATAATGCTCTATCCATGGAAATTTAGAAGTAAATTTGCAAAGCTCCAGCCCTTCCTTGTACATTCCCTTTACCCTGTAGTACTTCAATACATTCAGCGCTGTGTAAACGTTATGCTTTTCAGGATTGTAGTATGCCAGAACATATTGCTTGAACTCATCGTAAAGTTCGTTTAGCATGTAAATGCTTGATGTGATGTACATTACCTCCGAATTGTAGCCAGATTCCTTTAATGCGGTTATCAGGAAATAGTTTCCAGTTTCCTTATCCCCTTTTTTGAAGTAAACTATTGCCTGCATCATCTTGGCTCGCCAGTTTCCCTTTATTTCCGAAAGTTTTTCCAGCTTATTTTCATATTCCTTGACACTTCTTTTCTTTACTATGTCAAAGTATCTTTTAAACGCTGTCGCCGAATTCGGATTGATTTCAAGCGCCTCATAATATTTCTTCTCGCTCTCCTCAATACGGCCGCAAAGCTCCAATGCCTCAGCATAGGCTATACAAAGCCCTTCTGTCGTATTGTCTATGTTCAAGTTTTTTTCATACAGTTCGACTGCACTTTCGCAAGAACCTGTCTTTATGTGATAAGTCCCAAGCATAACCAGCTTTCTCTCAAAATTTTCATCAGCCGCATAAAATCTAAGCACAGCCTCCTTTATTTCAGGGTACAGCTCCTTTGAAAAGGCATCCTGAATTATAGGATACAGCCCTTCCATGTTGCTCCAGTTTTTTCTTATGGCTGGATACAGTTTTTTATCAAGCCATTCCTTCTTGGGCATCTTAAATTCTTTCCCAAACTCGTCATAGTAGGAAATTTCTTTAAAATCATCCGAATAATTGTCATAGCTGCCATTTTCCATAATTTCTGATTCATTGTTTACAATATCGTAAATCTCTCTTCTAATTTGCTGCTGGCTGCCGTCGCCACCTGAATAGTTTTTCTTCTTTTCTTTTTTTTCAGAAGATTTAAAAAAATCAAAAATCCCCATACATCCTCCTATCTTAAAAGTAATCCTTATAGCCTATCCTGTTACGGCTATAAAATCTCCATAATATATAATAGTATAGCATAATTTATTTAATAATACATCATTATTTTTTGCTAATCCTACACTTAATTTAAAAATCATTCACAATTTTTTTATTTTACTGAAAAAATTAATATTATTTTTACCAAGAAATTTTTACTAAAATCATTAATTTATACTAAACTTCTTTAAACAATATTAATTTTATCACAAATATTCTTAAAACACAACGGAGTTAGAATAAAAAAAATTTAAAATAACAAATGTTTCTGAAAAATATGAAAACTCATAATAATTCGTGTTAAAATGTTATTTGAATTTTGTAATTTTCCAATTTTATTTTCATAAGCGGCTGATACTCCTACTGATAAATTTGTTTTTACTGCAAGCGGCTGAACATGCTTAAATTCTATCCCTGCTTCTGGTTTTATAGAAAAATAATCATTTCCTTTTACTTCCAGTTTCAGCTGTCCACTATTTTCTTTTATACCGTTAAATCTTCCATATTCCATCTTTACAGCTCCATAAGGACGTAAATGGGTTCTTTCACTCATTCTAATATCATAGCTAACCTCATTTTTAATTGCCGCTCCATAAGAATTATAGTCAGATTTAGCCTCAAATATTTCGTCAACAACAAAATATCCACGTTTTATATTATTAATTCCTGCAAATATATCTCCCGAAACTGTCCACTGTAATGCATCATTATGATCGTTTTTAGGTGACATGGTATTGAAAACCTCAGCTTTAAACATTGACTGGTTTTCTTTTGATTTTCCCAAATCTTTAAATCTATATCTGTTAATTACAGCTCCAGCATACCATCCACTTGAATTTCCCATTTTAATTTTTTCATTTTCATGAACATAGGCTACACCATAAGCATTATTTGTATAATCAACAATTCCAGCTGTGTCTGTATTGTATTCATTTCTTGAGCTAAATAATTTAATTTTATTATTTTGCTTACTTGGGTTTCTCCACTCATTTTTTAGATATGAAAATTCTTTATCCAAAACATTTCCCGTAGCATTGATTCTTTGCTGTAAATTACTATATTGATGCCCTTTCATTTCATCAATGGCTTGAGCCATTATATGTCCTTCACCTTTTCCAAGGTCATTTAATTTCTGGAATATTTCATTTTCACGTGTCCCAATTCCCTCAGCACCATATCTTTGTTCCAAACCAGTTAAAAAATTATATGTGTTTTCATCTCCCTTTTGAGCTAGAGCAGTATAAGGAACTTTTAATAAATATACTTTATCAAGAAGCCCAGTTACTGGATCTTTTGTTGGCTGAGCCATCCATGTCAGGCTTGATGAAGTTACATTAAGCATTGTCCCTGCTGTCACAACTCTGCTTAACGCATCATTGTATGGCGTCAATATATTATCTCCAACTTGTATAACTTTAGAAGT
>ERZ773073.1033-NODE-1033-length-13468-cov-20.639827_pt1 | contig 13468 bp, 13 predicted proteins | sample MGYA00580616_ERZ773073 | MGnify/ENA primary metagenome ERZ773073 (study PRJEB29015, sample SAMEA2737960) | human oral metagenome | biome: human oral; feature: human-associated habitat; material: dental | place: China | collected 2131 ...
CGATGGTAGCGGCTGCTTATGCGGTAGCTGGCGTTGGGCGATTGCTATGGCGGACGGGTTGGTTGGCGAGCCAGGAGTCCTCGTTCCGGCGCCGCACGGGACCCGCGTCGGTGGCGGCGCCCCAGCGCGTGACGAGCGCGGTGCCGAGTCGACTGAGGTCCAAATTCAGCTCCCTTGCCTGTCTCGCGGTGGATGTGGATGCGGTCGCGCCCGAGGCTACGGGAGCACCGGCTCATGGTCGAGTCTGCCACGATCACGGCGTCTTCGTCGGATGCTCGGGGTGTTGACCCCGGGCATCGCCGACGGCGCCGGGCGATCTCTGCGCCGGCGCCGGGATGTCACCGGGCCCGTCGCGCCCCTCACTTATTCCGCGGCGCGTCCGCCGCGGCCTTCGCCGCCGTCATGCTACCCCGCCCTTATTCCGCGGCGCGTCCGGTGCGTCTTCCCGCGCCTCTTGTCCGGGCCCGGGCGCAGCCGGTAAATTGCCCCGTGTCCCAAGCCCCCTGAGACACCGGGAGTCCGCATGAGCGGCCTTGAGATCGTCGAGGACGGCCTCGAGAGGGCGTCCAACTCGATCGGCGACGTCGCCGCCGCGACCGGGGTCGATCCGCCGGCGGACCGGCCCTCGGCGGGGCGGCGCGGCCGAATGCACGCGAGGATGGAGTGGGCCGTGCCCGCCTGGAGCGACATCCTTCAATGGGGCCACCGCCGATCTCGCGGAGATCGCGGCCTCGTCGCCCAGATGGCCACGGCGGACGCGGCCGACGGCGCCCGGGGCGTGGACACGGCCGAGCACGTTTCGACCCGCGCGCCCGGAATCGGGGACGAATCCGGACGACGCCCCGGAGAGCCGCGTCGGCCAGGCGGAACTCTTCCGAAGACCCTCCGGGGAGGGCGGCGGAACACCATGATGCGGAGAATATCAAGGCGCCGATGGGGGGCCATCGCGCTGGGGGCCGTCCCGGATCGGAGGAGAGGAGGTGACTAACAATATCGTGATGATGACGATCTGCCACAGCCTCTGCGCCGCGGCGTCGATAATATTTCTCACTGCAGCGGTCATGAGCGGATGGGGCGCCGGCGAGACACTGTCCGCACTCATGTTCCTCGGAATCATCCAGGGGGCGGTGATCTCCTCCTTCGGACTGCTCGCACTGCGATCCAGGGGGCTCTTGCCGAACCGGTGGAAGTCGCTGCTCGCAACGGCGTCCTACATCGTGGGAACCTTCTTCCTCACCCCTGTCGTCCTGGCCCCGGTCCTGGACGACACCTATTCCACCATGGTGATCGAGGCCATATTCCTGGGAATCGGCTCCCTCATCCCCCTTGCCCTCGTGCGCCCGAGGCCGGCGTCGCACGACAACCGCCAGAATCCCGATACCCCATCGGATTGAAACGCAGACCGGGAAGGCATTATCCGCAAATATGGAAAATGCGGACACTCTGATGTATATAACTAAGGCCGTTGCGGACAGGACATCATGATGCAGAAAATATCAAGGCGTTGGTGGGGAGCCATCACACTGGGAGCCGTCCTGGCTTTTGGGGCAACGGCGTGCAGCACACGGAAGAGCAATGAAATGTTCGACTGGGTTGAAGGGACCAAACCCCTGGAGGAGCGCCAGACCATTGAGGACTACCAGGCCGCGGTCGAAGTCCAACTCGGACGCTTCGTCGAACAACTTGGAGTCGAGAGCGGCGGCACCACACTTCTCTCTCCCTCCAAAATCAGCTCTCGCAGTAACGGCGGATACATGATGTTTTCAGCATTGATCGCTTTCAAACAACCCGTAAGTTACATTAGAGCCCAGGAACTGGCGGAACAACTATTCTTCGCCGTCGGCCTGAACTCTATTACCGATCTCGGCGATAATATTTTTTTCCACGATCCTCCCAACGGAGGATTCGTGAGCCTTAAAGACAATCAGGAGCGCGGGGTGGCCATCTACGCCGCCTCGGGTTCTCGCCCCTCCACCCAGACGGATCCGCGCGCCACCCGCGTCGTTCCCGAATGGGAGACCGCCCTCCCACTTGATCCCTCGATGAATCCCTCCTCCACCCGGACGCCCGCACCCACTCCGCCACCGGGTTCCGGCACTGAATCCACGAGCGCCTTCCCCGGATCGGAGGAGGGGACATGATTATCAATATCGTGCTGACGACGATCTGCCACAGCCTCTGCGCCGCGGCGTCGATAATATTTCTCATCGCAGCGGCCATGAGCGGATGGGACACCGGCGAGACGATGTTCACATTCATGTTCCTCGGAATCATCCAGGGGGCGGTGATCTCCTCTCTCGGACTGCTCGCACTGCGATCCAGGGGACTCTTGCCGAACTGGCGGAAGTCGCTGCTCGCAACGGCGTCCTACATCACGGGAGCCTCCTTCCTCACCCCCGTCGCCCTGTCCCTGATCCTGGACAGCACCTATTCCATCATGGCGGTCGAAGCCATATTCCTTGGCGTTGGCTCCCTCATCTCCCTCACCCTCGTGCGCCCGAGGCCGGCGTCGCACGACAACCGCCAAGATCACGATCCCCCATCGGATTGAAACGCAGAGCGGGCAAACATTATTCGCAAATATGGAAAATGCGGACACTCTGATGGATATAACTAAGGCCGTTGCGGACAGGACATCATGATGCAGAAAATATCAAGACGTCGGTGGGGAGCCATCGCACTGGGGGCCGTCCTGGCTTTTGGGGTGACGGCGTGCAGCACACGAAAGGGCAGTGGAATGTTCGACTGGATCGAGGGGACCAAACCCCTGGAGGAGCGTCAGACCATCGAGGACTACCAGGCCGCGGTCGAAGTCCAACTCGGACGATTCGTCGAGCAACTGGAGACCGAAAGCGGCGGCGCAGCACTCCTCTCCCCTTCCAGAATCAGTCTTCGCAGTGACGGCGGATACGAATTGTTCTCCGCATCGGTCACCTTTGACCAGCCCGTGAGCTACCCTAGAGCTCAAGAACTGACAAAAGAATTGTTTCCCGCCGTCGGGCCGGACTCCATTATCAAAGATGATGTCGACAGCGTTTATCTGCATGACACGCTCAATGGCGGCTTGGTCTGTTTGACAAACAACAGAGAACGAGGAGTCGTGATCTCGACGGAATCCGGATCCCGCCCCACCGCTCAGGCGGATCCTCGCGCCACCCGCGTCGCCCCCGAATGGGAGACCGCCCTCCCCCTCGACCCCTCGGTGGACCCCACCTCCACCTGGACGCCCGCACCCCCTCCGCCACCGGACCCCGGCACTGAATCCACGAGCGCCTTCCCCGGATCGGAGAAGAGGACGTGATCATCAATATCGTGCTGACGACGATCTGCCATAGCCTCTGCGCCGCGGCATCGATAATATTTTTCATCGCAGCAGTCATGAGTGGATGGGACACCGGCGAGACGATGTTCACATTCATGTTCCTCGGAATCATCCAGGGGGCGGTGATCTCCTCTCTCGGACTGCTCGCACTGCGATCCAGGGGACTCTTGCCGAACTGGCGGAGTTCGCTGCTCGCAACGGCGTCCTACATCGCGGGGACCTCCTTCCTCACCCCCGTCCTCCTGTCCCCGGTCCTGGACAGCCTCTATTCCATCATGGCACTCGAGGCCATGTTCCTTGGCGTCGGCTCCCTCATCCCCCTCACTCTCGTGCATCCGAGACCGGCTCCGCAGAAGAACCGTCAGGATCGCGATTCCCCATCGGGTCGAGACGCGGATCAGGAGAGCGCCGATCCGCCGCGAGTAGGAATTATCCGCAATATCGTGCTGACGACAGTCAGTCATACCATCGGAGTCGCGGTGGCGGCGCGGATCACCCTATCTATCGCACCCGACTGGGACGACGAGGCCGCGAGGAACTATCTTCTGGTCATTGAACTCCTACAGGGCGGCGTCATCTCTTCCATGGGATTGTTCTTCCTGCGCCTCAAAGGACTTCTGACGAGCTGGTCCGCGGCGGTGCTATCAACGATCTCGTACATCATCGGAACGGTCGTCCTCACTCCCGTTCTTCTATTCGAGGTCATGAACGTGAGCCTTCCCGTACTGGCCGCCGAGGCGATGGTCCTGCTGCCCGGATCCGCCGTATCCCTGATCCTCGTACGACCAAGACGGCCATCCGATGACGACCCGTCTCGCGATCGTCCACCGGGTTCCGACGACGAGCTCGTGAAGCCGGGGCCCGCGCGATCCGCGCCGTGCAGCGACCGGTGATCCCAGCACCTGCGACCGGGACCTTCGTCCTCACCGTGGGAATCGAGCCAACTACCGCGTCGCTCCGGCCCTCGCCCCTCGGCGGTCTGCGCACCGCCCGATCCGCAGGACGGGGCGCGTGAGACCTACCCCTCACTCGGCGCCGTCGTCTACGATTGGGGCATCGTCCCCGTCCCTGCCCGAGGGAGCATGCCATGACCGACGACATCTGGATTGACACCGACGAAGTTCGCAGCGCATCCAATCGCTTCTCCGCCGAGGCCGTGCCCGAGGCCTCGACCGCCAGGGAAAACGTTTCAGCACTCTACACCGGACAGGCCCCCGCCGCCAAGTGGGGTGAGCAGTCGGGTCCATTGACCTTCCAAGCCGCATACCAGGACTACCTTCGAAACATGGAGTCTAGTCTCACGGTGCTTCAACAGGAGCTGGAGGGCTTCGCCAGGGCCCTGGCCAAGACCGCCGACTCGTACGAGGAGACCGATCGGGGCACCGCCGACGCCGTGCAGACACTGCGCACGAACTACGAGGAGGCGAATGCGCATAACAGATCGGACCTCGACCTGCCCTATGTGGAATCCGGCGCGACATGGAACCACGGACGGGTCGGCCCCCCGATCCCCCCGGATCCGGAGTTCTCCAACAAGGCGAACCCGGAGATGGGGCTGCCCGGCGATATTCCGGCGCCGGAAGCGCCTTGAGCACCAGGGCGCCGACCATATGATCCTCCGATATCTCCTCCCAGTATCCACCCGCCCTTCACGGACTGCGAGCACCACAGATGAGTTCCTACTCTGACCTCATGGCGGTCATCGATCCCAGCAACTATGACGACTCCGAGGACGAAATAGTGGCGCAGAATGCCATGACCGCCCTCGACAACTGCGCAACCTGGGCGCAGAACATCGTCGACTCCCTCCAGAACGACTACGAACCCGCCATCACAGGCGCGCTCCAGAACGCCGTCTCCAGTTGGGTGGCGGACTATGTCAGGCGCATCAACGAGCACAAGGAGGGCCTCTCGGCGGCGACGACTCATTACGACGCGGCGCGCACCGCCATGACAACGGCCGCCTCCCAGGCCCAAAGCCTCGCCAGCGACGCCGACATCACGAACAACTGCGAATGGCTCACCCTCGAGCCGGAAGTGGTGGTCGAGGGGGTCAGCTACACGGGCAAGGCCTATGCCGCCAAACTCAAGAATCAGTACATGGAGGAACGGGAGAGACTGGCCCAGGAGTACCTCGATACCATGAACAGCACCATGTCGGAGCACGCCGCACTCAAACCCATCCCGGACTCGTCCGAAGGAGCTCCCGACATGGGTGGTGGCGGCGTCCACCCGATGGGAGGCGGTTCCGGCGTCCACCCGGGCGGCGGAGGCGCCGCTTACTCCAGTGGCGGGGCCAGCGCCCACGGGTCCACTTCCGCGAGCGCCGTCTCGGCCGGTTCGATCGCGCTCACGCCCGGTCTCTCCACCAGCGGCGCCATACCCTTCGGCGCGGCGGCGCCCAGCTCCCTGGGCAGTGCGATCCTCACCAACCGCGAACGGTTACTGGACGCTCTCCCGCCCTCGGCCGCCTCGTGGCTCCGCCCCGAGGCGGGATCTCCGGGCAGCCGCGGCAACCCGATCACCGACCCCGAACGACTCTCCCACCTCGACCTGCTGAAAACACCAGTCAATCAGCGCATGACCTCGGACGGCCCCGTCGGCGGCTACGTTCCGCCCCCGGTCGCGGACGCCTTCCACCCCGGGTGGCGAACCGGTCCGGGTTTCTCCACCACTGCCACCGGGCATGGTGGTGGACTCGCCGCCGCTGGCACCGCCATGGTCGGCGGGGTCATCGGGACGGGGGCGGCGGCCCTGGCCCGTGGTGGGGTGAGCGGCCTGTCCGGCCTGATCCCCGCCGGAGGCGCCACGACCCTGGCCGGTCAGGTGCCCGGCACCGGGATGCTGTCCGCCATGACCGGCGCCACTGGGATGTATCCTGGCATGGTCGGCGCCGGTTACGGCGCCCCGGGCACCAGCACTCGGGGCATGACCCCGGTTCGCGGCGCTGCTATGGGCGGCGTTGGCCCGGCGGGCTCGGAGCGGAGGGAGAAGAAGAATAAGAAGCGCCGACGCAGACCTGCGGGCTATGACATACCACGTCCCGACGACGAAATCGCCGCCAGGACCGTGAAGAGCGCGTCTACCGGTGCGGGCAGTGTCGATACTCTGACCCCTCTTGCGACCAAGGAGGAGGATGACCGCTGGTGAAGAGATGCTCGATAACGGCGCCGCCGGCGCCGGTGTCGGACCCGATGCGGGTTCCCGACTGCCGATCACGATGTCCGCGTCCCGTCACCGGTCAGGGATGCAAGGCCCTCTTGACCCGATAAGATGTGGGCCACTATATTGACTTCGATTCTCATCCCGCAGATGTGAGGAGTTTCCTGTGTCCACCATTGAGTTCGACCGCGCCGCAGTGGGTGTGAGCGCCAAGGCCGACTGGACCGATTCATATACCTTCGGCACTATCGGTTCCCTTATCCACGACTTATCCGTGTGGGATGTCGCCGTCAATCTGCCTGCGGGCGACAACAGCGGCGTCTCTGATCTGCGGAAGAAGCTGACCAGTTTCAAAAGGGTGATGAAATGGACGGCCATGGAGTACTCCGACGCCTGCGCCGTTCTGGGCTCGGGCCAGGAGGAGGCCATCAGTAACTTCGATGACTCCGAGCACCAGACCAAGCAGTATTTTTGGGATATCGTGGTCGAACACCTGGGAGGTTAATGATGGCTGGCGCAGATGCCATGCCCCTGCCCGAGAACATCTGTGAGAAGGCGACGCAGTTGACGACGGGTCTGAGTAACGCCGGAACAATGGTCGCGAACACTCAGGTGGCGTCCGACCCGTTCAACGGCGTGCCGGGGTGGATCGGGGAGTCCGCGGACGCCTACACCGACTCGGTGCGGAAGCTGGGCGAGCACGCGCGTACTCTTGCGGGCCAGTTCGCGCCCGTGATCACTGCCGTTGAGAACTGGTCGGCCGCCGTAAAGAACGCGATCGACAAGACGGTTCCAGGTCTTCAGGCCGAGTATGACGAGGCGGAGCACATTTTTGAAATCAATCTCATACTCCTTAATGCTGACATTATAAGAAAACAGGGCACCGTCTTCGCATATAGTGCTGATGAAATTTTGGTGACTTATTCTAAAATTGCAAAGGCTCACGAGGACGTTCAGAATGATATTCTGGATAGGTACCGCAAGGCCATGGATGCTCTGGACCAAGAGGCCCAGAACGCGGCCAACGCCGTCCAAGCCGCTCAAGATGCCGTGGTCGACCCGTCCTGCATATCCACTCGAGATCAGATCGGCTCCACTCTGTTCAACGATATCCCCCTGGTCGACGGTCAGGCCGAGTGGGAGTACGCTCAAGAGGTGGCCATTAGTGCATCCAGGATTATGAAAGACTCCGACTTGACTTACGAAGAGCTCCAAGATTTCTATAACAAGTACGGAGCCATGCTGTCCAATCCCTTCTTCGCCAACGCTCTGAGTGAGCATCTGACTCCGCAGGAGATGCTCGAGTTCTCCATCAGTGCCGCTTTCATTCCTACTGATGATAATGATCAGATGAGGGACTACGTCGTGAAACAGATCGGTGCGGCAATCATACTCGCCTCTGGCGGCATGAATACTGCGGATCCGGCGTCGCAGATCGCCTTTGAAACGGCGAAGAGGGGCCTGACTACGGAAAGCGGTTCTCTTCTGCCACAGCAGATCAAGAATTTCAATGCAGCTCTTGTCAGTGCTGGTCGGGCTACTTACAAGCCTTCGGAATTATCTCACTACTCCGTAACGAACATCAGTGATGTAGACGGCTATGAGGTTATGTCTCAAATCATAGGAGAAGCAGGCGCGGCCAACCCGGGATTATCGCTCGGTCCGGAATTTTTCGAGACGCCGGAGGGAGGACGGTCTGTCGCTCAGGACATGGTGGTCTGGGATGCCGAGAAAATGACATGGGCGACGGAACGAGGATACCGTGATTCTATTCAAATGTTCAGTTCGGACAACAGAGTCATGTGTGATTCCATGCACGCTGCGTACACACTCATGGACCGCCCGGACGGTCTTGATCCTAGCACAAGCGATCCCATCCTGGTGGCTGCCGATCAAGCGCGTTCGAAAGGAATCAGAGAGTTTCTTGCCTCCAACACGCCCACAGGAATGGATGTCAACCACGACGGGCAGGTCGACGCTTCGGATACACCGATCAACATGACACGTTATCTCACTGGCGGGAGAACTTCTGTTACCGGTGATGGTTACCACGGTTTTCAGGATAGCGGTGAGCAGTTCGGCAAGATTATCGCCGAGGCCAGCGTTCCGGATATGAACGCCGACATGCGCACGCCACATTCTGCCGACTATCCCGGCGGGACGTCTGATCCCGATTATATTCAAGCCCACGAGGCGTACGAGGCGCTCAAGAAAGACGATCTGAACCGAGCCACCATCGCGGCGAATTTCATGGCCGGTTACCAGGACGGACTCGATGTCGATAACGACACCAGCATCTTTACCGACGGAGACTCGACGGAGAGCGGCGAGGATGTCTACGGTCATCAGAACTCGGCTCTGAGATCCTGGGCGGGAACGATCATAGCACCCCACCTCGATGGTCTGGCGATCTCCATGGACCCGTCAATTGGCTATGATGAAACAGGTGCGTCGGAGCAGCCCGACGACCGCGCCGTAATGCGCTTCACTAGTAATGACATCTACCGCTTCATAGCGAAGGGAGGAATCTTCGAGGACCTCGCCTTCGACAATCCTGCGGTCATCGACGCGGGAGATCCTAATAGTCCGCTGGACGACGTCTACGAGAACGGGAGGCGCCCTGCGCTGTACACGCTGCGCATGGCGGCGCGCGAGGGGTACGTCCAGGACCTCGCTGCGGCAAATAATGAGCACATAAGCCCAGGCACACAAATTGAAATCTACCAGGACGCTAATGCAAAATGGGCGCCTTTGACCAATTCCCTCTATGTTGCTCCCGCCAACGCCCAGGAAGCCGCGGCCCAGGCGATGGAGGATCGTAATGAGGCATGGAAGAGCGGGATCGGAAGAATTATTGACGCCGTTCCATACTCGGATCTCATCGACAACAAAATGACGCAGTACGCGATCGGGCAGCTGAAGGGCGATGCGCTTCAGGTCGCGGAGGGATTCATATTCTCCTCACCCGCCCCCGGAATTTCCGACGCCAACCATGCACAATTGTCGACTCTTGCGGGTCAGGAGATGTACTCGGCCATGCTCGAGGCCCTCACAAACAGCCCCTCCGGCCACTGGACCCTCAGTGACGGCACACCCATCGATTTCTCGGACGAGAGTTTTGCCGACTACACCGACGGCGAGGGGCATCTTCTGAATTTCACGGCGATGAACAATAACACCAGAAACTCCTTCAGAACATTTGTGAACAATGGGACCGCTTTCACCAGCCTCTCATCCGATCTCAACCAACAGATAAGCATCGCCGAGACGCTTCGAAGGAACGCCAATGAACAAGTTGTCCATTAGAAGGAGGAAGATCACCGAGATCCCGCGCCCCGAGAACGCTCGCCCCCTCATTGTCGCAACAATATTAACTATTATCGCATTGGCGTGCGGCGCGCTCGCCCTGGCGGGGCGCACCCGCCCCGTGGAGGAGCGGCGAACTTCTTCCACTTACGTCCCGCCCCTGCATCCCCCTATCAACATCGACGCCCCCGAGGGATGGAGAGTCTTCTCGTATCCCGAAGTGCTATTAGACCTCCAAGTCATCGGACCGTACGGCGGGCTGCACGATATTGAGGGAATCAGGATTCAATTCATTGAATCAGACATCTTCCGACCCGGTTGTCCATCAACATTCGACACTCAAGGAAACGGCGGGTGCGACGCCGTCTACTATCGGAACCGCTGGCTCTCGCTGTACAGCACAGATGACAGAGTCAGCGATAGCGCCTCCGCAGGAGAACGCACCATTGGAGGAGTACCGGCCGCGGGCATTTCTTATGTCCGAACGGAATCACCTGACGAGATCTACTCCTGTGAACTCTGGTATGTGCCGCAGAACCAAGGCGTATGGCACATTACAATCTGTTCCGCCCCCAATGAGTCCATCTCCCCCGAGCTCCTGTACGCCCTGGACACCATCACCTGGACCACACCCGCGCCCACGACCGCGCCCACCACACCAACCGCAACACCCTCATGACCGGTCGTCCTCGCACCGGCTCAGGCGATAGAATGGAGCAGGGTCTTGAACTCCATATTCATGCACGACATGGCCGCTCCAGGCGTCTCCAGACTTCTGGATGGACTGGCGCCCTCCCCGTGGATCGCCGACAAGGACCACATCGACAGGGGGATGATCACCGCGCACAAGAAGCCCCCGACGGTGAACTCGACGGGGCCGCCGAGAAGGCGAACCGGAGCATCAGTCTCAATCCGCCAGGCCGAACGAGAGGGACATCGCCCGCATCAAGTCATGGAGAATCCACCCGCGCCGACGAAATCAATTTCGATCTCCCCCCGTTCCGCCTCAACTAACAGATAGTCAATTCCGAGACGCTTCGAAGGAACGCCAATGAGCAAGTTGTCCATTAGAAGGAGTAAGACCACCGAGATCCCGCGCCCCGAGAACGCTCGCCCCCTCATCGTCGCAGCAATACTCACTATTATCGCATTGACGTGCGGCGCGCTCGCCCTGGCGGGGTGCACCCGCCCCGTGGAGGAGCGTCCCGTGGAGGAGCGGCAAACTTCCACCTATATTCCGCCTCTGCATCCCCCTATCAGCATCGACGCCCCCGAAGGATGGAGAATCTTCTCTCATCCCGAAGTACTATTCGACCTCCAACTCATCGGACCGTACGGCGGGCTGCGCGACCTTGAGGGAATAAGAATAGTGTTCATAGACCCTGACATCATACGGACCGTTTGCCTATCATCACACCCCAATCAGGAGAGCGATGAATGCACCGCCGCCCACTATCGAGATCAATGGTTCTCCACAAATAGTGGCAATGACGGTATCGGCAACAGCGTTTCCGTGGGAGAACGAATCATTGGCGGACTGCCTGCAGCGGGAATCTCCTACACCTGGGCGGAGTCGCCGGACAAGATATACTCATGCGAGACCTGGTACGTGGCGCAGAACCAGGGCATGTGGGATATTACAATCTGTTCCGCCCCCAATGAGTCCATCCCACCTGAGCTCCTGGACGCCCTGGACACCATCACCTGGACCATACCCGCGCCCACCACACCAACCGCAACACCCTCATGACCGGTCGCGCTCACGCCCGCGGCGGCGTCCACAGCAGCTGGGCGGTGACCAGGTCCAGGTCGCGCGAGACCACCCGGGCGCGCCCCGGGGCCGAGCGCACCGGCCGCACACGGCCGATGACGGCCTCCTCCTCGGGATTCCCCGACAGAAGGACGCCGGTCGCGCCGAGCTCGCTCAGGTTCTGCAGCACCGCCTCGTACACGGATCATGCGGCCCCGCCCATCCGCCTGGCGATGATCACGTGCAACCCGATGTCCTGCGACTGGGCGAGCAGTGGCAGCAGCGTCAGCAGTGGGTTCCCGCTCACCGTCGCAACCAGATCGTAGTCGTCGACCAGCACCCACGCCTCCGCCCCCGTCCACCAGGACCGGTGACGCAGCTGATCAGTGGTCACCTGGTCCCCCGGCAGGCGCCTGTGCAGGAAATCAGCCACCTCGCCCAACTGCTTCTGGGCGTCGTTGCGGTTGGCCGCATAGCCCACCAGGTACTCCTCCGGGATCTCGCCCAGCAGCGTCCGCCGCGGGTCCACCACGAAGAACTGGGCCTGAGACGCGCTGTGCGTGCGCATGACCTCGGCGGCCACCGAGCGCAGGAACGTCGTCTTGCCGGACTTGGAGTCGCCGAACAGGTACAGGTGGGAGTCGCGGCGCGGCTCCATGACCAGCGCCCCCAGGCGCGACTCCTCCACTCCCAGCACCAGCCGGACCCGACCCTCGGGGTCCTCCGGCTCCGCGCCCGGAAGCAGAAGGGCCTGCTCGATCGTGATCCGCTCGGGCAGCAGGCGCAGTCGCGGGCCGGGACCTGCCGGCGCCGCCCGGGCGATCCGCTCCAGGGCGGCGCTCACGCCCTGCGCCAGGCTCGCCGGATCGTGAACGCCGTCGGCTCGCGGCAGCGCCAGGAGCATCTGGTGACCGCCTGCCTCGATGCCGCGGCCGGGCCGGTTCTCGGGGACCGCCGGGGCCGCCTTCCGACTCAGCTGGGTGTCGGTGACATCACCCAGCCTCAGTTCGAACCTGGTCCCGATCACGTCCCTCACCTGGGGACGCAGGTCGGACCATCGCTGGGCGCCGACCACCAGGTGCACGCCGTAGGTCAGTGCCCGCGCCATCATCGCCTGGATGCGCTGGTCCAGGTCGTCGAAGTCGGACCTGAGCGCCCCCCAGCCGTCGACCACGAGGAACACGTCCCCGTAGCCGTCATCGAAGCGGCCCTGCGCCCGCCCCGCACGATAGGTGCCGATCGAGTCGATGCGGTTGACGCGGAAGTACCGCTCCCGGTCCTCTATGATCCCCTCGACCTCCGAGAGCATTCGGTTGACGATCTCCGCGCTGTCGCGCGTGGCCACGCCCGCCACGTGGGCGGCCCCGTCGAAGGCCGTGAAGGCGCCCCCGCCCAGGTCCAGGACGTAGAACTGCACCTCCTGCGGCGTGTGAGTCAGGCTCAGCGCCATCACTAGACTGCGCAGCGCCGTCGACTTGCCCGTCAACGGCCCCCCGACCACCACCACGTGGCCGTTGGCCCCTGACAGATCCACTTGGAGCAGTTCGCGCTTCTGCTCCAACGGCAGGTCGACCACGCCCAGCGGCGCCCGCAGGCGTCCGCGTTCGCGCCACGACGGCGAGACCAGCCCCAGGCCCGGCACCACCGTCAGATCCGTCATGAGCGAGTCCATCGTCTCCGGCACGTCCAGCGGCGGCAGCCATACCTGGTGCGCCGGAGTGCCCTGACCCCTCATTCTCGCCACGGCGATGGCGAGTTCGCTCATCCCCGCCCAGCGCTCGTCCCCGGCCAGGATCGGCCCGATCTCCTCCTGGCCGCCCGCGGCGGCGGGGGACTCCTCCAAGGCGAGCACCGGGGCGACGGTGAAGGGCAGGACCCTGATCGCCGCCGTCGGCGCCCCCGCGGCCGCGCGTCCTGCGACCCTGCGC
>ERZ773073.1042-NODE-1042-length-13420-cov-51.826487_pt1 | contig 13420 bp, 10 predicted proteins | sample MGYA00580616_ERZ773073 | MGnify/ENA primary metagenome ERZ773073 (study PRJEB29015, sample SAMEA2737960) | human oral metagenome | biome: human oral; feature: human-associated habitat; material: dental | place: China | collected 2131 ...
GATCCCGAGCTTGCGCTTCACAACGAGATTCCGGATCGCACCGGGCACGAACGTGTACGCGCCCAGCAGCAGGCCCGCCCAGAACGCGACCAGCGCCGCGATGTGCAGCCCCGACCACTCCAGCGCCAGGCCGGTGCCGAACGCGACGCCGGAGAGGATCGGCACGACCAGGCCGGGATCACGCCACCACGGGCGCTCTGCCTCCTCTGCCTCGTCCGCGGGGCTGGTCGTCGGCTCGTCGCAGCCGCAGGCGGCGCTCACGAGGCGTCCCCCGAACTGCTCGCGGCGCAGCAGCCCGGCACCGAGCAGGCCGGGTCGATGCACGGCGCGCTCTCGTCCACGGCGAGGGTCACATCGACCAGTGCCGTCAGCGCCGCGGCCAGGTGCGGGTCGGCGATCTCGTAGCGAGTCTGGCGGCCCTCGGGCTCGGCGACCACGATCCCGCAGTCGCGCAGGCAGGTCAGGTGGTTGGACACGTTCGAGCGGGTCAGCCCCAGCTCGCGCGAGAGCACCGCGGGGTGGCTCGGGCTGTCGAGCAGGGACATCAGGATGCGGGAGCGCGTCGGGTCGGCCATGGCCCGGCCGAGCCGGTTCATGACGTCAAGACGCGAAGCAATGGTCAGCATGCACTGAACTATACAGCAGCCGCTGACCTAATGTCCAGTTGTCGCGGCTGCCGCACGCGCTGCGCGCGCTTGCCCTCGTGAGGCGTGATCACCTCTTGCGCCAGCGGGGCCACTTCGGCATCCCGCGGCCCTTCCAGGTCTCCACGAGACCCGCAACCCAGCTGACGGACGCGAAGAGCCCGTAGCCGGCCCCGGCGAGGCCAGCGCCGACCACGAGCCACCGGCCGATGCCGAGCCACACGCTCCCGTCCACGTCCAGCGCCCACTGAACACCCGTGATGAGCCCGGCGATGCCCATCCAGAGACCGGCGACGACCACGGCCACCGGCAGGAGAACGAGGCACATCGCGGCGGCGGCGGACCAGAGCTGTCGCGCCTCCAGCTTCGCCGTCGCGGCGATGATCCGCTCCGCCCGCGCGTTCGAGGCGTCGAGGCTCGCGGTCATCGTGGCCGAAGCCTCCCCGGCGACCTGCTCGACAGCCTTCTCGACCCGTTCCTCGGTGCGCTTCTCGATCCGCTGGACCGCGCCGCCGACCTGGCTCACGAGCTTCTGGTTCGCTGTGACCTGCGCCTTCAGACCCTCAATCGCCGAGGCCGTAGCCGCGCGATTCTTCTGCGCCTCCGCGACCAAGCTCCGCGAAGCGGCGTTCAAGCTCTCGCCGTTGAGACTCTGCGCGAACTCGCCGAGCGTGCTCGCGATCTCGTTCTGCCTGCTCTCGATACTCGCGATCCTCGCGGACACGTCGCTGGAGGGCGAGGAGGTCGACGCCGGGGCCGTGATCCGCTCCAGCCGCCTCGTCGTCTCCTCGTCCATGACCTTCACGAACCCCGCGAGCTTCTTCTGCTGTTCGGTCAGCGTGGCGATCCTCGTGTTCTGCGCCTCGACGGCGGCGAGGATCGAGGTCAACAGCTCCATCGTCTCCGGACTGCCGAGCTGCTGCTGCGACTGCTCGGGCTCGTTCTGCTGCTTCAGCCTGTCGAGCGCTGCGCTCATGTTCCTTCTCCTTCTGCTGCTGGTGGTAGTCGAAGAACGCCTGCGCGCCCTCCGGGGTGAAGTCCGCCGAGAGGGCGCTCGCGCGCTTGCGGCGCTCGGCGCGGCCGGACTCGCCGCGGCGATCCTCGATGTAGAGCGTCCAGGTCTCTTGCCCGGCGCGCTTGCCCTTCTTGCTGACGGGGCTGTGCAACCGCATCCGCGGCACCCGCTCCCCGTCATCGCCGAGCCGCTGGTTCTGCTCCTCGATCACCGAGACCAGACCGGCCTTGTCCACCGCCCGGGGATCGGCCAGCGCCGCGCTCATCCGGTCGCCCATCTCGCGGTCGAGCGATCCCTCGGCGAAGTCCTCGCGGCGCAGCTCCCAGTCCTTCGGTGCGTGCTCCAGCCGCTTCACGACCGAGAGCCCGTGTTCTCGCATCAGCTGGTCGTTCGCCGACTGGACGCCCCGCTGATTCCCGGCCTTGCGGTCGTGGAACGTGCGATAGTCCGAGAGCGCCTTCCCCGTCCGGTTGTTGTGGTTGATGACCAAGATGTGGTTGTGCGGCTTCTTGCCCCGCCCATCCACATGACTGACTACGAGGCAGTCGGAATCCGGGTGCATCTTCTTCGCGAGCTGATAACCGAGATCGTTCACCCGCTGCACGTCCTCCGGACTCTTCGGGTCGAACTCCTCGTCGCTGAACGACTGGCGGTAATGCACCGCCTCGACCTCGCGCGTCGTGTTCTGCGTGAGCGACCGAGCGCGCGCCGAGAACGCGCCGGGGCCTCCCGGCACATCGCACGTGATCGCGATGCCCCGCTCGTCCTCCTTGCCACGGATATAGCGCTCCGTGTCGGCGGCGCTGGCGCTCGGGCTGTAGTGCGTGGTGCTCATGAGGCCGCCCGATCCCCGAGCAGGGCGCGGACCTCGCGCAGCAACTCGATCAGCTCGGGCACCTCCGCCGACAGCGCCACTGACTCACCAGCCCGCGCCCGGCGGTCGAGGTCGTTGACGTTGATCGCCAGCGGGCGAATCTGCGCGGCCAGCTCGCGAGCATCCGCCGACGCCTGCACCCGCGCCTCGACCCCGAGCAGGTGCGCGGCCACGGCGGCGTCCAACTCCTCGCTCCGAGAGGCGTGGAGGGCATCCCGGACGACGGTCCGCACCCACGTGCTCGGAGCCAGCCCGAGCCGCTTCGCACGAGTGCGAAGCGCCGCGAGCGTCTCCTCTCCGAAGTCGGTATCGAGCTTCGCGCGGCCCCCACGACGACGCTTCGCGCCGCCGTGACTCTGACGCACAGCCTCCGCATCAGCCCGACCGGTGTTCACCTGGGAGTCGGTCTGCTGCTCCACCTGTACGCCAGAGTGGCAAGCAGTAGCCGTGTCGGACATTTCGCTGGCGCTCATGTCCTCCCCGGCTGCTTGCGAGGGGCCTCCGGCCCCCTCGACCCCCTGGAAGAGCGCATCGCGTTCGGTGCTCATGCGGCACCTCCGATCAGCGCCAGCGGCACGTCAGGGCTCCGCACCGCGAGCCCGCCCAGCAGCTCAGCAACCGCGCCCTCAGCGTCATGTTCCGCCGAGGTCTCCGGACCGTAGGTCAGTTCCCGCGACCCGACGTTCTGGTGATACGCGTTGCCGTACATGCCGGGCGTGTGTGCGGCGGTCGGGATGCTGCACTGGTGCCACTCGTAGGGCTCGATCTTCCCAATGTGCTGCACGAGGTAACGATTGATGTCATCGGCACGATAGACCTTCACGACCGAGGCCAAGCGGCGGATGAACTGGTCCAACGCCTCGTCCACGTTGCCCTTCTGGCGGGCGTAGTAGAAGAACTCGACAGGCTCGATCGTCGCCGTGATGACGATAAGGCGCGGGGCCACCTCGCCCTTGTTCTTGTACCGAGCCTTCGCAGGCGAGGCGTTGTACGGATCAAGCAGCAGCAGCCAGTCGTTCGCATCCATCGCCGAGGCCCGCAGATCGTCCAGCAGCAGCACCTCCTCGCCTCGCCAGTCATCAAGCGGGTTCCCCGTCGCGGCCCGGTAGACCTGCCACCGCTCGCCGTGCGCGTTCGCCGCGTTGATCGCCTCGGTGATGAAGTCCGTGGCGAACCGGGTCTTGCCGATCCCGGCATCCCCATGGACGAACACCACGTGCGTCGAGAACTCACCGGCGCGGAGCTTCGCCGCCGCCCGGTATGCGCGGCGCTGGCCGTAGGCCGACAGCGCGTCGTCGATCTCCCGCTGATGCCGCGAGTAGATGTCGAACAGCTCGTCCGTGAGCATGATCTGATCCCGCGTGAACTCGCCCTGGAGCACGCGCTCGCGCATGTCCTCGAAGTTCTCGGCGACGACCTTCTTCTTCACGTGCGCGCGCCCCTTGAGCCAGGTCTCCCGACGCTGGGCGTCGATCCCGAGGTAGTCAGGCCCACGCACCGTAGCGACCTCCGAAGGCGCGTATTGGTGCTTGTCCGCGTACTTCACGTGCGTCAGATACGACAGCATGTTGTCGTAGGCGTACCGCCCGCGGCCCGGCTTCTCGACGTACTGGGGCTCGACGCCGATGCCGAACGCGAGCCGATCCAGCGGTGCGCTCTTCGCACGGCTGGCGAACTTGATGACCGCGTGCAGGTGATCGGGCTTCGGCTCGATCACCAGAGCCTTCTCCGTGTCGCTCCAGACCTCGCGCTCGTCCTTGTCATGCACGATGCCGTAGGCCTCGACGACCTCGCAGCCGGTGGCCTCGAGCCGCTGCACCACGTAGGCGAGGATCGCTTCGGCTCCCTGCTGGAGCAGCGCGGCCCCGTTCGGGTCCTCGGCAGCCCAGGTCCAGTACGACGGATCGAGGTACTGCGTGAGCCCGATGCTCGTCGGGTTGTTCTCCTGCTTAGCCACGGCGACCACCCCCGCCGCGGACAGCGCGGAGGGCCTCAGAGAGAGTGCGGCGCCTAAATGACCCCCTATTGACCCCCAAATGAGACCCAAAATGATCCCACGAGGCCACGCGACGGAGCGCGGGCGGAACCGACCGCTGACCAGGCACGTTGTTGCAGGACGCGGCAATCGACAAGCCCTTGCCGCGCCCGTAGGAACGAATGAGGCTCCCGAAACTCTTAGAGTGCGAAGCACGGCTGCGGACCGTCATCACGACGACGGGCAGCCCGCCTTCGGCGGGTGCCAGGCCAGGCCCTCCGGGCGGGGTCAGGTCGGCGGGAGCGGTGCTGAGGTTGCGTGCGTCGGCGCGCATCAGCGACCACCGCCCCGGCCGTAGCGCTTGATGACAGCCTGGTGCGTGACGCCGAGGGCGTCGCCGATCTTCGCCCAGGTCACCCCATCGGCGCGGGCGTCGGCGACGGCGATCTCGACGGACTCCTCCAGCACGGAGCGGAGCACGCCGAGGTCGTAGAGACGTGCCTCGGACTCGGCGAGGGAGGGGTCGCCCTGTCGCCAGCGGAAGCCGTTCACGTGGTCGAAGGCGGCGGAGTTGGCGCTCATCAGTGACCACCGCCCATCACGGCGGCGACCGCGGCGCGCTGTCGCGGGGTCAGGGGCGTGCGAGCCAGGCGTTCACCGGCCAGACGACCAGCAGCACGAGCGGCGGCGATGACGGGATCGAGGCCGTCTGCCTGCGGAGAAGGAGTGGAGCCCTGATCGAGGCCAGGGCGGTCGAGCGCGGATGCGCGGGGAACGTCGATAACGACAGACATCGGAAGTCCTCAGACATGAGTATCTTCCGGTTCCCCGCCACGGTAATTGGGCTGTTTGACCGGCTACTCATCCGGGAGCAGAACCCCGCGCTTCTAAGTCGCGGCCCCGGTGGGATCTTCTTGTCTGCAACCATTCTCCCACGAGTCGACTCACCATTGCAATGACGAGTCGACTCATGAGTCAGTCGCGACGCGGCTCTATCCGAATCAGGTCGGGGTCGAATTTCACGTGACCGGGCGTGATGGGCTCGATGGTCACCGTCACCAGCTCGTCCACGAGCATCCGGCGGCGGTCCACGTCCAACACCTTCCACTTCGCCTCGACCACCTCGCGGCGCTCCGCGGTGCCGACCGGCTCCTCGACGTCCGCGAGCAGCTTCGCCGCCGCCGACACCGAACGGTCGAGCAGCTCCGCGTCGATCTCGTCGATGCGGGCCTTCACGTCGTTGATCGCTGCCGTTATCTCCAGGACCGGCTGATGGATGTCGCGCAGCAGCGGGCTCAGCTCCTTCACCCGATCGACCAGGGCGTTCCGCTCCGTCAGCAGCTCCTCGCGATCCGGCCCATCGTCCTCCTGTGGCATCACGAGGTCGTGCACGTCCACCGAGGACAGACGCGTGAGCACCGCCTCGGTGACCATCGCATCGACGGGCTCGCGCTGGCGGGTGAGATGGAACTGCTCGCCGCAGCGGTACGTCGGCTGCTTGCGGCTGTTCGTCCCCGAGACGAGCGTCGCGCCGCACTTCCCGCACAGCCCGATCGTGGACAGGAGATACTTCGGCTGGTTCCCCTGCCTCGCCGACCTCCGCACGTTGTCCTCCAGCTTCGCCACCGCGGCCCGCCACGTCTGCTCGCCGACGATGGGCGGGAACGCCTCGCCCTGAACCGGGTACAGCTCGCCCGACGCGTAGTGCTTGATGTAGCCACAGTAAAGCGGGTTCGCGAGCAGGTAGCGCACAGCATCGACGGAGAACTCCGACCCACGCGCGGTGAAGTGACCGGCGCTGTTCAGGTCCTCGCGGATTCGCCGGATCGACAGGGACGGCTCGCCGAGGAACGCATCGAAGGCCCGCCGTACGGCGGCGGCCTCCTCCTCGATCAACTCGCCGTTCCTCGTCCAGCCGAACGCCTTCCAGGCGGACGTGGGGATGCCCTCGGCGCGTCGGCGCTCGTTCGACCTGATTTGTCGCTCGGCCTTGCGTCGTGCCTCGAACCGGGCGAGAGCGGCGAGCATCGTCGCCCGGAACTCCCCGTCCGCCGTCGAGAGGTCGATCTCGCCGTCAACGGTGACGACACGCAGGCCGAGATCGATCAGTGTGTTCAGGTCCTTCGTGCTACGCAGGAGCCGGTCCATGTCCACGGCGACCACCATCGAGAACTTGCCCGCACGGGCGTCCTCCAGCATCTCGGCCCACCGAGTGCCAGCACGGCGCTTCTTCGTCGCGGACACCGCGTTGTCGTCGTAGACCTCGACGACCTTCCAGTCCTTGGCCTCGGCCAGCGCCCTGATCTTTCTCAGCTGGGTCTCGACGGTCCATCGGTCGCCCTTGCGGTCCATCGAGGCGCGGACGTACGCCGCAACCTCGTTCGTCTTCCTCAGCGATACCAGTTCGACCATGCAACCAAGCTTACGTGAACGGGTGTTGCAACCGCTACATGCGCTACGAAAATCCCCTCTATCTCGCGGAAGAAGCGGCGGCATTGGACCTCATCGCCGAGGGACGCGTGGCGCTCGGCGTTTCGCGCGGTTCGCCCGAGCCGGCGGAGCGCGGATGGGAGGCCTTCGGATATCGCGGCGGCCAAGCCAACGGCGCTGACATTGCCCGGCAGAAGTTCGAACTGTTCATGGCGGCGGTCCGCGGCGCGGGAGTGGCGCGATCGGCGTCGCTGGAAGAACAGTACCCCGCCCTGTACAAACCGGGAATTCCGCTGCCCGTCTTCCCGCAGTCCCCGGGTTTGGAGCGGCGTATTTGGTGGGGTTCTGGGTCGCACAAAACGGCTGAGCAGGCCGCGCGCGACGGCGTGAACCTCATGAGCTCGACCTTGGTGCAAGAATCCGACGGCGCCTCCTTCGGGGAGATTCAGGCCGAGCAGATCGCCAGATACCGCGCCGCATGGAAGGAGGCGGGCCACGGCTGGACGCCCAGGGTCTCGGTCTCCCGCACGATCTTTCCGCTGGTCGCCGAGGAGGACCGACAGCTCTTCGGCGTCCGCGGCGAGGGGGAGGATCAGGTCGGCTACCTCGAAGGCGCCACCAAAACGACCTTCGGCCGAACGTACGCCGCCGATCCCGACGTGCTCGTCGAACAGCTCAAGGCCGATCCCGCGATCGAGGCGGCCGACACCCTGCTTTTGACGATTCCCAACCCGCTGGGTGTGGACGTCAACTTCAGGATTCTCAAGAACTTCGCCGACTACGTCGCGCCCGCCCTCGGCTGGGCGCCGGCGACGGAGGGCACGGAGGGCGCCGCCGAGGGGCGTTCCGTCGGCTGAGGCGCGGTAGGCCGAATCGCGCTTCGCAGAATTGCGCGGCGGTTGGAGCCCGAGGGTTCTGGGCGGGCCTGACGGCAGGTCCTAGGGGATGCCTTCAAGATCCGTGTGCCGCTTCGCTCTGGCCGGCTTCGCGGCAGGTCCGAGACGGTGCGGCAGCGGGGTTCCAAGTCGACCGGCGGCGGTGCGCAGGCTCTGAACAGGGCCTTCTTGTCCACAACTCCTCGTGGCAAATCGACAGCGGTCTTTCCGTGTGGTCAAATGTTACTCAAACAACATATTCACGCGAGGAGATTCGATGACGAAGACACGGCTGCGTTCCCTTTTCGGCGGCGCGGCAACGTTATCACTGCTGATTGCACCGATTGCGGCTCACGCCGACGGGCGCGGAACCCCCGGGGGCTCCTCCGATTCGCAGATTTCCGCGGATGGCCGGCCGACGTACAAGCCGACGCCGCCGCAACCGGCGCATACTCAACCGGCGCAGCCGCGGGTTTCCAAGCCCGCCGCCCCGAACCCGGGTGCCTCGGCCCCGAGCTCGACTGCCGTCCCGAGTGCAAATGCGCCTGCGGCCCCGAGCTCGAACGCGCCCGCCGAGGCGAATGGAACCGTGACTCTCGATCTGTACAACCTGACCGACGTCCACGGCCACATCGAGAAGGCGAGCAAGAACGGGGCCGTCACCGAATCCGGCGTTTCGGCGGTCGGCTGCTACCTCGACAAGGCCCGCACCGCCAACGGCGACTCCTCCTTCACGCTGCTCGGCGACAACATCGGAGCCTCGCCCTTCACATCCGGCTCGCTGCAGGACAATCCGACCATCGCGGCGCTCAACGAGCTCAAACCCGTGGCCTCGACGATCGGCAACCACGAGCTCGACCTCGGCGTCGACGTCTTCAAGCATCGCATCGACGGAACAGGAGGGTACACGAAGGTCGGATTCCCGTACCTCGGCGCGAACGTGGACGGCATGGGCCGGTACCTTGGCGACAAAGTGATATGGACGTCGGCCTCCGGCGTCCGAGTCGCCTTCATCGGGGCCATCGCGGGCGACGTGCCCTACAAGCTCAGCCCGGGCGCCACGGCGGGGTTGACGTTCAACGACCCGATTCCCAAGATCAACACGATGGCCAAGGCGCTCAAAGACTCCGGCCAGGCCGACGTCGTGATCGCCATGCTCGACGACGACGTCAAGAACAACTACCCGAAGATGGGCACGTCCGTCGACGGGATCATGGGCGGCGACACGCATGTGCCCTACAAGTTCTCGATGGTGAACGGGGCTCGGGGCAACAAGCTCTCGGCCATAGCCTCCGGATCGTACACCGACAACCTCGGCAACCTGCAGATCACCTACGACAAGGCGGCGAAAAAGGTTGTGCGCTCCGAGGCCAAGCTCATTCCCGCTTCGGAAGTGGCCCAATGCGGCGAGAAGCAGACGATCAAGCAGATCGTCGACAAGGCGGTGGAGGATTCCAAGGCGGCCGGCGACAAGGTGGTGGCCACGGGCTACGGCTCGGCGTTTTCCCGCGGCGTCTTCTCGTCGAACGGCGAAGCGCCCGACCCCGGTTCCAACCGCGGCATCGAGTCCTCGCTCGGCGACCTTGCCGCGGACTCCCTTCAGGAGACTGTGATCACGAAAGAAGGCAAGCCGGTGGACATCGGCGCGATCAACGCCGGAGGGCTGCGCGCCGACCTCGTCCCTTCGGCGAACGGAGACATCACCTACCGTCAGACTTTCGCCGTCCAGCCGTTTTCCAACCAGTTGGGGTATGTGACGATCACGGGCGCGGATTTCAAGAAGGCCCTCGAGCAGCAGTGGAAGACCAACCTCAATACCCAGAATTCCCGGCCCATGCTTAAACTGGGCTTGTCGCGGAACGTAAAGTACACCTTTGACCCGGCAAAGCCTTATGGCAATCGCATCACTTCTGTGACGGTCAACGGAAAGCCGCTCGATCTCAAACGCAAGTACACGGTCGGCTCGGTCACCTTCCTGCTTTCCGGCGGCGACTCGTTCGACGCCCTGACCGCTGGCGGCGCCCCTGTCATCACCGACAATCTCGACCGCGACAAGTTCAACTCGTATTTGGCCGCCAACCCGGGCCTCAAACCGCGCGCCGCAAAATCCTCCATCGGGGTCACCCTTCCCTCCGAGCCGGTCAAGGACGGCCAGACGATTGACGTTTCCCTCCGCGGGCTCTCCTTCTCCGAAGGGCCGTCGGTGACGAAGAACGTCAAAGTGAACGTGGGGGAGGCGTCCGCGACGTCGCCGGTGGACAACTCGTTGGCGGACCCGGACGCGAACAACGAAAAGGCGACGATCACGGCCGACGGCGCCGGCCGCGCAGTCGCCAAGGTGAAGGTCGACGGCAAATGTGCGGCGAATCCCGGGAAGCAGATCAAGCTTCCCGTCACCGTGAGGACCGATTTCGCCGAAGTAGTGGGGGCCGAGCAAGGACTGACCGTCGCTGTGGCGTGCGGCGGATCGGCGCAGCCGACCGCTTCGCCTTCGTCCGCCGCCCCCGGAGCGCCTTCGGCGTCGCCCACGACCGGTCCTAGCAGCACGGCCGCGCCCACCGCCACCGGCAGCGCCAAACCGACCCGAAGCGGCGACCCGGGCGATGGCGGCAAGCCGAGCGCCACTGCTGCTCCGAGCGCCACGGCGAAACCCAGTGGCACGGCTAAACCCAGTGGCACGGCCAAACCCAGCAACCCCAAGGCCGCGCCCACCGCCACGGTTAAGCCCAGCGCAACCGCCGAGGCCCCGAGGCCCAGCGGCGACGCCTCGCCCGGCTCCGCGCTTCCGAGCGCAGTAGACCCCGGCAGCAACGGGCCCCGCGACGGCGACAGGCCGGGAGAAGACATTCGGCCCAGCCCCACTGGAGATCCGGATCCCGCGAAGGGCAATGCTCACAAGCGGAGCGAACGCTCCGTGCCTCATGCATCGCCGGCAAACCTCAACGGGGACGGGTCCGATGCAGGCAAAGCCAAGCCGACGGCTGCCAAGCGCAACCTGCACACGCCGGGTCTGGCGTACACGGGCGCCGAATCGCTTCCGCTTCTCATCGCGGCCCTTGTGCTCCTGGCCCTTGGCGGCTTGCTTGTGGCCCGTCGTCGGACGGCTCAAGAAGACAACTGAAGCAACAGGCGGAAGGCCGCCGGTTTTGGGCACGGAGAGCGGCGCCCAACCGGCGGCCGCGTCGAACCTCCTTCCGGCCGATCGAAAGCGTATGCTGAGTGAAGCGCTTGCACCGATCGCATGCGTCGATCGGCCGGAGCGCCCCTGATGCGCCGCGGGTCGAACTACATCCTCCCAACGAGTCGCGGCGCGTCAGTCTGCCCGCGGCTTTGTTTCCTTGCGCGGGGCGCAAAAGCCCGCGTTTGGAGGCGGAAGGCATTGCTGCGCGGTCGCGCCTGTGCCGCGGGTCCAAGTCCGCTTGGCTGGCGCCTTCTGACTCTTCCTGTTGATCGTTTTCTACTTGTTCGCAGCGCGCGATTTTATGGCCGTTGTGATAAATTTCGACTTGTTTCATCCGTCTTGCGGCGATGTCGAGGCGGGAGCGCTGTGTCCTTGGGTGTCGATTGAGAGGCAGGGAACTGTTCATGGTTGATGCCCGCCCGTCGCCGCGCGGTCTCAAACGCCTGGCAACCTTTCTTCTGTGGCTCGGCGCTCTGGCATACATCAGCGCGATAGGCGAAGCGATTATCGGCTGGCCTCTCGGCATCCACGATTCCTATCTGTCCGAACTGGCGGCGCGCCAGTATCCGAAGAGCTGGCTCTTCCGCCTCACGGACTTGCTCAGCGGCGTCGCCATCTTCTCCGGCACTCTGCTTTTCGTTCGGCAAGCGGGGTTCCAAGCCGGACTCCCTGGAAGATCCGCTTCGATCGTGCAAGGAAAAATCGCGCAAGGCAAAAGGGCCCTGCGCGCAGGCTGGGGCTCCCTTTGTCTCTTCCGCCAGGCTCTCGCCGCAGGGCTCTTGACCTTCGCCCTCGCGACGATCGTCGACAGCACGGTGACCCCGTTGGATTGCGCCTTGTCCCTGCCGGAATGCCGCGAGCAAATCGAGGCCGGGGAAGCGGGACGATACGAGTGGATGCACGACGCCTCGAGCGTTGCCGTGGGAGTGGGCACGGTGACGGTCGCTTGCAGCCTCATTCTGATCGTCCTTTTCCGCCATCGAGCGCGCTACTCGCTCGGGATGCGGGTCGCGGCCCCCTCGCTTGCGGTCAGCGTCGTTCTCCTCGTCGGTTTGCTCACGGGCGCCGAGCTTTTGGGAGTCGGCCCCGTCGGCCTCGCCCAACGAATCCAGGTTTCCTTGACTGGGGTTCTCATCGCTTTCGCCCCGGCGGGATTCGACCCGGAAGGAGCGTTCGCCGTGCGGCGACGCCGCAAGTGACGCGGCGTCCAATGCCGCCGCAATCGAGGGTTCCACAGAAATCGCACGCAGAAAGCAGTGATTTTACAGAGACTTCACAAGTTTTCGTGATGGCATTGATGGGAAAATGGGAGGCTTAAAAAGAGTCCATGCAGCTATGCTGCGCGACGAGCGAGGTGACGCGATATGACGTGGTTTATTCTTCCGGGGTGGGGACTCCCTCCGAAAGACTACGAGAAGCTGGCGGGCCTCTTGGGGCCGGACACCCGCACACTCGATTCTTGGAAGGTCCCTCTGACTGCCGACACCGACGACATTCGCGCCGAGCTCGGAGCATTGGATTCGCCGAAGGTCGACCTCCTCGGGCATTCGCTCGGCGGCCTAGCCGCGATCGAGTGGGCGCTTCGCCGCCCCGACCAGGTCAGACAGCTCGTTCTCATCGACCCCACCGCTCCAGACGAGGTCCCGTCGCGCTTCCATGTAGAGGGGAAGCTTCGACGGGGAATGGACAAGCTGGCCGGCGCCGCCGTCGAGGCCCTGTGGCGCGTGGGGCCTCAGATTCGTCGATGGGGAATCCGCCAAACCACCGGAAGCGAAGACGCCCTCCCGATCGACGAGGCGCGTGCGCGCTACGGGACGCGGGAAAACAGCCGGCGCCTGGCAGAGCAGCTCTCAGCCAGCTGGGCCCATGCCGCCCGGGTCGATGCTCTGCTCGACGCCGGCGCCGCGCGACGTCGCAGCCCGGCGCCGCTTCTCCTCGTCGGCGCGGGCAACGGCAAGCAGCGTCGATTCCTGCGCAGCCAGTGGGATCTGGGACGCAAACTGCACGCTCGAACGATCATGCTGACCGGCCAGAATCACGTCTTCCCACTGACGAGGCCGGATCTAGTTGTGCGCCACATTGAAAACCTGTGAACCGCGAATACTTCCGGGCTCAGTCCATCCGCGTCCACAGCCCGCCTGGTTTCGCGTCGCACCGCACGCTGCCCGCCCTCAAAACTTCAGAGTCCCTCCAATCCCAGAAGAGCCGGGCCGCCTGCCGGGCATCAACGGGCAAGGCAGGCCTCTGATCCTCGATAGACAAGGCAAACCTCTGCCCTCGATAGACAAGGCAGGCCTCTGACCCTCGACGGGCAAGGAAAGCCTCTGATCCTTAGTTGGCGGGGCGAGCCTCCGGGCGGACGAACGGGAAGGCGAGGGTCTCGCGAATCGAAGCGCCCAGCAGGAACATCGCTATCCGGTCGATGC
>ERZ773073.1045-NODE-1045-length-13405-cov-22.536554_pt1 | contig 13405 bp, 10 predicted proteins | sample MGYA00580616_ERZ773073 | MGnify/ENA primary metagenome ERZ773073 (study PRJEB29015, sample SAMEA2737960) | human oral metagenome | biome: human oral; feature: human-associated habitat; material: dental | place: China | collected 2131 ...
ATGAAAATTTCATAAATATTATTGCTTACATTGTGGAAGATTCAGTTAAATAAATTAATTAATATTATAGAAAGAAGGGATTTAGAATGGAAAGAAACAATATTTTTAATTTTGCAACGTCAGAGCTGTCACAGGATGCTTTTATATGTTGGTGTTTAAATTGGTTAAACTACAAGGATAGTGAATTAAGAGACTTAGCTGTTGATTTATTAAAAGTATTTGGAGAAGAGAGTATTTCTGATAATCAAGAAATTATTATAAAAAGACAATTTAAGAAAGTTGATATATTAGTTGTTTTGAAAGAGTTAAATAGAGTTTACATTATTGAAGATAAGCTTAATTCTTCTGAAAGAAAAGATCAAATAGGAAAATATAAGAATGAAATTGGGAAAGAATATAAAAATTCAGAAATAAAAACTGTTTATTTTAAAACAGGTTTCCATTTCAGCCCTGATAAAAATGTGAAAGCTAATAAAATAATTACAGGCAAAATGTTTAAAGAAATTTTAGAAAAATATAGAAATAAAAATAAAATTTTAGATAATTATTATGAGTATCTTGTAGAAAAATTAAGAACTCAAGAAAATGAAAAAGATTATTTAGAATGTAAAACAGAATCCCACTGGGATTGGAATATAGCAAAATCTAACATAGCACAATATTGTTTCTTAAAAGAAATGTTTTCAGAAGAAAGAGTTAAAAGTTTTAAAAATAAAGGAAATGGACCTGTTGTTTCACAATATAATTTATTAGAAAAAGAAATTATTTCATATGGTAAAACAGGAGAAACTTTTCGTATTTTCTGGAGAGTAGATACGCTAACAGAAGGAACTTATTTAAGATTAAGTTATTATTATATATTTAAAAATAGAAAAGATAGTAAAACTTTAAATTATAAAGAAATAAGTGAAATGGGATATAATATCGTACATAAAAAAATTTATGATATTATTGAAGAATATCAAAATGAATTACCTAAAATCTATAAAATAAAGAAATGTAATTATAAAGAGCAAAATGAAATACCAATTTTGCATATTAATTTAAAAGAATATATAAAAGGTGGAAAAGATGAAATGAATAAATTAATGAATGAAGTGAAAAAACTACATGGGTATTTGCAAAATGTAAATTTTGAATAAAATTTTTAATTAACAAAAAAAGAAAAAACCACCTACAATGACAATTCTAAATCTTGTTGAAAGGTGGTTTCCTCTATAAAATAACGATATTATTTCAAAATTCCAGACAAATAAACAAGGAAAAATATTGTAAACCCTGCTAAATATATAATTCCTGCCACTGATAAGAACCACAGCCAAACAGGCAGCTTGTTATTGTCTTTAACAAGTGAAAAATTAAGATATGAATATACTGGAGCTGAAACAAATGAGAATATCATGGCAAAATTCATCATTGCGGCGACATTTCCAGCAAAAAAGAATACGATAACCATTGCCACAGCTACTGTTACTATCATCCATATATTAAAATGTGAGGTTTTAACTTCTTTCTGTTTCATAATTAATCTAAGACATTCAGCATTAGCACGTGAATAACCATCTACAACTGTAATTGTTGTACCAAAAATACACATAAATGCGATAAATGCAATAAGAAGTCCTGACCAGCTTCCAATAACGCTTGAGTACATTTGAATAAACTGGGCGATATAAGCTGCACTTGCTCCTTTAATCGCTGTTCCCGTTCCATATTGAATCAATGCTCCAAGTGCCAAAAATACAAAGGCTAGAATTGTTGTAACCCAGTAACCTACATTAAAATCCAACATTGCAAGTTTGTGGGGAACTTTCATATTTTGCTGTTTTTCAACAGTCCACATCGAATTAATTGCGGAAATTTCAATTGGAGCAGGCATCCATCCCATTAATGATACAATAAATGGCAATGCTGTCAGTTTCCAAGGCGATTGGATAACAAAATCAGGTGCCATCGGATGTTGCTTGAATAACGCAATAACAACTGCGATAATTGTTGCAACTGTCAATGAAATAACAATAAATTTTGAAGAACTGTCCAACAGTTTATAACCTCCAAATACCAGCATTGCAAGTGAACCTACAAGAACAATTGTAGTAAGCATGTTAATCATTGAAGCCATCGCTGCAGGAGTAAGACTGCTTAAAAATGTCAATTTTAAAATATTTGCTAAAATTGCCGCTGTCAAAATACCAATTGCCGCCACATTAATAACTGCAGAAAATATGTTCATAATAAAGAATACCCAAAGATAAATTTTCCCCTTTTCTTCATATCCTTCTATTAACGAATGTTTACGTTCCAGCGTATATTGTGTCCCAAAACGGAAAAATGGATATTTGAAAATATTGACTAAAATAACTATAATTGCCAATTGCCATCCATATAATGCACCTGCCTGCGTAGATGCTACGATATGGGAACCTCCAATAGCTGCTGAAGCCATAAGGATACCAGGTCCAAAGGCTTTAAACTTGTGATACCAGCTTGAGTGAGTAGCTGTCATAAAAATACCTTCCTTTTCTCTTAGTCTTTCCAAAAATTATAACAAGTCATTTGATAGTCAAATTTTTGAAATTATAGGGATATTATAACATTTTGTACTGAATATTCAAAATTTTTTTAGTATTTTTATCAATATTTTTAATTTTTATTAGATTATTTTTAATATTTTTCTATCCTAATTTAAATACTTCCTCTTCAAAATGCCTTATCATTTCTCCATCAAAAAATTTTGACATTTCTTTTTCCATCATATCCACAAACAAATATTCACTTTCAAAATGTCCTACATCTACGAGAATCTTTCCATCTTCCAGAGCATCTAAAGCCTCATGATATCTCAAATCTCCAGTCAAAAAAACATCAATTTTATCTGCAACATCATGTAAAAATGAGCTTCCACCACCTGTAACAAGTCCAATTTTACGTACATAGGCATTTTTATCTCCAACATATCTTACATAGCTTATTCCAAGCGAATCCTTTATTCTTTCAAGCAGATCTCCCAGTTTCATCTCTTTGTTCAATACTTTTATTCTGGCAAGCCCGCCATGTACATGCTCCATTTTACGTTTTATTGGGTTATAATCATCAAATTTTTGCTCGTTATAAATTATTTTTTCTCCATCTAAATTTAATTTGTCCATTATAAAGTCATTCAAACCATTAATAGCAAAGTCAGCATTTGTATGAATTGAGTAAACTGCTATTTTATTTTCCATCAATTTTAAAAGTTTTCTTCCATGTGAAGTTTCATTTGTAATTCGTTTCAAGCCAGAAAAAATTACTGGATGATGTGAAATTATCAAATCTATATTTTTATCTATCGCCTTTTGTACAACTTTTTCAGTAACATCTAGACAAAACAATACTTTGTTTACTTCTCTTGTGTTATCTCCTATCAAAAGCCCCACATTGTCCCAGTCTTCTGCAATTCTTGGACTAAAAATTGTATGTAGTTCTCCCATTATTTCCCAAAGTTTCATAATTATTTTTCCCTTTCGTAATTTAATTAATTTATTGTATAATCCGTTGCTTCACTATTTTCCACAAAATCATTTCTCATTAAATCAATTGACAATTTGTTAAGAGCCTTTTCCTTTAAAATCTTCACATTGTGACTTGCTATATTTAGTGATTTTGCAATTTCCTTTTCTGTATACACTTTATCATCTAGTCCATAAGTCATTACCAAAATCTGTTCATCTAGATAATTCAATTTTTTTGGAATATTTTCTAAGATATACATTTGTGTAATTTTATCGGCTTTCTCCAATATTTGTGAATTTCCGATTAACTCTTCAGGCTCTACTTCGTCAAACAATTTTTCAAGCTGTTCAATATATTCTTTTGAAACATTCATCTGTTTACTTATTTCATCCATTGAAAATCCCATACTCCTATCAACTTTTACTTTTAAATATAAAATATATGATAATTCAGATGATTTAATATCTTTTAGCAGTTCCTTCTGAAATTCCAAAATATATTTTACAGCAAAATTTTTCACAAAAAATTCAGGCTCTTTTGTTATTTTCATAATTTCATCGTAATAATTCAAACCCGACATAATTCCAAGTGTAGCTTCCTGAACAGTATCCAAAAACGAAAATCCGTATTTTGAATAAAGCAAGCTTTCTTTTACTGCAATTTTTAAATATTTATCAATTAATTCTTCCTTTTCTTTCTCATTTTTACTTTTTTTCTCAAGTTCCTCGTATTTTCTCTTTATATCTTCTAAATACGACTTTATCATATCCTTTTCTTCAATAAAAATATTCTCGTCTTCTAATACGATAAAATCACTTCCATCAGTTGAAGTCCTAACCTCTGGAATATTTTCCAAATGGATAAATTTCAAAAATTCAAAAAAATCATCATCGTTCATTGTATAATTTTCTATAATTTTTTCAAAGCTAAAACTTCCTTTTTTTCTAATATCTTCAAAAATATCTTTTAACATCCTTTTCTTTCTCCCGTTAGTCTTAATATCTAAAAAGAGCTAAATAATACCTTTAGCTCCTGTAATCTTCCAATTTTTTTCTTCTACTTGGGTGTCTTAATTTTCTTAATGCTTTTACCTCAATCTGTCTGATTCGCTCTCTTGTAACATTAAATATTTTTCCAACTTCCTCCAGTGTTTTTTGAGAACCGTCATCCAATCCATATCTATATCTGAGTACCATCTCTTCTCGCTCATTTAATGTTTTTAAAACTTCGTCAAGCTGTTCTTTTAACAGAACTCTTGTTGTTGCATCATAAGGATTTGCAAATTTATCATCTTCTACAAAATCTCCAAGTTCGCTGTCTTCTTCACTTCCAACTGGTGTTTCAAGTGAAATTGGATCCTGATTCATTTCCAAAATACTTTTTACCTTTTCTACCGGTAATTCTAGTTTTTCAGCCAGTTCCTCAGCTGTTGGCTCTTTTCCAGTTTCCTGTAAAATAATACGGCTTTCCTTTTTAATTTTATTAATTGTTTCTATCATATGAACAGGTATTCTTATTGTTCTTCCCTGATCTGCAATTGCACGTGTTATAGCCTGTCTAATCCACCAAGTTGCATAAGTTGAAAACTTGAATCCTTTTTCATATTCAAATTTTTCTACGGCTTTCATAAGACCCATATTTCCCTCTTGAATTAAATCCAGCATTTTTAAGCCACGATTTGTATGCTTTTTAGCAATACTTACAACAAGTCTTAAATTTGATTCAATTAATTTTTGTTTTGCTTCCTCTTCTCCATTTAAAACTCTTTGAGCGTAGTCAATTTCCTCTTCATAGCTAAGTAATGGAATTTGTCCAATTTCACGCAAGTACATTTTAATCGGCTCATCCACATCCATACTTTCTGCCATTTTCAATAGATCTGTCTGTAATAATTTATCCACTTCCGAATCGTCGATTTCACTCTCTACAAATTCATCATGCGAATCTTCAAAATCCGATATTTCCATTTTTTCGATAGCTTCTATAGAATCAGGGACTTTCAGCAAATCCTCCTTTTCCCTTGCAGTATCTACGATTTGAACACCGTCATCAGTCAATTTTTTTATTAACTGATCAATTTTTTCAGTTGAAAATCCGATAGATAAAACAGAATTTATTTCTTCGTAACTTACAACTTTTTGCTCTCGTGCCTGTTTTATAAAATTTGCGAGACTATTTTTTAAATTTTGTTTTTTATCAGACATAATTCGGTCTCCTTATCAATATAAATTCGTTATATAATTTTTCTATTTCACTAATTTTATTAATATTTTTTAACTTTGATAATAATTTTTTTAATTCAATTTTCTTGATTCTATCGTTTTCCTCTTCAGTTTTTTGTCTTTCCTCGTCTATTTCACGCTCAAACCATCCAGAATAAATTTCCCTAAAATAAATTTTCTTGTCTTTGATATCATTATCTGCCCGTAATTTCAGCTTTGTAATAATTTCTCTGTTTTCTTCACTAATATCAATTTTTTCAAGCTGCATTATATCAAACTCTACAGCCTTTAACTTTTCTATCAGTTCATTAAAGAGCGGATGGCTAAATCCTTTGCTCAGCAGTTCCATGCACTTTTCCTTTTCAGATCTGTAAAATTCCAGGATGTACATGAGTGTCTGTTCTTCCAGCTCAATATACAAGTCTTTTTTTAATTTTTTATATTGAACTTTCTGATTTTCATAGATTTTTCTCTTTTTCCCTTCGGAAGTTTTCTTCGATAAATTTTTCAGTTCCTCTGCTAAAATAAATTCATCAATTTCAAAATTAGCTGATAATCTCTGTAAATACAGATTTTTATTCAGATTGCTCGTAACATTTGAAAAAAATGGCTTTAATCTTTCAATGAACTTTCTTTTACCGCTTATATCATTCAAATCCAAATCTTTTGAAGCTTCCTTTGTCAAAAAATCAAAAATTTCTTCCGATTTCTTTACAACTTCTATAAACGCCTTCTTTCCATTTTTTCTTAGAAACTCGTCGGGATCCTTTTCATTTCCATCCATAACTAGACATTTTACATCAAAATCATATTTCTTTAAAATATATCCTGCTTTTATTATGGCATTTTTTCCAGCTTCATCATTGTCATACGAAATCAGTATTTTATCCGTATATTTTTTTAAAAGCTGCGCCTGCTCCTCAGTAAATGCTGTACCAAGGCTTGCAACTGCACTTTCAAAACCATTTTTCTGGGCTGTCAATACGTCAAGATAGCCTTCCATCAGCATTGCAAAACCTTTTTTCCTAATATTTTCTCCCTGATGCTTTATTCCAAAAAGCTCATTTCCTTTTTTAAAAATGGGAGAATCTGGAGAATTTAAATATTTAGGCAAATTGGTATTTTTTTCAATTATACGCCCTCCAAATCCTACAATCTGAGCATTTACATTATAAATTGGAAAAATTATCCTGTTTCTGAAACTATCATAAATCTCGCCATTTTCATTTCTTTTGGCAAGTCCTAACGACATTATCTTCTCTTCTGGAAATTCCTTTTTTACTAAATGCTGAAATAAGTCATCACGGAAACTAGGGGCAAAGCCAATTCCAAATCTTCTTATTTCCTCAAGGGAAAAATCACGTTCCTTCATATATTCCAATGCTTCGGAATATTTTTCAATATTTCCCCTAAAAAATATCTGGGCTTCATTCATTATTTCATAATATTCCCTGTTTACAGCTTTTTTTCTCTCAATTTCCTGATCAATTGTCCTGTATTCCCTGCTTTTTTTGAGTGGAATATTATATTTTCGCGATAATTCTTCTACAGCTTGAAGAAAACCGATGTCATTGATTTTCATATAAAATGAAATTACGTTTCCGCCAATTTGTGTACTAAAGTCTTTAAAAATATTTTTCACTGGGCTGACTGTAAAGGAAGGAGTTTTTTCATCTTTAAAAGGAGATAGCCCTTTATAATCTGAACCTGCCTTTTTTAAATTTACATATTCTCCAATTACTTGAACAATATCCAGATTGTCAATCAGTTTCTGTATTTCTTTTTTACTATAAATCATTATTTTTTATTCCTCCAAAAAAACAGTCAATAAAAAATATTTACACTATTAGTATAATTTATTTTTCCAAATAGTCAATACTTTGTAAACAAAATTTTTTAATTTTCCTCATTAATTTCACGAACTACTTCCACTTCATCTTCCATTATATCTTTAAAAACTTCATCCATTATTTCTGATTTCTGTTTCCCTTTAGCAAATTCCTTTTTTGCAATTTTTCCTGAAACAATCGCAAGCTCATATTTATTAGGTATTTTAGTCAATAGTTCGTCTATTGTTATTTTTTCTTTTTTCATTTTTATAATTCTCCCCTATTATTTTAGAATTTATATCAATTTTATGGATTAATAATGCTTATTAATGCTGCGCAAGACTCCTCGATATCATTGTTTATTATGGTATAATCGTATTTTTTTTCATATTCCAGCTCTTTTAATGCGTTTTTTAGACGTGTCTGAATAACTTCCTCCGTATCAGTCTTCCTATCACGAAGTCTTTTTTCAAGAGTTTCCATATCCTTTGTACGAAAAAACACCAATACAGCGTCCTTTTTCTTTTCTTTCGCAATCAATGCTCCTTGCACATCAATTTCCAGAATTACATTCAGCCCTTTGTTCAGGTTACTTTCCACAACTTCCTTCAATGTGCCGTAATAATTTCCATGAACATTTGCGTATTCATAAAATTCATCATTTTTTATTTTCTGTTCAAATATTTCCTTAGTTAAAAAAAAGTAGTCTTTGCCGTCGATTTCTCCATCTCTTGGCTGTCGAGTTGTAGCTGATATTGATAACGGGATATTCAGTCTATCTTTTACTAATTTTGTGACTGTTGATTTTCCTGAACCTGAAGGCCCTGAAACAATGAATAGTTTTCCTTTCATAAAAAACCACCTTTATTTTTAAGCGAATAAGGGAAATTCATATTCATAAATCTCCCTATTCACCGTTCTTTCTTAATTTTCTTTAGATTTTAGGCTGATGATTATTAAACTTCTGTTTCTTCCGTGTTTTCTGCAACGCTATTTGCTTCTTTGCTTAAAGTTCCCAATGCCTTAATTTTCTGATTTTTAACATCTTCCTGGTCTTGTTCCTCTTCTTCTGCAACGTCATTTTTCAAAACTGCATCCAAATATTTATAATCCTTAAATCCAGTTCCTCCAGGTATTTTCTTACCAATAATTACATTTTCCTTAAGACCTTCAAGTCTGTCTGTTTTACCTTCAACAGCAGCATTTGCAAGAACTTTTGTTGTTTCTTGGAATGATGATGCCGAAATGAAACTTTCTGTATTTACTGCGGCTTTTGTAATACCTTGAATTACTGGCTCATAAGTTGCTGGACGTTTTCCTTTTGAAATTAATATTTCATTTTCACGTTCCACAACTTTCTTATCAATTAGTTCATCTTCTAGGAATAATGAATCTCCAGCTTCCTTAATCTTAATCTTTTGGAACATTTGTTTTACGATTATTTCAATATGCTTGTCATTAACTGCAACTCCTTGTTCACGATAAACTTGTTGTACAGACTCAAGTATAAATTGCTGTGCTTCTACAAGCCCTTTAATTTTTAAAATATCATGAGGTGAAACCGGTCCATCAGTAATTTTTGCACCTTTTTCAATTAACATTTCATTTGTCACAACTAGATGTTCTCCAACTGGAACTGTGTATTCTTGAATTAATTCCCCTGTTTCAGGATCTTCCACAAGAATTAGGCGCATTCCTTTTTTCTTTTTATCCGAAAATACGATTCTACCAGATACTTCTGACAATATTGCTTTTCCTTTAGGATTTCTTGCCTCAAACAATTCCTGTACACGTGGAAGACCTCCAGTAATATCCTTGTTTCCTTCCCCTGTTTTCAAGATTTTTGTTATAGTTTGACCTTTTTTAACAGTATCCCCTTCATTTACCATCAAATATGCACCGTATGGAACTGCATATTCTACTTTTCTGCCATCATCTGTATAAATGATAATTCTAGGGTTTACATCATTACTTTCAACTGGTTTAATTGCAATTTTTTCAGTAACACCATATTTAACATCAATATTTTCTTTCACATAAATATCTCTAAATTCTACTTTACCTTCTTCAGATGTGATAATCGGTGTTTGATAAGGATCAAATTCAACAAGCACCTGTCCTTTTTTAACTGTATCTCCATCTTTTACATGTAAAGTCGAACCAGACTGAATTTCATATCTATGTTTTCCAATTATCAAACGTCCATTTTGTGAGACAACGATTTCTTTTCCTTCTTCATTTACAAGTGTTTCAATGTTTCTAAATTTAACTTTTCCAGAAACATCCGCTTTATAATCAGATTGGACTGAAGCTGCTGTGGCAACCCCTCCAGTGTGGAAAGTACGCATTGTAAGCTGTGTACCAGGTTCTCCAATTGATTGAGCCGCAATTACTCCAACGGCTTCTCCTTTCAAAATTTCCTTATGATTAGACAAATCAAGTCCATAACACTTTCTACAAACACCTTTTTCCAATTTACAAGTTAGAGGTGTTCTGATTTCCACTTCACGAATTTCCAATTCTTCGATTTTCTTAATCAATTCATCATTAATCAAAGTATTTCTAGTTGCGATAACTTCTCCGTTATGAACTAAATCTTTTGCAAGTGTTCTACCATAAATTCTTTCGCTTAATTTTTCAATAACTTCCCCAGCGTCCATCAAATCCGATACGACAATTCCGTGTTCACATCCGCAGTCATCGTGATTTACAATAACTTCGTGCGAAATATCAACTAATCTTCTTGTCAAATATCCTGAATCCGCCGTTCTTAATGCAGTATCCGCAAGTCCTTTTCTCGCTCCATGCGATGACATAAAAAATTCCAGAATGTTAAGCCCTTCTCTAAAGTTCGCTTTAATCGGCATTTCGATAATTCTACCTTGTGTATCTGCCATAAGTCCACGCATTCCACCTAATTGACGCATCTGTGCAATTGACCCTCTGGCTCCTGAATTTGCCATCATATAAACTGGATTAAATTCATCTAGATTATCCATCATATCCTTTGTCACTTTTTCAGTCGCTTCTGCCCAGATACTTACTGTTTTTCTATATCTTTCTTCATTAATAATTTCCCCAGCTTTATATTGCTTTTCAACTTCTGCCACACTTTTTTCAGCATTTTCTAGTATTTCTTTTTTAGTTTCAGGAATTTTCAAATCTTCAATTCCAACTGTAATTCCAGCAAGTGTACCATAATGGTATCCAAACTCTTTAATATCATCCAGTAATTTTGAAGTTTTTTCGAATCCATATCTCTTATAAAGTTCAGCAATCAAATTTTTCAATTCTTTTTTACCAAATGTAATTCCATAATTTCTAACTTCTTTTGGCAATATCAAATTAAACATTAATCTTCCAGGTGTTGTTTCAATAAGGTTACCATCTACTCTAACTTTTACTACAGCATGAACCGATACTTTTCCACTTTGGTAAGCAGTGATTAATTGATTTCTGCTAGAAAATAATTTCCCTTCTCCTTTTGAACCTTTTTTCTCTTTTGTCATATAATAACAACCCATTACCATATCTTGCGATGGAACTGCTATCGGTCCACCATTTGATGGAGCTATAATATTATTTGTAGCAAGCATAAGTAATTTTGCTTCCATTTGTGCTTCTTGCGACAATACCAAGTGAACTGCCATTTGGTCACCATCAAAATCCGCATTAAATGCAGAACATACAAGCGGATGAAGCCTAATTGCTTTTCCTTCTATCAAAATCGGCTCAAATGCTTGAATTGAAAGTCTATGCAATGTCGGAGCACGATTTAAAAGTACTGGGTGATTTTTAATAATTTCCTCAATCAATTCCCATACGTTTTCATCTTCTTCTTCAACCATTTTCTTAGCAACTTTAATATTTGAAGCCAATTCCCTTTTTACAAGCTCTCTCATCAAGAATGGCTTATACAGCTCAAGTGCCATTTTTTTAGGAAGTCCACATTGATTCATTTTCAGACTTGGTCCAACGACAATAACCGATCTTCCTGAATAATCCACACGTTTCCCCAATAAATTTTGTCTAAAACGTCCTTGTTTCCCTTTTAACATATCAGAAAGTGATTTTAATTCTCTGTTGCTTTGATTAACAACTGGCTTTCCACGTCTACCATTATCAATTAACGCATCCACAGCTTCCTGCAACATTCTCTTTTCATTTTTTATGACAATTTCAGGTGCTTTTATTGACATCAATTTTTTTAGTCTAATATTTCTATTAATTACTCTTCTATACAAATCATTCAAGTCAGAAGTAGCAAATCTTCCACCATCTAATTGAACCATCGGTCTTAAATCAGCTGGAATAACTGGCAACACAGTTAAAATCATCCATTCAGGTCTATTTCCGGCTTCTATCAGATCTCTTACTACTTTTAATCTTTTTATAACTTTTCTTCTTTTTTGTGTAGAGTGTTCTGTATCCATTTCATTTTGAAGTTTAACTTCCAATTCATGCAAATCAATTTCTTCAAGTAAAGCTAAAACTCCTTCAGCACCCATTTTCGCTGTAAACTCTCCTTTAAATTGACTTTCATGCAATTTATATTCTCTTTCTGTTAAAATTTGTCCTTTTTCAAGCTCAGTTTCTCCAGGATCAGTTACGATATATCTTGAAAAATACAAAACTGATTCCAATTCCTTCGTACTAATTCCCAACAAAAGGCTCATTTTATTAGGCGTACCTTTAGAATACCAAATATGTGCAATTGGTGTTGCAAGTTTAATGTGTCCCATTCTTTCACGTCTAACCTTTGAAGTTGTCACTTCAACACCACATTTTTCACACACCATACCTTTGTAACGCATTCTCTTATACTTCCCGCAGGCACACTCATAGTCCTTAGACGGTCCAAATATTCTCTCACAGAATAATCCGTCCATTTCAGGTTTTAAAGTTCTATAATTTATTGTTTCGGCTTTTGTAATTTCACCATACGACCATTCCAAAATCTTTTCTGGCGATGCCAATTTTATTTGAATACTGTCAAAATCTCTTATACTCATTCGTTAAGAGCCTCCTCTATTCTTTAATTCCACTTTTTTTGAAAAGTAAAGTGGGAAAATCTTTTTTTAATTTTTAATTACTAATTTTCTATGCATTTTTAGAATCCTGAATTATCAACTAGCCATTTTCCATTAACATTTTTCACTTTTACTTTAACTTTAAAATCAGGCATATCAACACCTTGAATTACTACAATTCCTTTATTAGAATTGTAGGAAAGAATTTTTAATTTAGGATCATAATATTGATGTCCTGTAATTAAATCTGCACCGCAGCCGTCTTCCTCAGAATAACATTCTATAGTTAATTTTAATAACTCATTTCTAAATCTTTCTGTAATTAAATCCGTTGTTTTAAAATAAATATATCTTACATCATAATCTTCTGGATTAGATACATCATTTGGAATACCTGTCATGTCGCTTTCTAGAACTTCTGTGTACTCTTTTAAAAATTTTAATGCGACTTGTGGTGCTTCTGAATTTATCTGGGTTGATGAAGTATTACTTCTTTTACTACTCGACTTTTTACTTGCAGAAAATGTATTAATATTCATAAAAACCGCTAAAACAATCGCTAAACAAAATATTTTTTTCATATTCTCTCCCAAAATTGTTCTTAATTTTTATTAATTTTCAACAAGGGGTCAAGACCCCTTGCTATTTTATATTTAATTTTACTAAGCATCTATATTCTTATCTAATTCAATTTGTTCTCCATCTTTATCATAAAGAGCCACATCTAGCCCAAGTGACTGGAATTCCTTAATTAATACTCTAAATGATTCTGGAGCGTCTGCTTCTGGCATTGCCTGTCCTTTTACGATAGCTTCATAAGTTTTTGTTCTTC
>ERZ773073.1048-NODE-1048-length-13397-cov-12.009669_pt1 | contig 13397 bp, 12 predicted proteins | sample MGYA00580616_ERZ773073 | MGnify/ENA primary metagenome ERZ773073 (study PRJEB29015, sample SAMEA2737960) | human oral metagenome | biome: human oral; feature: human-associated habitat; material: dental | place: China | collected 2131 ...
AAATGGCGGAAGCAAATATGCGCCTTGTTGTGTCAATCGCAAAGCGCTACAGCGGACGCGGGCTTGATTTTCTTGATTTAATTCAGGAAGGACACACGGGATTATTGCGTGCTGTCGAGAAGTTTGATCCGGATAAAGGATTCAAATTTAGCACCTACGCTACCTGGTGGATCCGCCAAGCGATTACACGTGCCATTGCCGATCAGGCGCGTACAATTCGTATTCCTGTCCATATGGTTGAGACAATTAATAAGCTGTTGCGCACGCAGCGCCGCATGACGCAAGATTTGAACCGCGAGCCAACGATCGAGGAACTCGCCAAAGAGCTTGATATGGAGCCGGATAAAGTCGAATATGTCATGAAGATTAAGCAGGATATTTCCAGCCTTGATGCGGGCGTTGGGCGCGATGGCGAAGAAGACGGCGAGTCGGTGCTGGGCGACTTCATTGAAGACGAAGACACGATCAGTCCGGAAGAAGCAGCGTCAAACGAGCTATTAAAAGAGCAAGTGCAAGACTTGCTTGGTACGCTGAGCGACCGTGAACAAAAGATTATTCGTATGCGCTTTGGGTTAGACGGCGGCAAAAGCCATACACTTGAGGAAGTTGGGCAAGAATTTGCGGTGACGCGCGAGCGCATTCGCCAAATTGAAGCAAAAGCTCTCGCTAAACTACGCAAGCATAAAGATGCGAAAAAACTGTTTGAGTACTTGCGCTAGGCGTTTGTCTACTTGTTTCGTAAATATACCTAATATGGTATAGTTGGTGCTCCATCCACTGCTGCGATAACGACGACAGCGATGAGAATCAACAGTGCGATTGCGCCAAATACAACTTCGACAATTCCCCAAACCAAACTTACTGTGCCGATCGTGGTAGACATACCGGCTTCGCGTGATTTATTGCGCGATAAAATGCCGAGGATGAGCCCGCCGATCCCGATACCAAGCACGTTAAGAACGATACCGATGATACCGAGGTTCTGCCCTGGATTTTCGTATGCATACCCTGGCTGCGCATAGGGTTGTTGATACGGCTGGCCAGTGCTAGGCATTTGATATTGCTGGTAGGGCTGTCCTACCGGCGGAACGTAAGCTGGCTGCGGCGGCACAGGTGGAGCTGGTTGCGGCGGGGTTTGCTGCGCGGTTTGTTGTGTTTCGTTGCTCATACTAATTCTCCTTTACATCGTATTACATTTAATTATAGCGTACCGGCGGCTAAAAATGGATAATGGCGCAAATCTGGTCAAGCTGTTGGTGTAAATTATCAATCGTGCCGTCGTTATGAACATAGTAATCAGCGATAGCGATTGGGCCGCCCTTTTCGAGATTCTCAATCTCTGCCCAGTCGCGTGAGCTTGCTTCTTCAACAGTAAGCGGACGAACGGGGCGCGCTGTTAGGCGGTGGTGGCGCAGACGCTTGGGCGCGACGATTGCCACAACGGTGAGGGCGCTGGAAAATTCGCGTTTTAAGGCTTTATACTCCGTCCACGTATATAATCCATCAGCGACGATGTGCCGCTGTCCAGCGTTAATGAGATTGTGAATTTCGCGAATAATGCGCTTCACGACGAAGTCTTTACCTTCGCGTGCGCGAATATCTTCACGGAAAGCGCGCTCGTTAGCTTCGCTCCAGTCGATGCCGGCTTCTTTCATAGCGCTTAAGATAACGCCGCCGAAGTACACGCGCGGGTAGCCCTTGTTAATAACGTAGCTTGCAGCTTCGGACTTGCCGCTGCCTGTTAGCCCAACGAACGCGATAATTTTGATGTTTGCGGGAATTTCACTCATAACTTTATCATATCAGATATAATAAGAGTTATGGCGAAACGCTTCGTAATCATTGACGGCAAAAGCGTATTTTATCGCGGTTACTATGCGATGCCGAATCTGTCGACGGCGGACGGTACGCCGACGGGCGGCGTGTACGGATTTGCGGCGCTGAGCCTTGAGCTAATTCGACAGATCCAGCCCGATTATGTATGCGTGGCATGGGATAAACCGAAAACAAATATTCGTAAGCGTCTCGAAATCTACCCCGAGTACAAAGCCGGGCGTAAGCCGGCGCCACCGGATTTTTACGCGCAAATTCCGATTTTACACGAACTGCTTGATGCGTTTGGCTGGCCGCTCTACGAGTTTGACGACTACGAAGCAGATGACATTATGGCGACGCTTGACCGCCAGGCAGAGGCGCGCGGCAATATTGAGACCTATTTGATTACAAGCGATTTAGATGCGCTGCAAATTTTGGACAGTAATACGTTTTTGTACGCGCTAAAAAAAGGCGTGTCAAACATTGATAAATTCGACGTGGCGGAATTTGAAGCGCGCTACAAGATTCGAATTGATCAATTCCTTGATTTGAAGAGTTTGAAAGGCGACTCAAGCGACAATATTCCCGGTGTCGCGGGCGTTGGCGAAAAGACGGCGACACAGCTATTGCAGCAATTTGATACACTTGATGGTGTTTACGAGCATCTTGATGACGTGAAAGAAAGCGTGCGCAAAAAATTAATTGCAGGTAAAGACTCGGCCTATATGAGTAAACGGCTTGCAGCGCTGATGTTTGATGCGCCGGTGGCGCTGGATTTACCGGCGATGGATATCGCGCGGCTTGATACGGCGAAACTGAAGGCGATGTTGGTGAAGTTGGAATTTCGCAGCCTGCTGCGCAAATTGCCGGACGCAATGAAAGATGACACACCGGCAGCGGTACTCGACACGAATGATGTTGAAGAAATTGAACCAGGCACAGCGCAGGCGGTTTTGATGATGGCGCCGGAATTAGTAGTTTGGGCTGACGGCGACGACGTGTGGCTTAGCCACGAGCGTGCTAAAGCTGCGCGTCTCCCTCGCGCCGATGCGGCGAAAATCCTTACTCACGTACCAATAGTCGGACATGATGTAAAAAAGTTTTTGAAGCAGTTGCTTGCCGACGGAATCACAACGTTGCCAGAAGTACAACACGATACGGCGCAAGGCTCGTTTCTCCTAAATCCGTTGCGAAAATCACGTCGGTTGGAGGATTTAGTTGGGCTAGAGTCAATTGATAGTCCCAAAAATGCCGTTCGCGCGATCTGGGCGTTGTATGATGAACAGCGGCAAGCATTTGAAGCGCTACCCGATCTGTCGCGCGTGGCGCACGAGATGGACTTTCCGCTGATTGCGATCCTGGCGCGCATGGAACATCAGGGGATTCGCTTGGACGCGGGCGTGCTTGATGCGATGAACACAAAATTAACTCGCGAAATTGCGGATGTGCAGGCGCAGGTGCACGATATGGTCGGCTACGAATTTAACGTTTCCAGCCCGATGCAGCTGTCTGAAGCGTTATTTACTAAGCTCCAATTGCCGACCGCTGGAATCAAAAAAGGGCGCACGGGATATAGCACCGGGCAAAAAGAATTGGATAAATTGCGCGGGCAGCATCCAATTATTGAACTGATTGAACGCTACCGCGAGCTAACGAAATTACAAAATACGTATGTCGCGACATTGCCGCAGCAGGCTGACGAGCGCGGCTATGTGCATACAACATTTAACCAAGATGTTGTGGCGACGGGGCGGCTAAGCAGTACCGACCCGAACCTACAGAATATTCCAATACGTACGGCGCTTGGACGACACATTCGCGATGCATTTGTGCCGGCAGACGGAAATATGTTCGTAAACGCCGATTATTCACAGTTTGAATTGCGTCTTGCGGCGGTGATGGCGGGCGAGCAGAGTATGATAGACGATTTCAACAGCGATACCGATATTCACGCTAAAACTGCTGCTGAAGTGTATGGCGTACCGCTTGATGACGTGACGCCTGCGCAGCGCCGGCGCGCCAAAGTAGTGAATTTTGGCGTGTTGTACGGCATGAGCCAGCATGGGTTAGCGGCCGCGGCGCATATGAATTACGCTGAAGCGCAGCATTTTATTGATGAATATTACCGTATGCATCCAAACCTGAAAGCGTATATGGCGGATACGATTCGAAAGGCGCACGACAACGGTTTTGTTGAGACGCTGTTTGGGCGCCGCCGCTGGACGCCCGATGTGAAGTCGAGTAATTTTGCTGTGCGCAATGCGGCAGAGCGTGCTGCCGCAAATATGCCGATTCAAGGCACGGAAGCTGATCTTATGAAACTTGCGATGATAAAAATACAACAGTTGCTTGACCGCGATTACCCCGAGGCGCGGCAAATCCTGCAAATTCACGATAGTATCTTGGTTGAGTGCCCGCGCGCTGAGGCGAAGGCAGTTGCGGCGCTTCTGGTCGACGCGATGGAGCAGGTCTATCCCAAACTCGGCGTTCGCTTGCGGGTTGATGTGAAAATTGGCGCGCATTGGGGTGATGTGTAACATTTGCACGATAATACCCGCAAAAACTATGGACTTTTTGCCAGGAAAAGCGTATGATGTAGGTGTCATTTTAACATAAGACAAAAGAGGCATTGGTATGTATAGCTCACCAGAAAACCCATTCAGCAACGGTAACACGCTAGGGGAGGGTGATGATGCATACGCCGAAACAATAGCGTCGACAGAGCTATTATCGCGCGAACGGCAGAATAGCTTAACGCTTGACTATGCGGATGTATTGCGGCAAAACGGCACACTTGATCATCATATTGAAGCTTTTGCGGCATATATCGATGGGCGCGAAACAACGGGCGAATCGCTTGGCTTCTCATTTGGCCAGTTCGTAGCAAAAGATGGCAGCATTGTTGAAGTGCGAAACGATGGAAGCAGGAAAGATGAGCCGGACGGCTCTGGTTGGTGTATTACCCGCACTCGGGAAGGTGATGACGGATCGGTTCTTATCGGGGCGGATGCTGTAGTAAGCAAGCAGACAAATACCCTTTTGCCGCCGCCATTGGGGCCGAATGATGTCGCGTCAATCGAAACGCTAAACTGTGAAGGCGGCACGACATATGAAGTTATATCGCTAAAAGATGAGCGCGGGTTTGTCGTTACCGATTCGAGCGGCAGCTTATATCTACCGCTTGATACCGTCATGTCGCGTATTAATGACTATAATAATATTGATGCGGCGCTGAGTGATGTTTGTACTAAACCGGAAGTAAACCAGTACGCGCCGATAGGCTGGCAGCATACAATCTGATTGACTTTTTACCCTAAGAATGTAAATATATTGATATGTATCGAGGATCGCGGCCGAGAATTTTGCCTGTGTTTATTACAATCGTTGTGGTTGTGATTGTAATTGCTGTCGCCGTGACGCTTGTGCGCTCTATGCTGCAGGGCGGCACGCCAAATGATAATCAGCAATCTGATCAGGCGCAAAAGCAAACGCTGCAAATGGCGGCGGTTAGCCAAGATGCAACGCGCAGTGTGCGCTGGACGGTACGCGGACCGATTGTCGCCGATGAGAAGTTCAAAAGCTATCAAATTGTTATTACGCCAACTGCCCGAACCTACACGGTTTACAACGGCTATCTCGATAAGGTTGAGAGCCAAAAAACCTACGACAACAATGCGACGGCGTATGAACAATTTACGTATGCGCTTGATAAAGCAAACATTGGCGTAGTGCGCGGCAAAGAAGACGATTCAGATATCCGCGGCGTGTGCGCTACGAACGGTATCGTGTATAAATTTGAAACGGTCAACGGCGCGACTGCCGATCACACGGTGTGGGGTTCAACCTGCAAGGATTCGCCAGGCACGCTTGGCGCCGACCCCTTGAAAATTCATGCGCTTTTTGTGAACCAAATTCCTGAATTTAAGTCGAGCTTTAACAACATTTATTAAAAGAAAGGCGGGCATGCGCGGCGTTATTTTTGATTGTTTTGGAGTATTGTGCGGCAGTAGTTTTGAGGTGTTGGCTGAGAAATGCCAGCCGGAGCGCGTGAAGGAATTGCGCGATCTGAACACGCAGGCGGACTACGGATATATTTCGAGTGCGGAGTATATACGGGGTGTAGCAGCAGTGCTTGGCTGGACGATTGACGAGGTGAGAGTAACGCTTAAGCAAGCGCGCGTACGCAACGAACCGCTTATTACGTATGTAAAGCAATTGCATGCCGATGGCATACCGCTCGCACTTTTAAGCAACGTGAGCAGCGGCACGCTAGATGGACTATTTGCACCAGGCGAGCTTGATGATATGTTTGATGTAAAAATCCTATCGTTTGCCGAGGGCTTAGCGAAGCCGAATCCAGCGGTATTTACGCTTGCGGTGGAGCGGCTCGGTATGCCGGCGGGCGATTGCGTCATGGTTGATGATAAGCCAGAGAACTGCGATGGCGCCGAGGTAGCGGGGCTTGCATCAATCTTGCATACGTCAAATGCCCAGACGATAGCAGCGGTTCGCGCGTGGCTTGAGGCGACGCATGCCTGAGCTGCCCGAAGTTGAAACAATTCGCCGCGGACTCAACCGGCTAATTACTGGCAAGATGATCGCGCGGGCGCGCCACTGCGATTCGCCAAAAAGTTTCCCGAACGATCCGACAGCGGTCGCGCACTTTTTGCATAACGCTCGCGTCACAGCGGTACGGCGGCGCGCAAAAGTTTTGCTCATTGAGCTAGACACGCACTATACGCTTGTCGTTCATCTAAAAATGACAGGGCAATTGGTGTTTGTTGGTGCGGAGCGTTGGGGCGGCGGACATCCAACGGATAGTTTGATCCACGAGCTGCCTGATCGCCATACGCGCGTTATTATTGATTTTACTGATGGCACGCGCCTCTTTTTTAACGATCTGCGCAAGTTCGGCTGGATGAAATTGTATCCGACGGCAGAGGTGTCAGATATGCCATTTATGCGCCGCGTTGGTCCGGAGCCGCTTGGTGATTCCTGTGGCTCGGCGACGTTTATTTCGCGCATTCGCCGCCGCAATAATACGACCGTTAAAGCCGCAATTCTTGACCAATCGGTTATTGCCGGCGTTGGTAATATTTACGCCGATGAATCGCTGTGGCAAGCACGGATTCATCCGGCGATGCGCGTACATGCGCTGAGCGACGCGCAGCTTGCTGTACTGCTTACGAGTATCAAAAAAGTTTTAGCGCTTGGTATTGAAACGGGTGGCAGTACCGATAAAAATTATGTTGATGCCGAAGGGAATAGGGGCAACTATTTGCAGTTTGCGCATGTTTTCCGCCGCGAAGGTCAGCCCTGTCAGCGCCATCCTGACAGTACTATCCAAAAAATTCGCGTCGCAGGGCGTGGTACGCATATATGCCCGGTATGCCAAGTGCTTCCGTTAGAGTAAATAGTGGTAAAGAAGGGTTAATATGTTTAGCGGCTTAGCCGGTACGCTGTACGAACGAGGTGTAGCGGCGGTATAATAAAGCAGTGATTTATCTGATAACGGGTACAAATGAATACCGCGTGCGGCAAGAGATCGCGGCGCTTGCGAAGCGGCTTGGCGTGCGAGCAGAGACGATTGACGCAGATCGGCTTAGTCTAAACAATTTGGCGGATATTGTGCGTGGAGCGAGTTTATTCCACGAAACGCGGCTCGTTGTGCTAAGGCAGTTATCGGAGCATAAGGAGTTGTGGGCAAAGCTTGGCGAGTGGGCGCGTGACGTTAGCGCCGATACAACGCTTGTGCTGGTTGAAGCAAAGCCTGATAAACGCACAAAGGCATACAAAACACTTGCGCGCGCGGGTGAAGTCATCGCCGCCGAGCCGTTAACGGAGCGTACGCGCTCAGCGGCAGAAACGTGGCTGCGAGATTTAGCGCGTGCGCAGGGCGTGAAGATCTCGCGGGCGCAAGCGGCCAATATGGTTTCACGGGCGCTCATACCGAATGAAACATCGCGGATAGCAGAAGTCGACCAATTGCAGCTGGCGCACGCCGTGAAAGCGCTTGTAAACGTTGATACGGTAACAGATGAAGCTATTGCGGCAGTACTGCCGCCGGCGCGGGAATTTTCGGTGTTTGATATATTGGAATTAGCCGCGCGGCGCGATGTACGGGCGGTGCAAAAAGCGCTTAGCGAATTGCATGCAACTGATGATCCGTACAAGGTGATGGCATTATTGTGGGTGCAGTGGGCGCAACTTGCAGCAGTGATGATGGCAGAAGGCGCTTCGTCCGTGCAGATCGCGAGCGATCTGGCGATCCATCCGTTTGTCGCCAAGAAGCTGCAGGCGCTTGTGCCGTATTTTAATGCGGCAAGCGTACGCGAGTTGACGCAGTTGGCGGCAGAATTAGATTACCAATCAAAAACATTAGCGGCAGCGCCGTGGGATATTATTAATCGGTTTGTGCTTACCGTTTCCACACGAAACTCGCCCCAGGAAAGCGAATAGTTCCTGGGGCGAGTTGTTGACTGGCGCTTGCGGCTCATGCGTTGTGTCAATAAACGTACGTTATTTCTTCGTAGCGGTTTTTTTAGCCGCCGTCTTCTTCGTAGCGGTTTTTTTAGCCGCCGTCTTCTTTGCAGCTGGTTTAGTGGTTGTCGTCTTTGCTTTTGCCGCTGGTTTCTTTGCGGCGGATTTATCAGCGGGCGCTGCTTTCTCTGTCTTTTTCGCCGTCAGCTTTACGCCGGCAGCTTTTGCAGCCTTAGCGAGCGCAGCTTTACGCCGGCTTACGGTGCCTTTCTTCAGCAGGCCCTTTTTGACAGCGGTATCAAGTTCGCTCTGCGCTTTACTCAGGCTCGCGGCGCTCGGGTTAGCGAGAAACGCTTTGGTTGCCAGCTTAACGTCGCGCTTGATAGCGAGATTACGCTCGCGGCGCTTGGCAGTCTGTTTCATGCGTTTAATGGCTGATTTGATGAGTGGCATAGGACTCCTTTACCTCTGTTGTTGCTTGCTATTTACGATCAATGTTAGATTATATCGCAAGTACCTCTGTTTGTAAAGTGGCAGCAACCACTTGACTATTGCAAACCACTTATGGTATAGTGGCAAATGAATAACCGTATAAAACATAAAAATAGGAAACATAATGGCAGATGCGCTCACACAGATCGTCGAAAAGCTGGAAGAAAACAGCAATATTCTCGTGACGGTCAACACAAATCCGACGGTCGACGAGCTTAGCGCGGCGCTCGGTATCACGCTGCTGCTGAATAAACTTGATAAACACGCGACAGCGGTGTTTAGTGGCCACGTGCCGCCGGCGTTAGAGTTTTTGCAGCCCGAAAAAACATTTGAAGGCACCGTTGACAGCCTACGGGATTTCATCATTGCGCTTGATAAAGAGAAAGCCGACCACTTGCGCTACAAAGTTGTTGATGATATGGTTAAGATTTTTATTACGCCGTACCGCACGACGATTAACGAAAAGGATTTGGATTTTAGCCAAGGCGATTATAACGTTGAGGCGGTGCTGGCGATTGGCGTGCGTAGTACGGCAGATTTAGACCATGCGCTTGAGAGCCACGGGCGGATTTTGCACGACGCTGCCGTGACGTCAATTTCGCTGGACGAGCCGTCGCACCTGGGTGGAATTGAGTGGAATAATCCGCGCGCGAGCGGTTATAGCGAACTATTGTATGCGCTTGCCGATGTGCTGGTCGGCGAGAACAAGAAAATGATCGACGAGCAGATTGCGACGGCATTTCTGACAGGCATTGTGGCGGCAACGGAACGGTTTAGCAATAGCAAGACCAGTTCGGCGGTAATGCGGATCGCCGCGTCGCTGATGGGGGCGGGCGCGAACCAGCAGCTGATCGCAACTAAACTAGAGGAAGGCGAGAAAAAGGCTCAGGCTGATGAGACTGCTCCGCGCGGCAAAGATGCGCAAGAAGGCGAGTCGGTGCGCGTTTCAGAGATGACAAATGGCGGCAAAACAAAAGCGCCGCAAAAAGCTGCGCAAGAATCCGGCGTCGGGACGCTTGCGATTTCGCACGAACCAGAGGGTGATGTCGACGAAGTGAAGCGGGCGATCGACGAGAAGAATAGCCAAGCGGCTCTGAGCGCCGCCGAAGCGGTGCTGGCTAAGCACGCGCAGCAAGTCGCTGAATTAAATAAAAAAGACGCCATAGCAGCGGAAGAAAAACTTGCTGAGCAATTAGCGACTGCGACGCCGGCAGCTGTGCCTGTCAGTAAATCTGCTGCGCCATCGGTTGAAGATATTCAACGTGATATTGCGCGCGCAAACGAAACACTTGACGAAGCGGCAGCGCAGCCGGTTATCCAAGAGAGAACCGAGACGCCAAAAACGCAATTGCCCGATGTCGTTGAACCGACGCTTGGCGGTACGCTTAATGCAACGACCGAACAGGCCGCCGAAGATGCGCGCCGCGCAGCCGAAGACGACCGTAACAAAGTAATTTTGAGCCATGACGGCAAAAGTAAATATGCATCCGACGCGCCGAGTACACAAGCACCGCTTAATGCTGTGATAGCGCATGCTGACGCTGAACCATCAGTGCCTGATGTGCTTGCGCAGGGCGCCGTGACTGCGCCAACCGATCACGCGGCGGCAGTACAGCCGCCCACACCGGTTGCGCCAAGTGCAGTCGCGCCGCAGCCCACGCAAGATGATGCACGCGCCGCTGTGAATGCAGCGCTCGCAGGCGCGCCAAGCGGAGCGCCGGCAGCAGACGGGGCGTTACCGCCACCGCCGCCATTGCCGCCGATGCCGGACTTCTCAACATTGCCACCGATGCCGTCAACGAATGATAGCACGTCTGGCGCCGCTGTGCCGGACACGCTTGAGACCGCGTTGCCGCCGCTTCCGCAGCAAGCAGTACAGGCGGCAGCGCCATCGGCGCCCGCCGATCCAGCGCAGTTCCGGATTCCTGGGCAATAAAGGATAAATATACTTAAAGGAAAATCCCCGCCACTGGTTGTGGCGGGGTTCCTTAACAAGAGAGGAGATGGGCTAAGACGAACGTCCGCTCTCAAGCTGAGCGCGATCCTGCGCGCTCAGCGCGATGACCGGGTGAACGTCCGGTCCTGTGATGGCTAGGACGAGTCCGACGCACCCGCCGTAATCAGTCGCCTGGTCATAGAGCACGCCAGCGAAGTGCCGCGCTTTTACTCCGCTCGGGGCGTTCTTATAGATTAAGAACGTGACCGATGAAGCGTCAGGTGAAATGTCACGGTCGCGGTCAATGCTCTTACGCTGCACTGGAATAGTGCAGGTAAGGGTATTACCGCCCTGACGAGACGAAGAGCGCACGTGAATGTTCATATTTACAGTGTGCCCGTTATATGTCGACGGGTCAATAGTTGCCCAAGTGGCCTGGTCATCGTCGCGATCAACTCCGACGAACAGAGGATAGCTCTGTCTTGGCTTGATGCCTGACGCCATCAGCGACTGCGCTACAGTCGGCGTGGTTAGGCGTAAAGAGGTGAGATTGGCGCAGCCGTAAATGGCTGCGCTCAGGATAACAAGCCAGATAGCGAGCATAATCCTTGACGCTCGCTTAAAAGTCTTGAATACTGCCACCCACATTGCGATAATAATCACGAAAGTGATGATAGTAATGGTAACGGCAATGGTCGCGGGCGTCATAATGCCTCTCCTTCTTGAGGTAGTTGTTAAGGAACAAGATTATAATATCATATTTTACAATATAGCAACTATAGTATACTAGTAGCATGCACGATGGTATTATCTTGATCGACAAACCAGCTGGTATGACAAGCTTTGGCGTGGTAGCGCGCTTGCGACGGGTGTTGTCGGCGCGGGCGGGTAAAAAGGTAAAAGTCGGGCACACAGGCACGCTCGATCCGTTTGCGACAGGTTTGATGATTATCGTGACAGGTAAAGCGTGCAAAGATGCTATGCGCTATACGAAACTTGATAAAGTGTACGAAGCGACAATAAGGCTTGGACAAACAAGCACAACAGGCGATCCAGAAGGAGAGATTTCGGCGTATGATGGTACTATAGGCGATGCAGGCGAAGTTTCCTCTAAAACAGCTGCACGCCGGACGGATGAGTCTACTCAAACCTCAGATTATTCCGCCAAAAGACCCGCCGCGCCGCCTCTTACGCAGATTCAGGCAGTGCTCGCGCAATTTACCGGCGAAATCAAGCAGCGCCCGCCGATTTTTAGCGCGATCAAAGTTAATGGCCAGCGAGCCTACAAACTTGCCCGCGATGGCAAGGAGGTCGAAATTCCCAAACGAACCGTGCAGATCTACGCGCTTGAGCTATTGTCGTACAACTACCCGGAGCTTGTAATTCGCGCGCACGTGTCAAGCGGCACGTATATTCGCAGTCTAGCGATCGACATTGGCGCGGCACTCGGGACGGGCGCATATTGCCGGCAGCTGCGGCGAACGCGTATCGCCGATTACGACGTCGCAGCGGCGCAGCAATTGCGCGATTTTGGCGTTACAGATTGAAAAGGCGTAGATACCCTTATTATCAGGCGGAGCAGATTAGCGTGAATATGTCTTTGAGTAGACAAATGATGGCGTGCTCTACGGTGTCGCCCACTGGCTCCATGCCGCCTGCTCGCTTGTAGAGAGCGAGCTCGCCCGGGCAACAGCGTCCGCAATGGTCTTTGCGTTAATTACAACGGTTTGTCCGACCTCAAGCGACGGTGCACCGGCCGCGCTAACTGTATACGATTCAGCAGCAGCGCGCTGCTCGGGCGATAACGCCTGCTTGTTTGCCTGTAGATATTTTGCGATAGCGGTACGAGCGTGAAATGTGTACGAGTCGCCAGGGTTCGCGGTTGCGCTATAATCAGCACTCGCTGTTGTAGCTTGTGTTTGTTGCGTGCTTTTTGCTGGTGCATTATTTTCCCTAGACTTGTCAGATTCACGCGATTGTGCCACCGAAGCTGTACTAGCATTTTGCGCGTCTATTTTCACACCAGCATGCTGTAGTGCTGCGATAACGTCTGCGCGAGAAATTGTGACAACCTGTCCGACATCTAATAGAGGCGATCCGGCATTATTTGTCAACTCTACCTCGGCTTGCAGCGTCTGTACAGTGCTAGCCTGAAGCTGCTGATTGGCAACGACAGACGAGACCGCTTCGCGCGCAAATAACGTATACGAACTACCTGCGCTCGCTGTGTACGCAAACGTATCGCCTGTTTCTTTGGCTGCGCTCGTATCGGTCGTCTTTTCTGATGTTTTTTCTACCGGCTTATTATCCGCTTGCGCTGTTTGCGTTTGTTTGGCTGCTGGCGCGGTTGTATTTGCGGTTGACTGCTTTGTTTCTGCTGCTTGCTTAGGCTGCTCCGGTTGCGGCTCGCTTGTTTTCTTCTCGCTTGCTGGCGCAACAGACGCCTCTGGTTTCGCTTGCAGTACAGGCGAATTTTGCGTTTTACCGGTAGCTGACTCTACTTTTTTCTTCGGCTGCGGCTCAGTAGTAGCGCGCTTCTTTGCCGGCTCGGCATGCGCGTTGGCACTACCGTTTTGCCCGGCGCTGAACAACACGCCTTTCTGGCGCAACACCGTTACCGTTGATAATCCCACCAATATGACAGCGCATATTATAGCCACCCGACGCTGATTCA
>ERZ773073.1049-NODE-1049-length-13392-cov-2.808203_pt1 | contig 13392 bp, 10 predicted proteins | sample MGYA00580616_ERZ773073 | MGnify/ENA primary metagenome ERZ773073 (study PRJEB29015, sample SAMEA2737960) | human oral metagenome | biome: human oral; feature: human-associated habitat; material: dental | place: China | collected 2131 ...
CGGGAGGGGCCGTCAACGCCGTGCCCGGCGAGCCCTGCAAGGACGGCATAGGAAACGGGGTGGGGGCCACGGCCGACCCGATCTGGCCCACCGACGGCACGGAGCGGGTCTGGCCCTGCGCCATTGAGCACGTGGGCGATCTCTCCACGCTCTCCGTCGACGGGAGGTCGGCTGCCGACCTGCACATCTTCGAGCGCAACGAGGATGGGGGCATCCACCTCTATCTGAGGGCGGGCACCCACACGCTCTCCTGCGACGGCGCTACCAAGACGGTCCAGCTCGGCCCATGAGAGGCGCGCCGGGCGGTAAGGCCCTAGCGCCTGCGTGCCGCCCGTCGGCCCCAGCTATCGCCAGCCAGGACCCCTCGGGCGCGAGGGGTCCTCTCGCAGGCGTGGTCCAACCCGCGCCCCGCTCCTCCAACTTGCGCCAGACAATGTTACGTTCCTGCAAACGGTGGCGTTCCTCACGTGAGGAGCCGCAGGTTCGTGCGATAGTGGGGTCGAGCGTCCCGTATGAGGACGTTGGCGTTCGTGGAAAGAGGCAGATGTTCGATCTCGGGACCATAAAGGGCAAGGGAGTCACGCGCAGCGTATCGCTCGCGTCCTTGGTCATGTCCCTTGAGATTCCGGCTGCCGTCGCCGAGATTAGCTTGCCCCTTACGGGCCTCCTTCTAGCGTAGGCGTGCTGGCCTCAGGGTTTGGCGTATGCCGTCACCCCGCCACGCGCGCCTCTAGCCTCCGCCTCCAGGCAGTTTCCCCCCCGTTACGCTCGACTACGCCCTTCCCATATACGCAAGGTACTGGTTGGCAGCATGCCCCGTTCGGACACCACAGACCCAAGGAGCAGGACCATGACGAGAAAGATTGACATTTTTGACACGACGCTGCGCGACGGCGAGCAGTCTCCCGGCGCCTCGATGAACACCGAGGAGAAGCTCGTCATAGCACAAGAGCTCCTGCGCATGCACGTGGACGTCATCGAGGCGGGGTTTCCCATCTCGAGCCCCGGTGACTTTCGCTCCGTCCAGGAGATCGGTCGGCTTGCGGGTGACGATGCCGTCGTCGTCGGCCTCACGCGAGCCGTCGACGAGGACATCGACCGCGCGGCCGAGGCGCTCAAGACCGCAAGGCGCCCCCGCATCCACACGGGCCTGGGCGTCTCTCCGCAGCACCTGCGCGATAAGCTCATGATAAGCGAGGACGAGTGCATAGAGCGGGCCATCCACTGCGTGAGCTACGCGAAGCGCTACGTGGAGGACGTCGAGTTCTATGCCGAGGACGCGGGCCGCTCTGACCAGCGCTTCCTTGAGCGCGTGATCCAGGCGGCCATCGAGGCCGGCGCCACCGTCGTCAACATCCCCGATACCACCGGCTATCAGATGCCCGAGGACTTTGGCGCGCGCATCAAGGGACTTGCCGACAACGTCCGTGGCATCGAGAGCGTCACCATCTCGGTTCACACCCATAACGACCTTGGCATGGCGACGGCACTGGCGCTCGCCGGCGTCAAGAACGGGGCCCGTCAGGTCGAGTGCACCATCAACGGTCTGGGCGAGCGGGCGGGCAACACGGCGCTCGAGGAGGTCGTCATGGCCATCCGGATGCATGGCGACGAGCTCGACGCCCACACCGACGTCGTGACCAAGGAGCTCACCCGCGCCTCGCACCTCGTGAGCCGCATCACCGGCATGCAGGTCCAGGCTAACAAGGCCATCGTCGGCTCGAACGCCTTCGCCCACTCCTCGGGCATCCACCAGGACGGCGTCCTTAAGGCTCGCGACACCTACGAGATCATCGATCCCGCAGATGTGGGAGCCGCCGGCTCCGAGATCATCCTCTCGGCCCGCTCGGGCCACGCCGCCCTCAGGCACCGTCTGGGCGAGCTGGGCTACAGTTTTCCAGACGTCGAGTTCGATGAGGTCTACCAGCGCTTCCTCGAGATCGCAGACCAGAAGAAGGAGGTCTACGACGAGGACCTTGAGTCCATGGTCCAGGAGCGCCAGCGCGACATCCAGGCCATCTACACGCTGGACGCCCTCCAGGTCTCCTGTGGGGACCCCCTCATTCCCACCGCCACCGCCACCGTCACAGACGAGTCCGGCGCACGGCACGTGGCCTGCTCCACGGGCACCGGTCCGGTTGATGCCGCCTACAAGGCCATCGACCAGATCGTCGAGACCCACGGGGACCTCCAGGAGTTCGCGGTCAAGGCCGTCACGCGCGGCATCGACGCCATCGGTGAGGTCACCGTACGCGTCCAGGCAAAGGACGGCAAGGTCTACACCGGGCGCGGCGCGGACAACGACATCATCGTGTCCTCGGCAAAGGCCTATGTCAACGCCATCAACCGCATGATCCAGACCGCTCGCTCCAAGGCGGGCGAGTAGCGCCATGGACGCGGGGACGTACACACGCGAGCGCAGGGGGATGCGCCTCGCATGGAGGAGGGGAGGTAGGCATGGAGAGGCTCAACGGCGCCCAGATCCTGGTGCGCTGCCTCATCAACCAGGGGGTTGACACGATCTTCGGCTATCCCGGAGGTACGGTCATCGACATCTACGACGTGCTCTATGACGTGCCCGACAAGATCCACCACATCGAGACCACGCACGAGCAGCACGCCTGCCATGCGGCGGACGGCTACGCGCGCGCGACGGGCGGCTGCGGTGTCGTCCTGGCCACCTCGGGGCCCGGTGCCACGAACCTGGTGACGGGCATCGCCACGGCCTACCTCGACTCGATACCTCTCGTCGCCATCACCGGCAACGTCGCCAATGGCTGCATCGGCACGGACGCCTTCCAGGAGCTGGACATCACGGGCGTCACGCTGCCGATCACGAAGCACAACTACTTCGTGCGCGACGTGAGCCGCTTGCAGGAGATCGTTCGCGAGGCCTTCACGCTCGCGATGTCTGGCCGCAAGGGACCCGTGCTCGTGGACATCCCCAAGGATGTTCAGACCGCGCTTTGCGACTTCGAGGAGCTTCCGCCCGTGCGGCCACCCGCAGCGGCAGGACCCAGCCACGATTCGCTCCAGGCGGCCGCAAAGGTCATCAACCAGGCGCAGCGTCCCTTCGTCTACTTTGGTGGCGGCGTCATCTCTTCCGGCGCGGGAGAGGAGGTCATCAAGCTCGCGCGTCGCATCAATGCCCCCATGGGCTGTTCGCTCATGGGCATCTCGGGCATACCCACCGATACGCCGGGCTTCCTTGGCATGGAGGGCATGCATGGGCATTTCGCGAGTACCAAGGCCATGAACGCCTGCGATTGCCTCATTGCCCTTGGCTGCCGCTTCAACGACCGTTCCACCGGCGAGCGCAGCAAGTTCGAGCCGAGCGGCAAGGTCGTCCGCATTGACCTCGACTCCTCCGAGTTCTCCAAGACGATAGAGGACCGTGTCGACGTGAGAGGTGACGTCAGGCTCACGCTCGAGGCGCTGCTTCCGCTCGTGGAGCCCAACACACACGAGGAGTGGGCGCGCGAGGTCCGCGAGCTGCGCGCACAGGAGCGGGGGTATGCGGACTACCGCGACACGCTCACGCCCAAGCGCATCATGGATGCCATCAACGCACATCGCGAGGCCGACATGCCGGTCGTGACCGACGTGGGCCAGCACCAGATGTGGGCCGCCCAGTACCTCTCGTTCGAGAGGCCCCGCAGCTTCGTGACCACAGGCGGTCTTGGCACCATGGGCTTTGGCCTCGGGGCGTCCATAGGAGCGGCTCTCGCCACGGGCAAGCACGTGGTCATGGTCACCGGGGACGGCTCCTTTGCCATGAACATGGCCGAGCTTATCACCGCAGTCGACCACCACATCCCCGTCACGATCGTCCTTGTCAACAACGGTGTGCTGGGCATGGTCCGCCAGATGCAGTCACTCTTCATGCGCCAGCGCTACTCCAGCACGACGCTCGACCGTCGCGTCGACTACGTGGCGCTCACCAAGGCGACGGGCGCCGAGGCGCGCCGCGCGACCACGCCCGAGGAGCTCGACGCCGCGCTCGCGTGGGCCCTTGCCACAGATGGTCCCGCGCTCATCGAGTGTCCCATCGACAAGGACGAGTTCGTGACGCCGGTCCTGCAGATCGGGGCCTCCATGGATGAGCTCATCGTCAACATGGACGACGTCCAGGCCAGGATGGGGAGGTAAATCGTGAAGACCTACAGCATCGCCATCATGGTTCGCAACGAGTATGGCGTCCTCAACCGCGTGACCAGCATGTTTCGTCGTCGCCAGTTCAACATCACGGGCCTCACGGTCTCCGAGACCGAGACCGAGGCGCTCTCACGCATCACCGTGCAGTTTGAGGGGGAGGATCGTGCCAAGAGTCAGCTCGTGGCCCAGCTCGCGAAGCTCCCGGACGTGATCTCCTTCAAGGAGTTCGACCCGGAGGACTCCGTCAGCTGCGAGCTTCTACTGATCAAGGTGGCCAACGAGGACGAGAGTCGCACCCAGGTGCTCGATGCGGCCGACGCCTTCCATGCCAAGATCGTCGACTACAGCCGTGGCTCCATCGTATTTCGCATGGCGGGTCAGTCTCGCCGCATCGACAACTTCATAGACCTCATGCGAGATTTCAGAATTCTTGAGGTATGTCGAACGGGCGTGGTCTCGCTGGAGCGCGGAGGTGCCATCATGAGGAACGTGTCTAACATCTAGCGTCAGCCGCGCCGCCGCATGCCACGGCGGTGTCATCAGGGTGGATAGCAAGCGTACGGCCAGAGAAAGGAAGCAAGTATGGCATTCAGGATGTTCTATGAGCAGGACTGCGACGTATCCAAGCTTGACGGCAAGAAGGTTGCCATCATCGGCTATGGCTCCCAGGGGCACGCGCATGCCCTGAACCTCAAAGACTCTGGCGTCAACGTCAGGGTCGCCCTGCGCGAGGGCTCCGCGTCCAAGGCCAAGGCGGAGTCCCAGGGCCTTGAGGTCGTCTCCAACGCCGAGGCCGCCGCCTGGGCGGACATCATCATGATCCTCATCAACGACGAGTTCCAGGCCGCCATGTACAAGAAGGACATCGAGCCTGCCCTCGCTCCCGGAAAGACCTTGGCTTTTGCCCATGGCTTCAACATCCACTTTGGCTGCATCGAGGTCCGCAAGGACTGCAACGTCATCATGGTCGCCCCCAAGGCCCCCGGCCACACCGTGCGCTCCGAGTACCTTGCTGGCAAGGGCACACCCTGCCTCGTCTGTGCCCACCAGGACGCCACTGGCGATGCCTTTGACCTCGCCTTGGCTTACGGCGCCGCGATCGGTGGCGCGCGCGCGGCCCTTCTCGAGACTGACTTTCGCACCGAGACCGAGACCGACCTCTTTGGCGAGCAGAACGTCCTCTGCGGCGGTGTGACCGACCTCATGGAGGCGGGCTTCAACACGCTCGTCGAGGCGGGCTACGATCCCCGCAACGCCTATTTCGAGTGCATCCACGAGATGAAGCTCATCGTTGACCTCATCTACGAGAGCGGCTTTGCGGGCATGCGCTACTCCATCTCCAACACCGCCGAGTACGGCGACTACACCGCCGGGCCCAACGTCATCACCGAGGCGGCCAAGGAAGGCATGCGCCATAACCTCAGGCGCGTCCAGAACGGCGAGTTCGCCAAGGAGTTCCTGCTCGACATGTCTGACGAGAGCCATCAGGTCCACTTCAAGGCCCTGCGCCGCGCGGCCACCGAGTCCCTTATGGAGAGGACGGGCAAGGAGATTCGCAAGATGTACGCCTGGAACGACGAGGACAAGCTCATCAACAACTAGGGGTACGAGTGCCCTGGGCGCCTGCCTGTAGCCCCGATGCCCAAGGCGTCGGGGCCGGGCGTCTCGCGCGTGCGTATTCGCGCGGGGACACGGGTCAGGCGGCGTACGCAGGCGTGGGACATAGACGGTGGGAATATCCGTCAGGAGGGGGCCTGCGCCTTGCAAGGCATTGACACGAAAGGAGAGGGCACATGCAGCTCACGGGCGCACAGATACTTATCGAGTGTCTCAAGGAGCAGGGGGTCGACGTCGTCTTTGGCTATCCTGGCGGCACGATCCTGGACGTCTACGACGTCCTCTACCAGACACCCGAGATCAAGCACTACCTCGTGAGCCATGAGCAGGGGGCAGCCCATGCCGCCGACGGCTACGCCCGCTCGACCGGTAAGGTCGGCGTGTGTCTTGCGACCTCTGGGCCCGGCTGCACCAACCTCACGACAGGCATCGCGACCGCCTACATGGACTCGTCGCCCATCGTCGCCGTGACCTGCAACGTCTCCAAGAAGCTTCTGGGCAAGGACTCGTTCCAGGAGGTCGACAGCACGGGCATCACGAGGCCCATCACCAAGTGGAACCGTATCGTGAGTGACGTCCACGAGCTTGCAAGTGCCGTCAGGCAGGCCTTCCTCATTGCCCGAAGCGGCAGGCCCGGACCTGTCCTTCTCGACATCACCAAGGACGTGACGGGGGCGAGCTGCGACTTTGCGTCCCTTCCCGTAAAGGAGCACCGCATCTTCGAGCTTCCCAACCAGCTCTCCCGGCGCCTGATGGGCAGCCTCGATGTGCACGAGCCCGATGCTGGTAGCATGGACAGCTTCGTCGCGCTGCTCGAGAAGGCCGAGAGGCCCCTTGTCATCTGCGGCGGCGGCGTCGTGCGTAGTCGCGCCACCGCAGAGCTCAACGAGTTCGCTAACCGTGCGGATGCGCCGGTCGCCATCACGGTCATGGGTGGCGGTGGCTTCAGGGGCCGAGACCCCCTCACCACGGGCATGATAGGCATGCATGGCTCGCAGGCCTCCAACATGGCCGTCGACAACTGCGACCTGCTCATTGCCTTGGGCTGTCGCTTCTCGGATCGCGTCGCGCTCCAGCCCTCGACCTTCGCGAGTCAGGCCACGATAGTCCAGGTGGACATCGACAGCACCGAGATGGGCAAGAACGTCCGCTGCGACCTCTCGGTCCTTGGGGATGCCAAGCGCGTGCTGGAGCTTGTGAACGAGCGTCTCCCCCAGCAGTCGCACCTGGTGTGGAAGGAGTTCGTGTTCTCGTTTCCCACCGAGACCCAGTACGAGGGGGGCGGAGACCACCTCACGCCCAAGCAGGTCAACAGCACCATCGCCAGGATGTGCCCCAATGACACCATGGTCGCGACCGACGTGGGCCAGCACCAGATGTGGGCCATCCAGCACTTCCACTACGACTACCCAGGCCAGCTCCTTACCTCGGGCGGCTTCGGGGCGATGGGCTTCGGGTTGGGTGCGGCCATAGGAGCGCAGGTGGGCAACCCCGACAAGCGGGTGATCCTCGTGACGGGCGACGGGTCCTTTCGCATGAACTGCAACGAGCTGGCGACCGTCGAGCACTACGGGCTGCCCATCATCACCATCGTCTACGACAACACGGTCCTCGGTATGGTGCACCAGTGGCAGACGCTCATCTATGACCAGCGCTACTCCCAGACCACGCTCGACCGCGGTCCCGACTGGGTGAAGCTCGCAGATGCCTACGGCCTCAAGGGCAGGCGCGTGAGCACCGAGGCCGAGCTCGAGGATGCGCTGGGCGAGGCACTCGGCTGCGGGCGCGGCTACGTGATCGACGCGGTGCTCGATCCCGACGAGATGGTCAGGCCGATGGTTCCCGCCGGACAGCACATCACTAGCTTCTTGGCCATCTAGCGGGGCCACGTACGAGTTGCCGCCTCGCTCGCAAGGGAGCTCAACCAACGGGAAGAGAGATGTCGATGCTGGCACTGGACAGGATCTATCACGCGGCGTACGTCCTCAAGGGGGTGGCGCGCAAAACCGACCTGATAGCGGCCCCCCACCTCGTGTCGGGTATGGAGGACCTCTACCTCAAGACCGAGAACCTGCAGGTGACGGGATCGTTCAAGCTGCGTGGTGCCTCCTATAAGATAAGCCAGCTGCCCAAGGGGGACCTGGAGCGGGGCATCATCGCCTGCAGTGCCGGCAACCATGCCCAGGGCGTGGCGCTGGCGGCGACCCACATGGGCGTGCGCAGCATCGTCTGCATGCCCGACGGGGCGCCCATCATGAAGGTCGAGAGCACCCGCAGAGGTGCGTCTCGTCAAGGGCAGCTACGATGATGCCCACGACGAGGCGGTGCGCCTCCAGGAAAAGACGGGCGCCACCCTCATCCACCCCTATGACGACGAGGACGTGATCTGCGGCCAGGGCACCATCGGCCTAGAGATCATGGACCAGCTCGAGGGCGTCGACGCGGTGGTCGTGCCCGTTGGCGGAGGCGGCCTCATCTCGGGCGTCGCCTGTGCCGTCAAGAGCCTCAAGCCCTCCTGCCAGGTCTTTGGCGTGCAGGCGGCCGGTGCGTCGGCCATGGCCGAGTCGTTTCGCGGGGGCGACTGGTACGCGTCCGACACGGCGAGCACCTTCGCGGACGGCATCGCCGTCAAGAACCCCGGCGAGATCACCTTCCAGATGGTCAGGAAGTACGTGGATGACATCGTGACTGTCTCGGACGACGAGATCGCGGCGGCCATCCTGAACCTCATGGAGCGCCAGAAGGTCGTCGCCGAGGGGGCGGGTGCCGTCCCGGTCGCGGCGGCCATGTTCGACAAGCTGCCGCTCGCGGGAAAGCGCGTCGTCTGCGTCGTGAGTGGGGGCAACATCGACGTCAACATCCTCTCGCGCGTCATCAACCGGGGTCTTGCGATGAGCGGGCGCAAGGTGACGATGGAGATCAGGCTCACGGACAAGCCAGGCCAGCTCCAGCAGGTGAGCACCATCATCGCCGAGCTCGGCGCCAACGTGGTCTCGGTCGACTACGACCTTTCCGACCCCGACCTGCCGATCTCAAGTTGTACCCTGCGCGTGGGCATGGAGACTCGCGACCAGGCACAGATAGACCAGATCCGGGCAAAGCTCGTCGGAGAGGGCTTCGCGCTCGTGGGTTAGCCCGGCGTGCGCCCGTGCGCGCGGTGGCGTGGTAGTACGGGCGCATCAGGAAAGGATGGCGACTCTCGCCAGAAGGAGAAGGACATGAGGAGCGATTCTATCAAGTTTGGACCCGAGGCGGCGGCGCACCGCTCCCTCTACAACGCGCTCGGTTGGACCGACGAGGAGATCTCGCGCCCGCTCGTGGGCATCGTGAGCTCCTTCAATGAGGTCGTGCCCGGCCACATCAACATCGATAAGATAACTGATGCCGTCAAGATGGGCATCGCCATGGCCGGTGGCATGCCCGTGGTCTTTCCCGCCATCGCCGTTTGCGACGGCATCGCCATGGGTCACACCGGCATGAGGTACTCGCTCGTGACCCGTGACCTCATCGCCGACTCCACCGAGTGCATGGCGCTCGCGCATGGCTTTGACGCGCTGGTCATGATCCCCAACTGCGACAAGAACGTGCCCGGCCTGCTCATGGCCGCCGCCCGCCTTAACCTGCCCACGACCTTTGTCTCGGGAGGTCCGATGCTTGCCGGCCACATCGACGGACACAAGACGAGCCTCTCGTCCATGTTCGAGGCCATGGGCGCCTACACGGCCGGCAAGATAGACGAGGCCAAGCTCCACGAGTTCGAGCGAAACGTCTGTCCTAGCTGCGGCTCCTGCTCGGGCATGTATACTGCCAACTCCATGAACTGCCTGACCGAGGTCATCGGCATGGGCCTTCCCGGCAACGGGACCGTGCCGGCCGTGTACTCCCGCCGCCTGCAGCTCGCCAAGCATGCCGGCATGGCCGTCATGGACATGCTCGAGCGGGGCATCACCGCCCGTGACATCATGTGCCCAGAGGCCTTCCGAAATGCCCTTACCGTGGACATGGCGCTCGGCTGCTCCACCAACACGATGCTCCACCTGCCGGCCATCGCGCGCGAGTGTGGCATCGAGCTGGACCTGGCCGCCGCAAACGCCATGAGCGAGAGGACCCCCAACCTCTGCCACCTGGCGCCTGCCGGCCCCACCTACATGGAGGACCTCGACGGGGCGGGGGGCGTCCCCGCCGTCATGGCCGAGCTCGACAAGGCGGGTCTCATCAACCGCGAGTGCATGACCGTCACGGGCAGGACCGTGGGCGAGAACATCGCCGGCGCCCGCGTCAGCGACAGCTCCGTCATCCGTCCCATCGACGATCCCTTCTCGCCGACGGGGGGCATTGCGGTGCTGCGCGGCAACCTCGCCCCCGAGGGATCGGTCGTCAAGCGTTCCGCCGTGGCCCCCAAGATGCTCGTCCACGAGGGTCCCGCCCGCGTCTTCGAGAGCGAGGAGGATGCCCAGAGTGCCATCAACGCGGGCCAGATCAGGCCTGGCGACGTCGTCGTGATCCGCTACGAGGGCCCCAAGGGCGGCCCCGGCATGCGCGAGATGCTCAATCCCACCTCCGCCATCCAGGGCATGGGCCTTGGCGAGAGCGTCGCGCTCATAACCGACGGGCGCTTCTCGGGGGCGACGCGTGGTGCCTGCATTGGCCACGTCTCGCCCGAGGCCGCCTCGGGCGGTGTCATCGGCGTTGTCGAGGAGGGTGACCTCATATCCATCGACATCCCGGCCTGCACGCTGGAGCTCAAGGTTCCCGACGACGAGCTCAGGCGTCGCCTGGCCACCTTCACGCCTAAGTCCAAGGTCCTCTCGGGCTATCTGAAACGCTACGCGTCTTTAGTGTCGTCTGGAGCGACCGGCGCGGTCCTAAACTAAGGTATCGGGGGCGAGCGTGACATTGGTGGAGGGGCAGTCGCACGAGAAGGGCGCAAGACCCATGGCGGGGTTCGCGCAGCCAGGCAGTTTGGCTCGCTTGGGCCACTCAGGCTGCTTGAGTCGGCAGGAGGCCTCTGAGCTCTCCTGGAGGCTCTCTGCGCTCGCCGTGTTTCGCAGGCTTCTGGCTGACCCCGTGCTCGCGGGCATTCGCGCGTGCATTGATGCCGTGGCATCTGCGGATGACTGGGAAGCGCGCGTCGCACGCTATGCGGATACGCTGCACAGACTCTATGAGTCGGGCGAGGCGTCCCTTGGCTCCTATGTGCGGAATGTCACGCTCGCAGACGAGAATGCCTACCTCAGGTTTCTTGGCGCGGGAAAGGTGATTGCGCCCAGCCTCAAAGCGGCACTTGAGGCGGAGCTTTTGACCCTGAACGCCGTGGCGGCGCTTGTGCCCCAGGACCTGCTCGGCGAGCTGCCTGATGGCGTTGTCCTCGCGTCGCTGCCGCGCTTCGAGACAACGTTGATCGATCTGCCCGCCGCCTACGCCGAGCGCGTGGCCGGCCTCTGGCGACATGGCTATGGGATCTACGCCCGCTATCACGTGTTCGACGTGGACGAGGAAGGGGCCATCGCACCGGTGCTCTTTCCGGACCCCATACGCCTCTCTGACCTCGTTGACTACGAGCGTGAGCGCGCGCAGATCTGGGACAACAGCGTGGCGCTCCTCGACGGCAGGCCTGCGGCGAACATGCTGCTCACGGGTGACGCCGGCACCGGCAAGAGCTCCACGGTCAAGGCGGTCGTGAACGAGCTCGCGCCTAGGGGCCTGCGCATCCTGGAGGTTCGCAAAAGGCAGCTGCAGGCCATCCCGCAGATCCTCGAGGAGCTCACGCACAACCCTCTCAAGTTCATCATCTTCATCGATGACCTCTCGTTTTCGTGTGACGATGACAACTTTGCCGCCCTCAAGGCGATCCTCGAGGGCTCCGTCTCGGCCAAGAGCGACAACGTGGTGATCTATGCCACGAGTAACCGCCGCCACCTTGTCAGGGAGTCGTTCTCGGAGCGTGAGGGAGACGATGTGCACCTCAACGACACGATGCAGGAGATCGTCTCGCTCAGTGACCGCTTTGGCATCCACGTCTCGTTCACGAAGCCTGACAAGGCAACCTACCTGGACATCGTGCGTAAGCTCGCGTCGGACGCGCGGCTTGGAATGGACCCCGCAGAGCTTGAGCTGCAGGCCGAGCGCTTTGCCCTGCGCAGGGGAGGCCGCTCGGCCCGAGGCGCCCGGCAGTTCGTGGACGGCCTGCTCTCACGCGTGCCCGCGCACGCTGCGGCGCAATCACCCATATCGCGAACTCGACAACCGAAGGAGGAGACATGACACGTCCCATGACCATGGCAGAGAAGATCCTGGCAGACCACGCAGGCCTCGATGAGGTGGTGCCCGGTCAGCTCATCGAGTGTAAGCTCGACGGTGTCCTTGCCAACGACATCACCGCGCCCATCGCCATCAAGACCGTGCGCGACATCGGCGCGGGCGTGTGGGACAAGGACAAGATCTTTCTGGTTCCGGACCACTACGCGCCCAACAAGGACATCAAGAGCGCTGAGCAGACCAAGGTCACGCGCGACTTCGCACATGAGATGGGCATCACCCACTACTTCGAGCAGGGCTGCATGGGCATCGAGCACGCCCTTTTGCCCGAGCTGGGCATCGTGGTGTCGGGTGACCTCGTGATAGGTGCCGACTCCCACACCTGCACCTACGGTGGCATCGGCGCCTTCTCCACGGGTGTCGGCTCCACGGACGCGGGCGTGGGCATGGCGACGGGCCGTGCCTGGTTCAAGGTGCCCGAGACCATCCTCTTTGACATCGAGGGCGAGCTTCCCGAGGGCGCCTGTGCCAAGGACATCATCCTCTTTGTGATCGGGCAGATAGGTGTCGACGGGGCGCTCTACTGTGCCATGGAGTTCGCGGGGTCTACGATCAGTGACCTCTCCATAGAGGGGCGCCTGACCATTGCCAACATGGCCATCGAGGCAGGTGGCAAGGCAGGCCTCTTTGAGGTGGACGACAAGTGCCGTGCCTATGTGGAGCGGCACGCCGAGCATCCCCTGCGCGAGTACCACTCCGACGCGGATGCCAGCTACGGAAGGGTCATGCACATCGATGCGGCGGACATCGTGCCCATGGTCTCGTGGCCGCACCTGCCGAGCAACACCCATCCCGTGACCGAGAGCCGCCACATCGCGATAGACCAGTCGGTGATCGGCTCCTGCACGAACGGGCGCATCGAGGACATGCGCTTGGCCGCAGACGTACTGCGAGGACGCACCGTCGACCCCAGGGTGCGCTGCATCGTGATTCCCGCGACGCAGGGTGTGTGGCTGCAGTGCGTGCACGAGGGCCTTATGGACGTGTTCATTGACGCGCACTGCGTGGTCTCGACACCCACTTGCGGACCCTGCCTGGGCGGCTACATGGGGATCCTCGCCGCCGGGGAGCGTTGCGTGAGTTCCACGAACCGAAACTTCGTGGGTCGGATGGGGGACCCGACCTCCGAGGTATACCTGACCTCGCCGGCCGTTGCCGCCGCGTCCGCCGTTGCAGGCCACATCGCCCTGCCGTCAGACCTGAGCTAGTATAATATCCACGAAGTAATTGGGCTCTTGGGGGGTTATTGCGGGTTGACGCCTCGGCGAATCGCGTCGCAACAGCGTGCACAAGTGCCCCACT